>Ga0214544_1002919_pt1 | contig 35710 bp, 15 predicted proteins | sample CNSS3metaG_FD_160074 | JGI IMG/M metagenome (GOLD analysis project Ga0214544, IMG submission 160074) | Root nodule microbial communities from cowpea collected in UCLA plant growth center, Los Angeles, California, USA - CNSS3 | ecosystem: Host-associated > Plants > Roots > Nodule | place: USA...
TATATATATATATTTACTTCAATATTTTTATTATATTGGCAATACAAATACTTGTATGCTTTTCAACTAGAATATTCCTCCATAAATATTTATTCATACACATTAATACAATGTTACTTTACATACGTAACATAATTTATGAATAGAAAAAAAAAAACAAAAAAACATACATCACATAAACCACTAATGTCGTGTTGATAATGTTACTTCCTTCCTTCATGTGCTTCACACCGTATCTGTGTTTATGAAACTAGGAATGTTAAACAGTTACCCTATGTTCTCACTTAAAAAAGTTACTAATAGTATGAGTGATTTAAAAGACTGAATTGGCCTCTTGTCTTACTTACACTACAAGAAAATGTCTCATTAGTAACCAATTTTAGTAAACAAATGTTGTTAGTCATTATAGTGACAAATTTAGGTACTAATTTACAAAATTAAAAATTATTGGTTACTATAGTCACTATTATAAATAAAAATTTATAATTGGTCACTAAATTGGTCACTAATTAATTAGAGACCAATTTAGGTACTAAGTCATTTTGGTAGCCAAAACCTAGGTAGCTAGTTTTTAAAGACCAATTTCCTTTGGTAGCCAAAACCTTGGTAGCTAATTTTAAAAATCAATTTAGTGACCTAATATTTTTTTTTATTCATAATAGCAACTATTTTAGTAACCAATAATTTTTTACTTTGTAAATTAGTCATTGTAGTTACTAATAACTTTTGTTCACTAAAATTAGTTACTAATAACACATTTTCTTGTAGTGTTAGTCATGAAGAAGTAGGAAAAGATATTAGTTCATAAAACCATCTCCAGTCTTTTATCATCAATCTCTTTAAACAAATCAATTTTGAACTACACAACTAAGTTGTTCACCAAAACATCAATGCAGTCATAAGCACTAACCAATTCATCCACCACTCTCTTGCAATTTTCTTCGTAACCCAAATCAACAACTATAGCCATTGGATCTTTAGCATTAGCATGCTTAGCTTTTCTTATAATTTCAAATGTTTCTATGTCATCTATGTCTTCTTGCTGATAATTGGCATTATTATGTTTTATTTTTTGTTTATTTTTATCTTTTATTGTTATTTTATTATTATATTTTTAGATATTTTCGATTTTACTTAATAAAATTAGAAAAGATAAGTATTTGGTTCACATATTTAATATTTTGCATATATATGGAAATATAAAAGAAATTAAGAAGAATATCAACAGGAAGAGATATTAATAAAGTTGGTTATTCCAGTACAAAATCAAATACAAATCTCAAGCCTAGTCCAATTATGAAAAACCCCTTTAGGGGAAAAAACCCCCCTTTACGGAGAGAGGGAAAATAAATACTTTTGGGAAGGAGGAAACTTGACTTAAAAGGAAAGAAGGTAGAGGCACATTCTAAAGGTTGGAGGCATTCATCTTTATCATCATTCTAGTATTCAGAATGTTAAGGAGTAGCTTACTCCTTTATTCATGGGTGTTGGGTATAATGTATTCTTAACTCTTTGTGAATTCTACTATTCAGTATAATTATTTCCCATCACTTTGTGTTCTATTTTATTTAAACTGCATGATAATTATTGATTGCATATTTGTGGGTATCTAGACATAGACTACATCATTGGTCATTCTTAACATCATATTTTTTATCTTAATGCAAACACATAATAAAAATTGTTAGACATAGGATTTTTATTATTCAAGTTTAGACTTGTCAATAAGACATTACCACTTGTTACAAAAGATATGAATGCTAGATAGAGAGTTAGAAGTATATTGTTTAACGTTTTTGCTTTGAACTAAATCATGAAACTCAATCCTAATGAAGCGTTTATCAAATATTGCTGCACACCATATGCTTGATAAAATTACAAAAAGAATTTTATTTTTGTTTTTGTGAAATTTGTTGTCTAATTGAGTTGTGAATTGCAAGAGTTATCAAGTGTTTCACAAGTCTCTTGGGAAACGATACTTGGACTTTCCACTTTATTACTTATATGATTTGGTACACTTGCTAATTTAGTAACACTTGACCTTTCGTGTAAGTGAAGATAACAGTAGCACCTTCCAACGAAAACAAGTTACACACGTCTCTTCCAATTCCAGAGTTACCTTCAATTACCACAACCACCTTCCTCTGAAAATACATATAATCGATTAAGCAAAATCAAATAAAAGTACTTAATCACTACATATTAATTATATGCATGCATACTCGAAGTTTATTCGATTGTTTGTAATCTGAACTGCTATATTTGGGTGGTAGATTCATCAGATACTCTTTGCTAAGTTGTGTGTATTGCTTCTGAAGGGGGAAGTGCATTTGGAGGAGACGTGGATTAGGAGAAGCTAATTTATAAAGGCATAGTGAAAGAAAGAAAAGGTTAATTAAAGAAAAAAACACAAATTCCAACTCTTTCCTAGTGGAACTCAGTCTCTTCTTTACTATACATGATTGCTTGTATGGTTGTTGATGCATCCCACAATTGAAAGGATTAACTTGTATAAAGAGTATCATTTTGAATGACACCATTTCACATATAACTAAGGATGTTTCTACTAAGAACTTCACCAGTAAGATAAAACGAGAAAGAATAACTAAAATCTCTCTCTCTCTCTCTCACACCCCTTTTAGAATAAAAAAATAACCTATTTTATCACCATTATAGCATACAACTTAACAAGTCTAATAATAGTAAGAATCTAAGGACAAAATTTATTATTGAAACCAGAGCCACTAAAAATATTTAAAAGATTCTGCCAATGAAGAGTATCAAAAATTTTGTGGATATCCTATCAAGAACATTTTTATAAAGCCATAGAAGCAAAAATAACACAATTCTTAATATCTCTCCCTTTTGTATAAAATCATTATGTTTCTTCGAAGATCCTCATACCACAAACTAGGTACAAGCATACACAATACACAGTAGGCGCCCATCAACGATCCTCAAGCTATTTACTCTGCACTAAGGAACCTCTTAGGGCAGAGTAAGCAACCACTAGCAACCCTCGAACTGCTTACTCTGTACTAAGGAACCTGTAGTACATAGTAAGCGGCCATTAGCAACCCTCAAGCTTACTCTGTACTAAGAAACTCTTTAGTACACAGTAAATGACCATCAGCAACCCTTAAGTCACTTACTTTGTACTAAGGAACCTCTTAGTACACAGTAAGCGGCCATCAGCAATCCTCAAGCCTCTTACTCTGAATTAAGGAACCCCTTAGTACACAGTAAATGACCTCCAACAATCCTCAAGCCGCTTACTCTAAACTAAGGAACCATTTATTACATAGTAAGCAGCCACTAGCAATCCATTAGCCACTTACTATGTACTAAGGAACCCTTCAATACAGAGTAAGCGGCCACCAACAATCCTCAAGTCGCTTACTCTATACTAAGGAACCCTCAATATAGAGTAAGCGGCCACCTGCAATCCCCAAGCCGCTTACTTTATACTGAGGAATACCTCAATACGCAGTAAGCGACCATAAGCATCCAATTGGTACACAATAAAGAAACCTCCATAGTAGCACACAATCAACAATGTTCTACAAGTCGCACACAATGTGAAGCTATATGAATAAGAAATAATCATCCCTATCCACTCAGCTAACCTTGCGCCCCAAGAGTACCCAACCTCTAGATCCCACATGTTCGTTTACCGGGTACGAGTACCGGATACTCTAAACCTCCCACAGAGTATGCGGTATTCGGTCATGATGGCTCATAGGCGGCCTACTAGCAACTATTAAGGGTTCTTCTTGTAATTTTACTCACTTCTACTGGATTTAGAAATAGTTAAAAAGGTATTTTTAGGGTCTAAAAGCCCATTTCAGGTAGGACCCATAGGTAAAAAAGGTATAAATAACACATTGTTCTATGCATTGATTATGCATTTAAACATTCTCTGAATCCCTAATATCATCCGTGCTCACTTAAGCATCAAAGTGTATTTTGTAGGTACACTTGCATAGTCATCGGAGCTTCATTAGAGTAAGGAGAGATCAAGCCAGCAATCGAATACTAAAGCTACCCAATAGATTTATGAAGTACAACTTGGTCCCATAAGAACTACAATGCCACGTGTCACTATCACGCCAAATGTCATTGTCTTAATTTCAATTTGGTTCCTAAATTTTTTATTTTGATTCAATTAAATACCAATTTATTTTTAAAATTGAGTAATTTCATCCCTCCCCAAATTGAGACTAAATTTAATTTTTATATAAATATTATACTGATATTTTTATTAAAAAAATTAAGAATATTAAGTTTATTTAAATTTATATTTTACATAAAAGTGTTTTAGAATTCTGAATTTATTTGTTTTAAATTGTTATCAAATTATTTTAAAATTTCATATTTGAATTATAAAATTGTTATTTTTAAACCAACTCTAATATTTGTATAGAAATTATTGAATTTTACACATTTTAAAAGATACAATTTTGTGAATATAAATTCAAATAGTAAAGTATGATGTAATAAAATATTAATACAAATAAATTTCAAATTAAAATATAAATCCAAACAAAAATTAAAGAAACTTTAATGTGAAATATAGATTTAAATAAACTTAATCTTGTAAAATTACTTAATAAAAATATTAATTTAAATATAAAATATCAGTATAACATTTATATAAAAACTAAATTTAGTCTTAATTTGGAGAATGACAAAATTGCTTAAGTAAAAAAAAACTTAATTGAATTAAAATACAAATACAAAGACTAAATTAAAATTAAACAATGATACTTGAGGTGACAAATAACATTGTCATTGCCACACTCACATGACGCTAAATTAAACAATTTTTTATTTTATTTTTAAAGCATAATTAAAAAAATTAAAATTAGAAAAAAAGAAAAATACACAAACAAATATGTGTGACACACATCGTTATTGATATATTATTCAAGAAAAAGGTATAATTGCATCAAATTTTAGAAAATAGAAAACAAGTAATGACGCATAAAAATAAAGGATTTATTTGAAATTTTCCTACAAATGAAAAACATAACTCAACATAATTAAAATAATGAATAAAAAAAATCAATAGAGGTGGTTCTATGGGCGAATAAAAATGTTTGAATCCACTCTCTATTTTAAGATTGGTTCTGTTTTTAAGCACCTACCCATACCCCTTCGCGGTTATAAATAAGGCAGCTAATAAGCTATTTTCAAGTCAACGACCAAAAACATTAACTCATTTCAACGATTTGGTTGAATTGACCTTCTTCTTCTTCTTCTTCGTTCGGCTTCGTGCTTACTTGTCTTGTGGATCATGGTACCAGCACCAGTTGTATTGCAAGCTGTTGGAGCTTTGGGGAAACTACTGTCAATAGTGATGAAAATAAAAGAGGAAACGACCATATTCAAACGCACCTTGGAGGGCTTTCAACTCACTCTTATAGCATTAACTCCAGTGGTCAACGACATGGAACGCCTCAACCACGATCTGGGGCGTTCAAGGGACGAGGTTGAACCGTTGATAACGAAAATGGTATACGGGACGAATCTTGTGTGCAACTGTTCCAAAATCCAATGGTTCAACTGTGTGTCTAGGCGTCGTTACCTGGCTGAACTGAAGTTCCTTCAGGAATGGCTTCTGACGCATTTGTCCACGCTGGAGATGGCTCATTCTGTGAGAGATAAAATCGAGACCAAGAGGGATCAAAGATTGAATGAAGATGGAGAGGTTGGTACTGTTTCTATACTCGTTCTCCCTGCGCCGGATCTTTACCTTGCTTGGGGAGACACCGACTGGTATTGGACCTGGACTCATACTACACATCCCAGGTAATTACTATTTTTTTTTAATATATGGTTTAGAAGTTAACTTTTAATTTAATTATTAGTCAACATGAGATTTCCTACCTATATATATGTTTGTTATTATTATTGCTGGTACTATTTTTATAATCTATGTTTGCTAGTTATTTTATTATTGTTTGATATAGTTTTCCAGAGGTGGCAGAACTACGTAGTGTGTGTTGGCTGGAAATCAGGGGGTGGATAAAAACCAGCTCGTTGCACTCAAACCAGTCGTACGAGGCATACTTTGTGTTTAGCAAAGGAAGCAAAACCTTTGGGTTCGACAAGCAGGCCGTTGAGGTGTCCCTTAAGGTTGTCGGAGAAGATGATGATGATCAGAAACAAACGGGGTATTTGGAACCGAAAACATCACCGAACAGAACTTCTGATGCAGTAGAGACTAGCCTTCTCATGCCTGAAGTTGAACCTATGTTTGAGGTGAAAATTCGCGAAGATGGGTTGCGGGAGGTGAAATTGGGTGAGTTTTCCACCCATGCGGAAGAGGACAAGGAGGTTCAGATGGGTGTGCATGAGACCAAAGACCTTTGGTGGAAAGGTGGCATTATCGTTCAAGGAATCGAAATACGACCCAAGTGAAAACATTCAAATTATTATGAGGAACAAACCATTGATTATTTATTACTTTCTCTTCCACTCTTTCTAAAATAAGTAAATTATATAAAGTATTAAAAATTATATCAAATAGTCTCTTTTAAGTATTGGAACATCCTTCTGCGAATTAGGTTCAAGGGTATTCCATGTTTTAGAGACTATTTTGTATAATTTGTTATTTTGAAGACTATTTAAGAGAAAGGATAAATGAATTAATGGTTTACTTTTAATATAAACATGTAAAAAATCAAATAAACATCCACTCTAGGATTTTGCGTACTTTTTTTAAGGTGTGAATGATGTGTATCCTTTTTATTTTAAGTTAAAAAATGTGTGTTTTTACCATGTAATTAGAATGATGATGTAATTCAGTCCTAATAGATTATTAGTTGAATAAGTGATTTACTGTGTGAACTAATATTTGTATATTTTATTTCACGATGGTCTAGTGAATAAACACTCTCACCTGTTTTAATCTATGAACAAATTAACTTGACATCGCACATTAGGTATTAGCTAGCTGTATTTAAATTTATTAATCTCACTATTATTTATAAAATATCTTTTTCATGAGATAAAATAGATACAAAAGATAATAATACTGCAAAATTTAGGATTTAATTGTAATTAATAAATTTTTATGTAAGTACGTGCAATCCCTTCGACGCACCTATCACCAGACATATCGAAAAGCGTATTTTTATTAGACGCAACACAGGGTAAACATATCTTTAAAAAGGTTCACATGAAGGGGTTCCCCATGTAAAGCATACCTGTTACTAGAAATGAAAGATGATCCTTGGCCTACAAGCTTCGTTGCCTCCTCTCCTTGTTTTTCGTAATGGTTATACCCTTTTTTCAAAACCTAACTCAATCATGAGAGCTTATACCTTTATTGAACGTTGGGTATCACGTTAATACCACAAGTACTCGCAATTAAAAGAAAATAACACAAGTACTTACAATTAAAAAATAAAAAATAAATGAATAAAATAGATAATACACAAATAATATAATTTAATTAAAAGAAAGAAAAATTATATACTGACCACACCAAGCCAACTTAATAAAATAATGATAAAACGATTACCATATACCAAGACATTCGAGTAACCGGCCAAGACCGGTAACCTAGGCGTCTAGAGGAACTATCCGCCTAAGACGGCACACGAGCAACACAAACCGTCAAGGGAAGTAGTCGGTTGAGGCTGATAACTTCAATATACTTAGTAAAATGGAAGCCCTCGCGTTCAATAAGTCTTAAGGGCCTGGGTTAGGGCCCAAGCCCACTCACAGCCCAAGCTAGAGCCCAAGCCAAGGCCCGGCCCATGGGATAATTAGACATAACTAATGCTCTATAAATACGCGTGGACCCCAATAATTAAAGGTACGCATTCATTAATCACAGATTTGACCTTTTTGAGAGTTTTGACTCACTTGAGCTTCGGAGTCCCTTCTGCAGGTAACCCCTCCTGGGTCCAAACCGACATGTGTCATCCGGGAAGAGGCCAACTGAGGAGATAGCGGACTACATGGGTAAGGTGACGTTTGTGCCTAACTTATTTTGTTTGTTCTCTGCAGGAACATATACCATTTCTCTAGTCCCATAGAAAAACAATAACAACCTCTATTGTAGAAATAGGTAAAACAAATACAACGAGAATCTTAAAAGAGAAACTAACATTCTCTCTTAATTTTTCTCTCAAATACTAAAGCAAAAGATAAGAAAACGAAGGGGCTTTGAGATGTGTTCATAAGGGAAACACATGACTCCTTTTATAATATGAAAAGTAATCTATTCCACTTATGTGAGACTTCTCAAGATAAGTTCCCACCAATGTGGGACTTCTCTCTTCACATTCTCTCACTTCAAGATTTTGATGAAATTATTCAAATCTTTGCACAATGCTTTATTCTTTGTCATCATGTTGTTTATTCTTTTAATAAGTCTTAGTAGGATCAAATCCACATAAGTTGTCAATGCTAACTGACTTTGTCACAACATCTGCTGCTTCACGAACAAAGTGATAATACAGACCTATGTGCTTTGTCCTAAAATGAAAGGCATAATCCTTGCAAAGTGTAAGGCATTCTGTCCCAATATACAACGAGCTTTTGATGTTTGTGCTTGAGTTCCTCCATCAACCTTTGAATACAAATTGCAAGATTCAATAGTTGCCATATGTACTCAACTTATGTATTAGATAGAGTTACAACATCTTGTAACTTGGATAATGATGTGATCCCAACAAGGCTTATAGCTTGGGCCAACGTCAAGGCTCATTCCATGGCCCACATGCACCTCAATGCCTAAGTCCAATAAAAGGCCTAATAACAAGAGACATGTTAAGACATAAGATTAGACTTTATTTTTGGGCCCATTGTTTAGGCCATGCTTTAAAAATAAATTGTAAAATTACTAGAAGTAGTTTTGGGTCATAATTGATCTAGATTTTGCAATTGGGTTTATTTAAGCCTAATTACAAAAGTTTAGACCAAGTTTGCATCTAGCCTTAGTCATGAGTTGCACATTTAGCACATGTGTTAAATGAGGAAAGTGTGACATGCCACATGGCATGTGATCCACTTTTTGTGGATCTTAGATCTAAAGCTAGATCTAGATCTAGACACATGAGCCCTAACGGAAGGAGCACTACAACTCCATAAACAAACTAATGAGCTAAAAAACATGAGCACAGGGACGAAAATGAGGCTTTATGGAGGATCCCAAGACTGAACCAATCACAACCGAACTGGAAAAAGAAGAAAGAAATAGAGGTTTGGGGTTCACTTACATGAAGGGAAAGAACATTCGGTTTGTTCCGACTATAACTCCACAAATGTCTCAATTTCAGCCCCTATTACAAGGAGTGGTAGTAGTTGAGTACGAAGGAAAGCTAGTTGTTGTGCAGAATAGAGAAAGTTGATAGAGAAAGACAGACCGAAGGAACTGAAAATGTTATGTGAAAATCAATGGACTGGCTTTGGACCTTCTTAATTAAATTGGGCCTTTTTTTTTATCAGAAGTGAGTTTTACTACTTGATCCAAAATTTATCTATATGAATAAACATATGTAACTAATTAGCATAATATCATTATAATAAAATGGTCATTCATCATTCCATCATTTTAATTTGTATAACATAATAATAATTAATAGTAAAATAACAGGTACCGGGTCAAGAAAGACACCGCTGATTACTTTATATCCATATATATATATATATATATATATATATATATATATACATATATATACATATATATATATATATATATATATATATTCAGATTTTAGTATTAATACTTATTGTCAGTGGCATACCTTTCCAATGACACACGGAGCCATGGCTTCCGTTTTTTTTTTCATTTAATTTTTCATATATATTTAAATTATTTATTTATATTAACTTTTTAAGTTTTTTCTTAAAATCTCATTCATACTTTCTCCTCTTTTTATTTTTTTTTTCATTTCTCTATTTTCTATTTTCATCTTTTTCTTTTTATCTCAATTTTTATCTTTAATATCATTTCTTTTTTAGAATAAAATTGCACCATAGTAAAATTGATGAGTTAAAAAACATTTTAGATCACTTAATTTATTCTTTTGAATTGGTTTATTTTGTACCTTTTTTTTTAAACATATATTTTCCTCTTGTGATAAATTTGTTTACTCTATACCGCTAGGTGATGACAAATTCATAATTTTCTAAATAGGTGAGAGGTAATAGATTTATATTAGAAAAATTATGATAGAGAGTAAATGTGTATCGCTAGGTGGTGACAAATTCATATTTTTCTAAATAGGTAAGATATGGTAAATTTATATTAAAAAAATTATGATAAAGAGTAAATTAATTGATTTTTTTTTTTCAAAAGAAGACTTATGATACATGTACATCAATTAAACTTGAAAAATTTTATGAGAATCCAAAAATTAAAGACTACGAAAAACATGTATCTAAAGTTCTCAAAGTTACATATAATAAATTTGAAAAAATCTAATTTGACACCCCTAAATTTTTGTTCCAAATCCCGCATCTTTCATAATCCTAAAATTTAAAAAAAAAAAAAAAATATATATATATATATATATATATATATATATATATAAGTATCAAAATAACATCCAAACACGGAAACATGTTAAAAAAGCTCTTAATAAATTATCAACCTGGTGACGCAAACAAAATTATTTAATATTGGCATCAGATCATAAACCAAATTGTTATCTAAACTACTCTGTGCCAATGTTTTTATTTTTCATCTAAGAAAGCAATATTTTCAAATTATGAAATACGTTTTCTGAAAAGATTTGTGAATCTTCATATTTATATACATATAAATGTTAGTTTGGTAATTTCCATAGTTTAGAATGAATTGACAATATTGTCATTTATATATGACCAAAACATAAAGGATTGTCGTTACTTTAATCCAAAATTTTGAAATAATAGATTTGTGAGTCTGGATTCTTATATCATATCCAACTTTATCATTTTTATTTAATATTAAATTTAAACTCACAGATTTTCAATAATTACTATCACAACAATTTAATTGTTAAGAAAGATTTTATAGAGGAAATAATATATACAAGCAATGGTTTTGATGTGTTTAAAATTCAAAATGGAATTAATGGATGATTAATTTTAAGTCAAAGATTTGGACCTAACTCAAAATGCCAATGGTTTGATCAAAGCTTTAATACATGCAAAATCCCTGGAAAAATCATTACTAGATATTCATCGATGAGCATATTTGTTTTCAGATTATTAATCAATATATCTTGTCATGCTCAGACATTTTTATCACAATAAATACTTAGTTTATCTACCAGAATAAATCACGCACATGTTCAACAATATTTATGTCAATGATGAAAACCTAAACAATTATTCTTTAATTCATAGCCAACTTACCCTAATCAAAAATATATCAAAACACGAGAGGCGTTGAGAAAAAAGATGTTACAAAATATATAAACTATTTATAAACCTTTCCTCTTGGCTTTTCAACTTCAAGTTTTAAGCATAATTTCCTACTACCAAGACATAATTAATAATCTCCATTGCATTGCATGCCATAATCATTACAAAAACAAAATCAGTCGTGACCTTTGCATTCCCCTATTAAAGTTAATTATAAGAAAAGCTATTTTTATATATTTTTATATTTATGCTTGTTCTGCTTAAGTGAATAATTACCCCAGAGAATATTATAAAAAAAATGGTCGCTCTTGGAAGACGGATAGACCGAATAGCGTGTTGGAGATGTGAAGAGAGAAACTGCATACCGTTGGGTTGGTTCGTTTATTAGTACATATAAGGTTAAAATATTTTATTGATCTATGTTTTTGTTCTAAAATTTTAAATAGGTTATAAGAATTTTTTTTTAATCTTAATTAGATCTATATTTTTGAAAATGCGTAACAATTAAGTTCATTCCGTTAGTATGGTTTTAACGGTATTAAGGATATGTCACGTATCAGCTCCTCATTTTATAAAAAATTTTAAATTTTTTTTGTAATTTTCTTAATTTGTTTTTTGAAAATTATTCATGTTACATGTCTTGTCAATATTGTGCCACGTGTCAAGTCAGTAAGGTGATATATGTCAAGTCATTGTCTTAATCTCAATTTGATCCATATATTTGTTATTTTGATTACATTTCAGTTCTCTTTTTTTTAATTTTCAATTTCATCCTCTCCAAATTGAGACCACGTGGGTTAGGGCCAAAAAAACTCACAAGACAAAAAAGTCCCCCATCAAAGAAGTTCATAGGGTGAAAAACTCCACAAAAGTCTTATGGGTAAGAGCCAACAACCCATGAATTTTCTTCTTAAACATGAAAAAATATATTATGTTTTAAAACTATATTATTAAACTTTTCGTCCTCGACTTAGGGTCAACACATCCAGGACGTTGAACCGAGTTGTCTTGGTTGTGGGCACGACCTAGACGGGTCGAACGGGCTGGACAACCTGGAAGGGATGCACAAGCCTGAAGATCCAGACAAAATGGGCAGGCATGAGCCGAAAGAGTACGAAGACCCGGATGGGCTCGACAACCAGAACGGTCCAGGGGAGACAAATGGGCCTAATGGCTAGAATGACCAAAAGTGATGAAAGACTTGGAAGGGCCTCGTGGGTCCAATGACTCGAACAGGACCAAAAGCAAAGACGGGCTCGACGACTTTGACGGGATTGGCGAGCCCAAAAACCTGAATTTAATTTGGGTTCTCCAAGACTTGAACCCACAACCATGCAAATACCAAATCAATGCTAAACCATCAAGCCAATTCATGTTTCATGCTAACTAATATAATTCACATATTATATTATTCCACAACATAATTACACATATTATTAAAACAATAATAATTAATTAATACATAAATAACATACATAGGACTTAAACCCAAGTCCTATCACACAATTAAAGTACTCTCAACCAATTGAGCTAATAATTTTCCACGTCATACAAACCAGAATTAAATACCATAAATGTTCTTCCTACCATCATTTATTAATTAATTAATTATTTAATTATTTAATTTTCATGAGTCTTACATCGATGACCCTAACGAACTGAGTGACATGGACATGTTCGACAACCAGAACTGTTGTGACAGGACGGACGGGTCGCAAGGCCTGTCTTGCCCGCTCAGCCTGCTCATGTCGTTGGGCTAGGGTGGATCGTACACATTGTGTCTGCCTTTTGATCATGACTGACTCAAGATGGCCTTAGCCCTAACCCACTTGAAATGGGGCTTTGGGGGCTGCAGCTTTTGTTTGGTCCCCTCATTTGGGGCCTCCTAAAAGGAGCTTAATAAAGAGTGGGTCAAAGTTGGCCTATGGACTAGGGGTCAAATTGACATCAACGTGAATGTTTTTCATATTATAAAGAACGTTTTTTTTTTTACAACATAGATTATCTTTTAAAAGATTGTTTATTCGTGTAAAATTTATAAGATGTAAAACAATATTAGTCTAAAATATTTATTTTTTCTTAATGAATAAAAAATTAACTAAAATACACTATTTAGAATATATTATTGTTTTTAGCAAAAAAAAAACAAAATTTTAGATTTGTTGGCCTTAGAGCACGTATAAATAAACAAAGGGTTGTGCATTTCATTTGTATTAGACTAATATGATCACATATGATTTTAGATCCTGTAACTTCTAAAGATGAATGAAGAGACATATACTTTTTAAGAGATACTTCAAGTTGACAATAAGAAAGAGGTAGCTATGTCATTTTTACGTGAATATGAGGGGATGGAAAAAACATTCATGTGGAAGAGAATAGTGTCAACTTTAGGTTTTCATAAAAATTGTGCAAATTTTCCGCAAGTCAAATTGCATCTCTTTCAATATTGTGGTCCTTCAAAATCTAAAAATGTAGCTTATTTCGTTTTTTTTTTTTATAAAAGTAACCAGTTTCTCACAAGTTATATATAAAAGTGTAGCAACTTATTTTCAAATGCAATTTTTATCATCATGAAGATGTTTGTTCCAACAACAATAAGAGGATAAATAATTTAATTAAACAAATTTAATGTCAATAAAGTCTAATCACTTTTCATTTATCATGTTGAGTGGGAGTCCATAAGAGGAAGAAGTGATATTTGGATCAATGTTATTGATATCGGATAATGGAAAATATCAACCACTCCAAAAACTATTATGAAGTTTTAACAGAAACCGTAACGGGTTATGGCAGAAATATTGCAATAAAAAAAATATTATATCACCACATATAATTTTAAAGAAAAAGTAATGATATTATGTCTAAAAATTCAATTAATAATAACATCATATCAAAACACCACAAATTTAAAGTTCAAAACATAAAATAACAACAAATCACAAAATATATGTATTAAGTTTCTTTCTGATCATAAGATTCTTCTTCAATTCCAACATAATTGTCTTCAATGTCAATATCCAATGGGGCGTATCCCTCCTCCTCTACCCCTTCTAGGAGACTCTTGTCAAAGTTAAGTAATCTTTCAAACTCAAAATCAGAGCTATCATGCAATTCATTTTGAACTCGAATTTGAATCTTCTCTTTACCCCTCTTGGGTTGTGTTGGAGTTGGAGTTGCACATGAATCTTTCTTAAAAGCATGACACCAGTGCAGTAAGGGCTTTTAGCCTCGGTTATTTTCAATATTTTGCCCCGGTTCTAGAACTGAGGCATATTAGGGTGAGACAAAAAGGGGTAACTTTTGGCCCTGGGTGTCAACCGAAGCAAAACCACCCTCTTTCTACCTCGGTTATGGTCGAACCGAAGCCATATACTTGGAACGTTACAACCAATCCAGAAATGCCTCCTGAATTCAATCTGATGATAGAATGCAAACACAAAATTCATTCGAAACAAAAAATAAACACTGGTACCCTATAACCAAAGAGAGATACCCCAATCGTGATAACAGAATCCAAAAACAAACCCAAATCCCACACGAAAGCCAGCAATGAAACTCCACAACATTTTCACAGAACTTCGATTTCATATATACATATGCAAATGTAGCCATCAAAGTAAAAGCCAAAATAACATACATGCTTCCCCTTTCAAAACCCCATCAGAGTCCCTAAAATGCAGCAAGCAACAAATAGAATGAATAAAACACCAAAACAACACCAATGGAGTTGAGTTAGGATGAAACCAGTTTGTCGTAGCTCCAACTTGACTTACGAGAATGGAGAGTGAAACCTTCGTCAGAAATTACAGCGGAAGCCAAGGGTTCCTAAGTGGTAGAGTGGCGATAAGATGCAGGAGTTGAGCGAGAGCGGCAATCGTAGTGGACCACGGTGGGCTTAAAGATGCTCGAGGTGGTGGCTCGTCAACGCCGACAACGGTGGGATGCTGAGATGGCAGCTTAGGGCTTAGGTGTTGCGTTATGTGCGAGAGAAAGAAACAAAGGAGCAAGCCGTTCAGAGTCAGCGCAACGGTCGTGATGGAGGAGGTTCCAGGGGGCTAAGGCGAGGCGGCTCCGATGAAAACCCCTAGTCGTTGGCACAGCCACTGGATGAAGCTCGTCGGAGACCAGAAATTGGAGGTTGGTGCAGAGAGAAGAGAATTGGTGGTGGCAGAGCAGTAAACGTTCTTGAAGAGAGAAGAGAATGCAAACGTTCGTGCAGAGAAAAGAGAATTGTGAGAGACGATGAATAAGGTTCGCGAATTGAGAATTATAACATGCTTTATGGCCTCGGTTCAATTAATAACTGAGGCCTAAAGCCCTTTATTGCCTCGGTCCATAAAAACCCGAGGCCAATAATACTGAAGTTGGTGGCTTTTTTGAAATTAGGGTTACTGGGTTGCCTTATAGGCTTTGGTTCTTTTGTAACCGAGGCCTAAGACCTCTTACTGTACCGGTTTTTAGTCGACCCGAGGCAATATAGTTGGACGAAATTGCAAAAATGTCACTGCCTCCTTATAGGCTTCGGTTCTGCTATAACCGAGGCCTATAAGGCGAAGTAAAATGTCAAATCTGCACTAGTGTGAGAAGATCCAATAACAATATCACCACTTGATGGTTGTTTTCTTTTATTAGTTGCTTGTCTTCTTGTATAAACTATTAGTTCTCAAATACACGAAGATTCATAAATAGTTGCCCAATTAAGAGTGGGATCATCATCAAAAACCAACTCATTACCCCTATTCTCATTATCGTTATCATCATCAACTTCTTCCATTAACCACTCGTTACATTCATCAATGTCATTCAATAGAATAGGGTCTATTTCATCCCTAATATTATATCTTTGACCAAGTTGTTGATTATACTTTATGTAAACCAAATCATGTAACCTTTTGTGGTATAGCCTATTCCTTCTCTTTGAATGAATCTGCATTATGAATAAGTAATATGTGAATTAATTTCTATTTGCACTTTATAAGTAAGATAATAATTAAATGAGTCATTTCTTATTACTTGCTCAAAAACACTCCAATTTTGCTCACATCCCGATGAATTACATATCAAACTTAAAATCTTGATTGCCAACTTTTGTAAGTTGGGAGTTACATGCCCATAATTCTTCCACCATTAAGCTACACAATCAAAGAAAGTAATTCATAATGTAACCATTATATTTTAGCAAAATTTACAAAGTGTGTAAGTGTCTCACCTGAGCCTGTTGTCTTCCTTGATTCCTTGGCAAAATCATCACCAAATAGTCCATTTGCACTCTTATAAACAAACACTCAGTTAAATTTTTTTGGCAAAGAAAGTAACTCAGAATGTAACCATTATATCTTAGTACAATTTACAAAGTGTGTAAGTGTCTCACATGGGGTTCTGGTCTTCCTTGATTCTTTGGAAAAATATCACCAAAGAGTCCATTTGCACTCTTATAAAGAGGCAACTCAGTTAAAATGTTTTGGCAAAGAAAGTAACTCAGAATGTAACCATTATATTAGCAAAATTTACAAAGTGTGTAAGTGTCTCACCTAGGGCTATGGTCTTTCTTGATTCCTTGGCAAAATCATCACCAAAGAGTCCATTTGCACTCTTATAAAGAGACAACACTATATAAATAGAGGATTTCCTCTGTTGGTAATATTTCATAATTTTAATTTTACTCTTTACAATATAATATATACTTGTGGATATCAATTATTCATTGAAAATTTTATCCACAAGTACTCACAAATACAAATATCTTAGGTAATTATTGAAATTTTCCTTTTATTGTTATTTAAAGGAACAAAGTGAAGAAGAACTTCAAAGATTTAAGACACTCATTTTGATGATGCCTAAGAGAAGATAATCACATGTAATAGTGTCATAGTTAGAATCATTGCGTGATTGAGTCTAGAGATGTTGTGAGTCATGCTTGATGTCTAATACCATACTAATCACAACAAAATTAATTAGAAGTATCCTTGACGCGAAAGGAATACTAAACTCCGATAAAACTGTCATATTAATCAATTAGAGATACTAATGTAATCAACTATTTAAGTATGCTCAATGGGCATTGAATTATGTATTGAATTAAGCGATTACATTACAATGGTGTAATCCATTAATTGCGACAAAAAACAATTTTAAGAGCCTAACGTCTCTCTAAATTGAAGAACCCCAACTTTCATAATTCTAAAAGTGTGAAAGGGAGATCAGATAGTTCTTGGAGCATTCTTTACTGAGCACTAATCAATTTCAACTTCTTCATCAAGATTTGTTCAAGATTGATTGGTGGAAGGATGTTCTTGCTTAGATTATGATGGTCATGTAAATTCGGTTTGATTTATAGGTGTATTCGTTCCTTAGCTTTTGTTATTGATGATGCTCTAAGAAAAAGGGAAAAAATAAATAAAGCATCTGAGCAATAATTTGCTCTTATAACAACAATATCGTGAAAAAATTATTTCACAAATATTCTCAAATTATTTATGCCTTCTTATGGCTAAACAAAACACTGAGATTTTGATGAAAAATCATGAGATAAAATTGGTTATGCTTCATTCCCAGAAGTGAATGGAGCAACATTCATGAGACTAAATTGGTTATGCTTCATTCCTAGAAGTGAATGCAGCAACATCTGATCCATATTTTTGTGATCATAAAGGAAATTTCAAAGAGAAATTTTGTCATTAGAAGTGGAACAATAGTATGAAAATGAGAAAAGAAGAAGATGAAAACAATGACAAATAATATGAAAATATAATTTATCACTACGGTGGTAAAGACCATCTGGGTCATACTTGTCTTACATAAAGGATCCTAAAAAACAGGGATAAGAACATAGAAACATACTTTGTGTTTATAAAAATATGGATGTCGCTCATCTTGATATTGTTGTTTTTCTTAGCTAAACTAAATAGAAGTATTAAGAACTTTAGTTTATAAAATTGCAGAAGAAGTTTTTATGTGATAGTACAAAATATAGTTTTATATATTAATTTTTTTTATTATAATTTAATTGAAGGTGAATTCTGTAACATTCCGTCAGGATATTAAGGATTTAATAAAATTAACTAAATAACAAGCCGCATTAAAAAAAATTTCTCATTTCCCAAAACGCGGAAAATTAAATTTTTATTACAGCCAAATATAATTTTAAAACCAAAGTTTATAAAACTGAAATAAATAACAAAATGTCTCATCCATAGTGTTTACAATTTTATTTCCAAAACATAATAAGTAAAAAGACTCGCATGCTATCCCCGCTCCGAGTCTAAGCATCACTAGCACCACTGCATCAACATCCTCTGCTCACGTGTACCGCGCACACAATCATCGCCAAACACAAGTAGATAGGGTGAGCTTAACAAAATCAACATATATATATTGATATACACATAAGCAATCATTTATATATTTCATGCAAACACCCAAATAAAGTCTCACTCTATTTCGTATCACCTAGCCACAACCAAATCATTCGTATTCTACCTCTTTTAGTGATCACCCCAAGGTAATTTGTTGCCAAACCTATCGGCCACAACTGATAGAGCACGTGCGGGAATCCATTGCTACAGATCATACACCGTAACGCCAGGTGGAGTTCCCAAATACGAACATAGTTCATAACGTCCCAATACTACCAAACTCGTCAGCTATTTACTGAGGAGGGCAATCTAACTAGACCCATCCGTACTGGCCACAACCAGAACATTCACACTGGCAACACTCGCCAACCCGAGCTCAACTCAAGGGTTTCTCGTGTTCATCCGCCATCCCGAGCTCAACTCGAGGGATGCCATTCTGAGCTCAACTCGAGGAATGCTACGTGCTTAACCCCTATCCCGAACTCAATTCAAGGGATACGTTCCGAGATCAACTCAAGGAACCCAGCAATCTTGCCTTTGAAGCATCACCAAAAGTCTCGTAGATCACGCCTACAAAGTCCAACGACTAATACTTATTGCAGCCAAATCGCCTAGCGGGGGACACGTACCGCTAGGTGCTAGCAGCTTCTAAACCGCTTGGCAGGGGACACATACCGTCAGGCGCCAAGCACCTAAGAACCACGAATTCTGCAACCACGCCCGGTGGGACAATCCAAACCGCCAAGCGGACGTGCTCCTAGAGGTTACTGTTTCCGCTGCTATCGATTGGCGGGACATTCCCTTCGCCAGGCGCCACCAAGTCTAGAACCCCATTGTTTCCTTGCTATGGCCTAGCGGGTGCGACCTCACTGCCAGGCGTCACACCAGTAATAAACTCTTACTGATTTTTGTGACTTTTATTCAAGTTCCCCACTTTAGTAATCATGCATACAGATAGTTGAACCCTCTTTAACCCATATATATACACCCTTATAAACTAACCATCCTCAATTACAACTTACAATGTAGAAAGCACTTCACTTCCCTTTCTTAGATCATCAATCTAGTTTATCAAATTAGACTTGCTTAGGTGCAACTGTTGCAAGAATTAATATGTCACTGTAATCTCCTACCACTTATGCTTTGTTATTTACCCAAATTAACTGTCCCGGTATCCACCAATTAATATATACCTTAACAACTACACCTAACCATAATTTACACTCTTCTTACAAATTGGCAATTCAAGCTATCCTTATAATCTTACTTGGTTCTAGCCACCCTCTAGAACAACTAATACCACAATGATTTGAACCACTAATTTCTCACTCACTTTGGAATTTTCACTCTACTATAATAGCACGGGGCTTGCCGCTAGGCGGTGCAAGCAATTCTGGGCAGATTCCCAGGATTTCCAGCAGCCACGAGATCCTTCCATCATTCTCCAGTACTTCTCTCTGTGTTCCTTAATTGCTTTCACTCTCGAACCAAATAACTGTGGCACAACATTCAAACTTTAACTATCTTTATCTACAATTCGAGTACAACCAACCACCCTTAATATCACTTCATCCAAAAACTCCCAAATTCTAACCCTAAAATCATGTTCGCACTGTTCCATTGCTTTTCGCTATCAATATTTGTATTTCGACACAATTTAAAGCTAACTTTCTCTTCTATCATAAACAACCTAAAATGCACAGATGCACAAAATCGAGCCAAAAAGACTCGCGTCGCTTGGCGGAAATTCATCACTGCCAGGCAGTTCGTCAAAGAAACCCATAATGGGTTATAGGCTTGCGTCGCCTGGCGGTACAGGGCTTTACCGTCAGGCGCTGCCTCCAGAAAGCACAGCAAACACGTAAACTGGGTATGAGCCACCTGGCGGCTATGTATAGTCCGCCAGGCGGTTTCTTGGAAATTTCCAAAACTCAACAGAATCACAAAACAGATAAGGTTCATGCCTAATTAACGTATAATTATCATACAACTCATACCAAAGCATCAAATTAACGTGGAAAACTCCCCTTACTTGGTCTCCTTTGCTTAGAACTTGAAAATTCTCCCTACACCAAGTGCCTCCTTAGTCTCCTCTCAATTCAGCCCCCAAGAATCTCACTCAAGCCTCAGCACAACTCAGAATTTGTGCTTAGTTTCTGGTATAACTTCAGCCTTGCAAAACCCTATCTATTAACCAAAATTTTCTTTTTAAAGGGTGCCTAAAAGCTAGGTTAATAATCCAAAACGAAAATGCAACTTAATTGGTGGTTAATTGCCATTCATTGTCCCATTATGGCCTGTTTTACAGCCACCCTTGGCTGCTAGTTCCTCTAGGGTTTACGTTAACCCTTCATATTCAAGCCAAAGCCAAAAATAGCAAAAAGAGTGTTTAATTTGGGTTCTCCAAGGTTTGAATCCACAACTATGCAATTGCAAAATTAATGCCAAACCATCATGCCAATTCATGTTTCTTGTTAATTAATATAATTCAATTACTATATTATTCCACAATATGATCATATATGTAAAAATATAAAAAATCACGTAAATCACACATAAATGTCATGCATAGAACTCAAACCTCTCACATAATTAAAGTACTCTCAACCACTTGAGCTAGTATTTTTCCAGATCATACAAGTTAAACTTAATTACCATAAATGCTCTCCCTACCCGCATTTATTAATTAATTATTTAATTAATTAATTAAATTCCGTGGGTCTTACAAATTCTCTATGACATTATTACTATATAAAATATGCATGTTTGATGTTGGTTATCTATAAGTAAGAATCAATATTTTCTTTTATATTATGAAATGTATATGTGAAATGAGTGTATAATGAACATTTATTATTTTATATAGTAATTGTTATAAAAGTGTGAATGTATAATATTTTGATAATTTCTAATATTGGATGACACATGAATAACATTATTAAACTTGAATTGGTATTATGTAGGGAATATGCATGATAATTGAAAAGTCTTTCCAATATAATGTCCCATGATAAAAATAGAAATGTTGAATTTTATTAATTGCATATTTTTAAATGTTGAATACAAAAAGTCGCATTTACGTGCACAAATTAAATGAAAAAAAATAGATTTATGGTGCATTAATTGATTGAAGTTGAATTAAAGGATATAACTGAATTTGTACAGTAAATTGACGTTACAAGGAGCAATGAAGTAACTTTACAATAAAAGTAAATAAAAAGGACCATGCATTTTTGGGTGCAAAAAATTTAGATTTTGGAAGGTAATAAATTTAAACTTGATTAGTATTAAAATATAATGGGTAAATTAAGATTGCATTAAATGATATATTAAAATAAAATACATTTTTTTTGTAAGAATATGAAGAGTTTTGATATGGATTTGTGGTTCTAATTTTATTATACTATACATGTATAAGGTTCAAAGATTTTGGATATGATATTTTATACTTTTAGTTTTATTTGATATTATTTGATAGAGCTGTCAAAGTGGGTTGGAACCCGCGAGCCAACCTGGCTCACCACGAGTTCGGGCTGCGTTGGGTTGAAATTTTTTCATAAATTTCAATACGGGTTGATTTTTGACTCGGGTCATTTAGAACCCGGCTCATCTGGGTTGAACCCGTGGTGAGTCGGGTTGGCTCACCAACCCGCAGATAAAAGGGTCACACAAGTGTTTTTATTTTTTTTATTAAGTTGAGCTTTACATTTGGGTCATGTTAGGTTGTTTTTTTATCCAACACATAAATAATTTGTATTTTTTTATTTTGGTTTGTATTTTGATTGTATTAAATTTTATTTAGATTTTAATTAGAATTACAATTTAGTTTTGACTGAAAAAAAATAAAAAATAATATTTTTTTAATTAAGTGAACCCGTAAGCCAACCCGTTTAACTCGCCAACCCGTGGTAGGCCGAGCCGGGTTCGAATTTTTTTGGCTCGCTAAAAAGTGAGTCTGGTTGGGTTGGCTCACTAAATCATTAACCCGTGGTGGATCGAGTCGGGTCGGGCCAGGTTACCCGTTTTGACAACTATATTATTTGATAATATATGACTTGCGAAGTTGATTAATTTTGGATGGTACCTACAACAAATTGAGGTTATTAAGTTCATTAAAATTTAAAACTTAATTTATATATATATATATATATATATATATATATATATATAGTAATATTGGATACACTAAATATATTGTATGTTGCTGATAATGCAAGAATTAAACTCTCAAGATTATTAATTTATTTTTCTCATGTTTGGTTATTTGAGAAGTCGATATTAGCATTATTTTTATATCATAAATAATGTTTTAAAGGCTTTAGAAGAGTTACTACACTTCTACAAAGAAGTCTAATAGAAACTTATTAAGTTATAAAGATATTTGTCTAAATAAATATCATATTGAGACAAACAATGAAAGAGATATGAAATCTCTTTATATAAATGGACTTGGGTTGAATAAAAAAAATATAATGGAGAAATTATCAATCTTCTCTTATGGCTTGTACTACACATGTATTAGTACAATTGAGATGCATATCATTGTAAGCTAGAAGTTTACGAATCAAAAATGAATTCCTTGTTTGGCATGATCAATTGGGTCATCCTAGATCTATCATGATGCGAAAAAATAGTTGAAAACTCTTGTGGACACCCACTTAAGAGTCAAAAATTTTTTCAATCCAATGTTTTCTCATGTAATACATGTTTACAAGGAAAGTTGATAATAAGACCATCACCAGAAAACCTTAGAAATGAGTCAATCTCATCTTTTGGAATGAATACAGGGTGATTTTGTGGTACAATGCACCCATCATATGGATCATTTAGATATTTCATGGTTTAATTGATTCATCAACTAAATGGTCACATGTTTGTTTATTATCAACTTGCAATCAAGCATTTGCAAAGTATTAGCACAATTAGTTAAGTTAAGAGATCACTTCCCAGATTATCCGTTCAAGAAAATTTTTCTTCATAATGTTGGTGAATTTACATCTTATGTTTTTCATGAGTATTGTATGTCAATGGGAATTGTTGTTGAACATCTAGTAGAACATATGTTCATGCTCAAAATGGACTTGTAGAATTATAAATAAAACGTCTAAAGTTAGTTGCAAGACCATTACTTATGAGAGCTAATCTTCCAATGACTACTTGGAGATATGTAATTTTACATGCTACATGATTGATTTGCATCAAGCCAACAAGTTATCATAATTATTCTATTATGCAGTTGGTTTTTAGTCAGTAACCTAATTGTCTCATTTAAGAATTTTTGTATATGATCGAATTTCTCCACCAAAAGGGACTATGATGAGTCTTTAGAGACGATTGAGAATATATGTTGGATAGGAGACATATTTACAGTTTAATTTATCAACTGTTATTTTTGATGAATAAGTTTTTCCAACATTAGGGGGAGAAAGAAAACATTTGTATAAGGATATTGGTTGGAATGAATTATCATTATCTCTTTTGATCCTCATACAAAAGAATGTGAACTCAAAATTCAAATGATAATTCATTCACAAATTAGTCAATCAATTATCATATGTTTTTTATTGACACAAATAGGGTAATTGAACCCTCTTCGTTACGTCCAGAATCAGCCTTGATCTTGCTCCATTTTGATCACACAATCTCAAACCTCCATCACGCATCAACCTCTCTCTTACATCAGATCTTCACACATCAAGCTCGTATCGCACCTCCATCAGATCCTCTCGTGTTTTGGGTTCTCTTGGTTCGTATTGCACGTTGCAGCATTGAGGGCTCATGCCTCTTTTGACCACCAACACAAATTGGATCAAACACTTTAATGAAACTATGTGTTTTGATGTAAAGCCAAAACTGGTTCAATCTGCAATTGACTCACTAGGGGCCAATCTACAATAAGAGAAATTGGGTCTAGGGTTAAAAATTCAAATTAGCAAAAAGAAAAGGATTTCCTAGCAAACAAAAATTATTAAAGAAGGAACTTCTAAAGAGACAAAACTAAATTAATAAAAGATTACTAAACTATACCTTTTTAGAACATTTTAATAAAAACACTATTTTTCTATACAATAAACAAAAATTATTTAATTAAACATAAACACATATTTATTTAAACTAAAACCAAATTTTTAAAGAGGATAATTAACCAAAATTGGAGTGCTAACAACTTATATAGAGAGAGAGAGAGTTTTTTAGTGATGAATATCAGGTTTTTGCGCTCAAAAACTCAAAATTGTACTTTAACTCTCTAAAAAACAACTTATATAGTCTAGTCTTAAGTGAAATCAATCGGTTGATTTGTTCATACAATCTGTTGATTTCACTTGACTTAAGTGAAATCAGTCGATTAAAAAATAATTTAACTGATTAAATTCATTCATACAAAAAACTATATACTGTAAGGCTTTTAACCTGTTAAAACTCATTTTAACATATTAAAAAGGACACACTAAGACTAACAAGACATCTAACCTATGTCATATAGCCGAAGAATATGGTACAACATGGAACCATCATATTCTAAACATTATTTCCAAATTTAATACAATAGAAACATGATCTTTGAATGAATCTTCATCAATCTTCATCAACCATATGTGATCTTCATGCACTTTGCTTTATCAAATCTTTGCACTAAGCTTGCTTGTGCTAACAGTGGAAGCCCACAAGTGATATCACTTCACATTGTTAGCATAGCTTAAGTACTTAATTATTTTCCTAGTTTGAAGATCTACTCGTGCTTTAAATTCCTTGAATACTGGAACACATTTGACTTCCTCTTTATGGGGTACACCCGCAATCTCCTAGAATAATCATTAATAGACATATACTTTACCCCTCTTAGGCATAATTCCATTAATTCCCACACATCATCGTTGAAGCCCCTACTTGCTTTGAACTTTCCACCCTATCTATTTTGTTCTTCAAGAATTCTTCAAAAATTCAGTTAAGGTCGAGTATGCCAAATTAGGGCCCATGTTGACCTTTTGTCTCGACCTTCGACTCGGACAAACCCATCTTGAACTTTGTTTCGGGTCGGTCATCTCATTCTTCGACTCTAACTAGCTTGTCTCGACTATCAACGTGGGCCAGCCTATTTCAACGTTCGACTCGCCTCTACCTTCGGCCTCGTATAGGTCACTCTCAGTCTTTGGTCGGGGATGACCTGTCTCGACCTTTGACTCGGGCTTATTGATCTCAACCTTGAGCCTTGGCCAGCCCGTCCCGACTTTCGGCTTGGTTCGGCCTGTCTCGACCTTTGGTCGGGGTCAACCCATCTTGATCTTCGGTCCGAGAGAGCCTATTTCAATTTTTTGTCGAGAGATCCTATTTCAATTTTTTGTCAGAAACAGCTTTACTCGACATTTGATCTACACTAACCCTGACTCGATATATGATTCAAGTTGAATGTATTGTTTTTAAGAGTTAGTTAAAGTTAGTGGATTTAAACCCACATTAACCCTGACCCTAACCCACTTAAGAGAGGGATTTGAGACTTGAAACTTCTTTTGGTTCCCAATTTAGGAACTCCCTAAAAGGAGACTTATTCAAGAGACTTATTCAAGAGTGAATTAGAACTGATCCATAGAGTATGAGTCAAATTAATAGCTCTATTCTTTACATCCATAAATCTCAAAAAATTAAATCTTTGCCTTCTCCCGTTAAGCTTCTTATATGTGAAAACCTAGCACCCTTCCCAACTTTGAATTATTTTCCACATGTCATATTCATCCTAATTGGGTGGGAAATGGGAGAAAAAAAGTATGTGAGGTCGTTGTTTGTCCTACCTAGGTTGCTCTCGTAGTGGCGTTGAGACTTTCTCCAACGGTCGTGCTATGACATAAGAAAAGTATTTTACTCACTCTTTCAACAATACTCTTATATATATATATATATATATATATATATATATATATATATATATATTGGCATACTTTCAATTTTTGGAGACCATTGTCATGCAGGGAAGTTTGTGAAATGGTAGGGAAGTTTTGAAAAAGTGAAAATAGTTAATTAAAGTTTGAGATTTCGGAATTGAAATTAAGATAACCAAATTTAAAATGGTTAAAATGATAACTTTTTAAGCCCTTGTCTCTTTCAAAGATTATGAGAAACGCGGATTTAGAAGAAAAAAAACTGTAATAAAACAAAAAAGGCGAAATTTTCATATAGATGACGAATAAAAGAATAAAAATCAATATAATTAAGACATTATCATTATATATAAATATTTTACTATACTTCTCTAAATATAATCAGTTACATCTTTGAATTTAATTTATTATATTTAAATAAACATAATAAAATATTGACTTTGAAATTATAATATAATAAATAATTCAAATAAATATTATAAAGTAAATAAAATATTTTCGGTTTTAATAGTTTATAAAATATTTTTGCAAAAAATTAATTTAAATAAATTAAATAAAAAACAATAAAAGAATAGACAAAGTAAAACTAATTAATTTAAGATCAAGTAATTTATTTTAATATATTCTTATTGTGAAATATAATTTTTTACTCATCAGAATTTTGGAATAATTTTACATTTTAATTTAAATTTGATTTTAACTGCAATTGTATTTTTTTTAATTATTTTTAATTTAAATTATTTTTAAAAGATAGTTTTGTAAATTATTTTTTAAATATATTAATATACAACTACATCCATTCTACTACTTCAATTAAATCTACCAAAAAATTTTCTCTCACTTTTCTCATATTTCCCTTCTTTTCCACGTGGTTGCATTAAGAATAAGTAATTGCAAGATGCATCGTGACTGTTAGAATATTTAGTATACAGACACGTATTAAATGCAAGTTTAATATTTTAGGTACAGTTTTCTAGGAAATTTTACTATAGGTATAGTGCTATAAACAGAGGTCTTCTACGTAGTAATTGGAATATATTAAAAATAAAGAGAAATTAGTAAGAATTTATAAAGAAAGAAGAACTAGCAAGTAAATAAATTGTGAAAGGTGTTTTCACAATATCGAAGAACATCATTGATGTATTTTGTTTTTCATTATTATAATAGCGGAAGTAAATAACTCTAGGGCTCTGTGATACTTTTCATCTCTAATAAAGAAGATATTATCATGCTAAAACATGGATGATCGTTGTGATTAGCCATGTTGATATGGAAATTGAAGTTAACGTGATTAGGATTTGAAATTTGTATACTATGTGTACGTGAAATCATGTCAGACTGAATGCGAACTGAAATGAGGGTGTTTGTGACTACTGTTGAATGTGGAAAATGTGGCAGAACACAATATTGGTATGAACCGCCTGGTGGCACTTATGTTACTGGCGATGCATCAGAGTAGAGGGTGCTTGGCGATGTTTATTGTGAATTGTGTTCTTGGGGAGTCCTGGGTAATTTCTGTGAGAATTGGGTTAGTGGTCAGGGATTTACTCTTTAGAATTGAGTGAACATTCTAACGTGTGTGTACTAAGGATCATTTTGCGGTATGCCTTAGGTGTAAATGAAATTTGAGAAGGGTAATGTAAACTGTAATTTGTGTTATGGTAAGTGGTGGGTATAATATTTATATCTTATGTCTTGTCCTTGTAGTGAATCATGTGAGGCATGTTGAGATGTGATAATAGTTGACTTGGGCATGAGCTAATTGTACATATTACATTATGGTTTGGTTTTATGTCTTGAAATGTTATAATTGACGAGTGATAGAAATATTGTATGTTTGGGGTCTATTAAGACCTGTAAAGAGTGCCAAAAACCAGTAGCATTGTGCTACTGGTATGGGGCCTGGTCGTGCGGGGTGAGCCGCCAGGCGGTAGGGCTTTAAATCAGTGGCAGTGGCCACTGTCTGCAGGAGGTGCCTGGCGGCAGGGTTGTGTCTGCTAAGCGGTGAAGGAGCTGTGAAGCTCCTTTTTGTTTAGTAGCGCTGGACGGTGGGGGTTTGACTGCTGGACGGTTTGGACCACGAAAGGGATAGTTTCGTGGGAGCACAGTAAAATTCCAAGACCTAGTTTCATGCATATGACTCATGAAGGACTATGAGATCAGGGATGGGTAATTTGGAATAATGAAATACTTATGCAAATTTGTTTTATTGGGATGGGAGTCATATTTATTTTTATATATATAATTGCATAGCTCACCCTATCTGCTTGTGTTTGGTGATGATCGAATAATTTATTATCCAGGAGCAGATGATTTTACAGGTGAGCCAGGAGATGCTTGAGTTCAGAGAGCGGGATGAAATGGGAATTTGAAGACTTAATCTTTTGATTATTTTTATGTTTTGAACATTAGCTATTTTAGTTATTTTATGGATTGTAATAAATTTGGATTGCGAACATTTATAATGTATGCAACTTAGCGATTTAATTTTCCCGCGTTTTTGGGAAAGTATTGTTATAAATGAGTTTTGACAGTAAATAAATTGTTTATTTATTTTATTATAATTATTTTAAAAGTAATATTCCTTAGGGATGTTACACTTGACTCGGGGGCCACAGATCATATATGATGTTCCTTCTCAAACTTAGTTTTTTTAATCGTATTTCTCCTATAAATGTTAATATGCCTGATGGAACCAAAGTCCAAGCAACTCATTCGGGTTCTGTGAAAATTTTTGGAAATTTGTGTATTGGAAATGTCCTCTTTGTTCCCAATTTCTCATATAATTTGGTGTCTATTTCTAGACTTGTTTCCCATTCCAACTGCATTATTACTTTCATCACTAGTGAATGTTCTATCTAGGACAAGAAATCCACCAAGAGGATTGGTACATCTAACATTCAGTCAGTCTGTACGTGATCAAGGGTGAAATCCATGCCAGAAAGGGCCTTCTTGCTCAAGTCTATACCAGTGCTATTAACCATGACATTTGGCACATGCGTCTTGGCCACCCGTCACATAAAAGGATAGTTATTCTTAACAGAAAATTTCCCTTCATTTCTCTTCCTGTAAACTCTGATTCTGATGTATGTCATTTAGCCAAACATCGAAAATTGCCTTTTCCTAATAGTACATCTTATGCTGATTCTATTTTTGATTTAGTACACATGGATATTTGGGGTCCTTGCACCGTTAATTCCATGAATGCTGAAAAATATTTCCTTACTATTGTGGATGATCACTCTAGATTTACCTAGTTGTATCTTATGAAAAGCAAAGCTAAAACCTGCATCCATTTAATCAATTTTTTCTCTATGATTCAGTTTCAGAAAACCATCAAGATAATTAGGACAGGTAATGGTTTAGATTTTAATATGTTAGATTTCTTAAAACTGAAGGAATTGTCCATCAGACCAGCTGCATTGAAACCCCTGAACAAAATGGTTTAGTTGACAGGAAACATCAACACATTATGAATGCTACCCGTGCTTTACTGTTTCAATCTAACCTCTCTTAAAACTTTTGGAATTTTGCTGTTTTATATGTTGTTGCTTTGATAAATTATTTGCCTACTCCCTATCTTAAAAATTCCACTCCTTTTGAGATTCTGTATGGCAATGCTTTTGATATGAACAACTACATGTTTTTGGATGTTTGTGCTATATTTCTTCCATCTCTCCCAACCGAACCAAATTGGATCCCAAGGCTCGGATAGGTATATTTCTTGTGTTCAAACCAAATGTCAAGGGGTATGTTGTGTATGATTTAAAATCTCATTCCATTCACGTCTCTAGATATGTTATACTCTATGAAAACAAATTTCCTTTTAAAACCATTTCTCATGAAGATTCTGTTGACAAAATTACTACACATGTTCTTGATTATGATTTTGATCTTACTATCCCTAACTGTTTGAGTGATAAAAGTATTTATGAAAATAACGAATTGCAGGATGAGAACACAAGTGACTCTACTAGATTAAATAATGGACCTGATATTGATTTTGGACAAACTTTTGATTCCATATTAGAACAAAATCATCCTAGAAGGTTTACTAGACATAAAATTGCTCCTGCCTATTTGCAAGATTTCCAAACTTCTTTTACTACTAGAACTAGAATGAAATCTAGATATCCTATTGAAGCTCACATTTCTCTTGGAAGGTTATCTCCTTCTTTCAAACAGGTTATTTGTTCCATTGATTCTCATGCTGAACCAGAATCTTATAAAGACACCTCCTATTATGAACATTGGCAGAAAGCCATGAAAGAAGAGTTATTAGCCCTGGAATAGAATGGCACTTGGACAGTGAGCCATTTACCTAAGGGAAAGCGTGTTGTTGGATGCAAATGGGTATACAAGATGAAGTATAGGGTTGATGGATCCATAGAATGCTACAAGGTGCGTCTAGTGGCAAAAGGTTACACACAAAAAGAAGGTTTAGATTATCTGCACACCTTTTCACCTGTGGCAAAATAACAACTATTAGGTTGCGTCTATCCTTAGCTTTCATTCATAATTGGCATTTAAAATAGTTGGATGTAAACAATGCTTTCTTACATGGCAATTTAGAAGAAGAAGTTTACATGCAATTACCACCAGGTTTTATTTGTGATGATAAAAATCGTGTTTGCCACCTACATAAATCTTTGTATGGCCTTAAACAACCTAGTAGACAATGGTATTCCAAGCTTTCAGAATTTCTATGTTCACATGGTTATAATCAATCCTTTGATGACCATTCCTTATATCTCAAATTTATTAATTCACACATCATTACCCTTCTTATATATGTTGATGATGTAATATTGGTTGAAGATGATATTGCTAAAATCAATTCAATTACTAATCTTCTTGATCATGCTTTTAAGATTAAAAATATGGGAAACTTGACATATTTTCTTGGCTTTGAAGTTGCAAGAAGTAGCAAAGGAATACAATTGTGTCAACAAAAGTACATTACTGATATTTTGAATGAAGCCGGGATGCTTGGTTCTGCCCCTATATCAACACCCATGAATTTCTCTAGACACAAAAACAAAGAAATAGGGGAATTCTCTCTGATCCAGCACCCTTTCGAAGGTTGATAGGTGGTCTCATCTACCTCACTCATACAAGGCCAGATATCACTTTTGTTGTGCATCATTTAAGTCAATTCACTGTTGCACCTACCAGTCTACACCATCGAGCTTCCATGTGGATTCTTTGTTATCTAAAACAACATAGATAGGGGATTTTCTTTGACTCCACCAGCAACCTACAATTAAAGGCCTTTTGTGATTCAGATTGGGCTAGATGCCCCAACACCAGAAGATCTGTTACTGGTTATATCATTTATATTGGTAAGTCTCCCATTTGTTGGAAATCTAAAAAGCAACAAACTGTTTCAAGAAGTTCCTTTGAGGCTGAATACCGTGCCATTGCCTCCACAACGTGTGAAATCCAATGGCTCCACCACCTTATGTATGATCTTAAAATTAATCACCAGCAACCTTCCCTCCTGTACTGTGATAGTCTCTCAGCCATACAGATCGCATCAAATCAGGTCTTTCACGAAAGAACCAAGCATATAGAGATAGATTGCCATTTAATTAGAGACACCAGTACAGAAAGGGCTTTTTGCCCCGGTTATTTTTCACATATTGCCTCGGGTCTGGAACCGAGGCATATTGGGGCGAGGCCAAAAGGTACATCTTTTGGCCTCGGTTATACCCGAAGCCATAGACCCAGTTTTTTTGCCTCGGTCTTGGTAAGAACCGAGGCATATTCCTTTACTCATCAGTTCCACCTGCTGGTCCATAATCAAATCTGTGACCAAGTTTTCAAAGCAAACAATGGGAATCTACGGTAATGGCAGATTGAAACAGAAAATTTAAGTAGGCTTGGAACCATTTCAACTTCATTATGCAGCAAACATACATATAGGAATTCACCTGCAATTCAAATTTGCAATTCAAATTCCAATCAGACAACAAATTAGGGTAAAACAAATGGTGTGAAAAGAGAAAATGGTAAGAAAGAGATGAAGACAGGGAATCCAAGTTCTCCACAGGGAATCGTTAAAAGGGATTTTGACGGTTTTGGGTGTACTGCAGTTCACCTTCAACGTTGCTCTGCTTTCGATATTCGGGAAAGAAGAGATTCTGTACAGAGATGCTCTGAAACGGAGCTACTACACTCTGGAGCAAGGGTACAACTCAATGCCCATTAACGTTCCGGGGACACTGTTCCACAAGGCGATGAAAGCGAGAAAGGAGCTTGCGCAGATCTTGGCCCAGATAATCTCTAGCAGAAGGCAGAGAAAACAGGATTACAAGGACCTGTTGGGTTCGTTCATGGGAGAGAAAGCAGGGCTCACCGACGAAGGTGTGGCGGAAACAGTGAAACGGCGGAAACGGAAGGGTTTGCGTTGTGGAGAAAACGGCGGCGTATTTGCAGAGAGAAATGGAGGATAGCAGTGCGCGCGACGAAGAAATGGGGTTCAGTTTTGAGCCCTAATTAAATTATATGGCCTCAGTTCAATTTAGAACCGAGGCATATAACCCCTTTTGGCCCCGGTTCCTTAACATCCGAGGCCTAACATCCCTTTTGGCACCGGCTTTTTCCCAACCGAAGCCTATAAGTCAAAACGAGAATGGTATTTTTGAAATTTTTGGCAACCTTTTTGGCTTCGGGCCTTTTTAACCGAGGCCTAACACCCCTTTTGGCACCGGGTTTTTTGTAACCGAGGCCTATAACAGCTTTTGGCTTCGGATTTTAGGTGAACCGAGGCATAAAAGTTGTCTGTAATTGCAAAATTGCCACCGCGCCATTATAGGCTTCGGTTCCTTGCCAACCGAGGCCTATAAGGCGAGGTAAAAAAGCAATTCTGCACTAGTGAGAAAAGGTCAAACAAGGTCTCATCAAGCTTCTTCACATCAGCACCCATCACCAACAAGTTGATATTCTAACCAAGGCTCTTATATCCAAGCTAGGCCTGCTTGATATTTATGCCCAGCTTGAGGGGGGCTGTCAGAATAATGATCAGGGTCACATTGCTCGTCCTGAAGATCATACAACCAATGATCAATCCGTTAAAACCGTGTTTACATATTATGTTATTACGTGCATCACTTAGTCTCTGTATATAAGTGTATTTCCCTTTCCTAAAGTGAATCAATAAAGACTCATTTAGTATCTTTTCACACAATCAGTTTTGCTTCTCTCTCTTTCCCTCTTTCTCGTGTTTCCTGCTTTCTTTCCCATGATTGTTGCAAACCCGTTTGATTGTTCTTTCGCTCTGCATCAGTTTCGTTCTTCATATGGAATACAGGTTTATTAAGACTTCTTATTTGTGAAAACATAGCACCCTTCCCAACTTTGAATTATTTTCCACATGTCATATTCATCCTAATTGGGTGGGAAATGGGAGAAAAAAGTATGTAGAGTCGTTGTTTGTCCTACCTAGGTTGCTCTCGTAGTGGCGTTGAGACTTTCTCCAACGGTCGTGCTATGACATATTCAATTATATTCAAAATAAAAGTATTTTACTCACACTCTTTCAACGATACTCTTCGCTTCTTCTTTTATATATTTATCACACCAAATTGAAGAAGTCAAGTGCATACTTTCAATTTTTGGAGACCATTGTTATGCAGGAAGTTTGTGAAATTGTAGGGAAGTTTTGAAAAAGTGAAAATAGTTAATTAAAGTTATAGATTTCGGAATTGAAATTAAGATAACCGAATTTAAAATGGTTAAAATGATAACTTCTTATGTCCTAGTCTCTTTCAATGACTATGAGAAACGCGGATTTAGAAAAAAAGAAAAGAAAACTGTAATAAAACAAAAAAGCCGAAATTTTCATGTAGATGACGAATAAAATAATAATAATCAATATAATTAAGACATTATCATTATATATAAATATTTTACTATACTTCTCTAAATATAATCAATTACATCTTTGAATTTAATTTATTATATTTAAATAAACATAATAAAATATTGACTTTGAAATTATAATATAATAAATAATTCAAATAAATATTATAAAGTAAATAAAATATTTTCGGTTTTAATAGTTTATAAAATATTTTTGCAAAAAATTAATTTTAAAAAATTAAATAAAAAACAATAAAAGAATAGACAAAGTAAAACTAATTAATTTAAGTTCAAGTAATTTATTTTAATATATTCTTATTGTGAAATATAATTTTTTACTCATCAGAATTTTGGAATAATTTTACATTTTAATTTAAATCTGATTTTAACTGCAATTGTATTTTTTTTAATTATTTTTAAAAGATAGTTTTGTAAATTATTTTTTAAATATATTAATATACAACTACATCCATTCTACTACTTCAATTAAATCTACCAAAAAAATTTCTCTCACTTTCCACATATTTCCCTTCTTTTCCCGTGGTTGCATTAAGAATAAGTAATTGCAAGATGCATCGTGACTGTTAGAATATTTAGTATACAGACACGTATTAAATGCAAGTTTAATATTTTAGGTACAGTTTTCTAGGAAATTTTACTATAGGTATAGTGCTATAAACAGAGGTCTTCTACGTAGTAATTGGAATATATTAAAAATAAAGAGAAATTAGTAAGAATTTATAAAGAAAGAAGAACTAGCAAGTAAATAAATTGGGAAAGGTGTTTTCACAATATCGAAGAAACATCATTGATGTATTTTGTTTTTCATTATTATAATAGCGGAAGTAAATAACTCTAGGGCTCTGTGATACTTTTCATCTCTAATAAAGAAGATATTATCATGCTAAAATTTTTAGTGCTATTATTTTATATTTTTGCTTACTTCCTAGTATAAGTTTACACCGAGGAAATTATGATGAAATTTCCAACAGCGGCGTCAACTAGTATGGTTTGGATTGCTTTTCATTAAGAGAATAATATTCAAATAATACCCTTATTTAAAAAAAAACTTTAAAAAAAGTATTATATTTTGAGAAAAAGATGGAAAAAAGTTATTCTTTAAGAAAAGACTTAGTATTTACGTGTATTTATTATGGATACACTTTTCTTTTGAAAATCTTAACAATGAAACATCACAACTTATAAATAGTCGTAGTGTTTTATGTTAAACTTATAAAATTATTA
>Ga0214544_1002922_pt1 | contig 35687 bp, 21 predicted proteins | sample CNSS3metaG_FD_160074 | JGI IMG/M metagenome (GOLD analysis project Ga0214544, IMG submission 160074) | Root nodule microbial communities from cowpea collected in UCLA plant growth center, Los Angeles, California, USA - CNSS3 | ecosystem: Host-associated > Plants > Roots > Nodule | place: USA...
AAATATATATAAAAAATATATATTTTAAAATTTTAATATAAAAAATATATATATATATATATATATATATATATATATATATATATATATATATATATATATATATATATTCTATCATATCATTTAAGAATCTAGGTCTCGAAAATATATATAAAGTAGTATAAATAAAATAAAAAGACGACATACATAGAAATTTATAAAAATAAAATTTATAATTTATTCGAAAGTATCCCTATGATTTTTTTTGTTATTTCGAAACTAACTATATTAAAAAATATATTAAATGAGGATAAATGCATTGTCCCAAATCATAGACAAATAAATATGTACATACAGAAAAAAAAAAAAAAAAAAGAAAAATAACACGTCTAATCACTATTTAAGTTCAACATTAAAAACTCACTAATTCTAGTTAGGATAAAAAAAAATACATTTTTAGAATCAATGGATGAAACTTTTAACCCGCTAATTTTATAGTTCATTAAATCAGTCCTAATTAAATTTTATTTTTAAAAGGACTTGGACAGGACACTAGATTGGTTCTCAATTTAATGTTCAACCTTAAGTATGTTATAAGATATTTCATTATAATAGGAGATGTTTGGATAAGCATTTCATGAGCATTCATAGAGGAATTCTTTTCTTAAAAAAGGAAATAAGTTTTGATAAATTAAAATTAGTTTATAAACAACATTTTAATTTTTAGTGAAATATAAAAGAAATTATAAATTAGCTTATGTATAAACTATTTTAATTTATGAAAAAAATAGTTTAATTTTTTGTTCTTTTTTTCTTTTATGTTTAGATATGGAGATGTTTGTAAAGGTTTTTGTGATCCTTGACAACTATTTTTCAACTACGGATAGGAGGTTTTGGGTGGGAAAAAAACAAGACAGGACATATACAGTATAGCAGTACAAGGTTGAGAACTTGTTCACTGGTATTTTAATTAACAGAAAGAAAAACATTAGAACTTGCAATAAAGTATTTACCAAATTATTATTTAATCTCTTTATTCCCCAAAAAAGAAGTAATAAAATGTTTAAACAATAGATTTTCCTAATTGATCAGAGCAATTAAAAGTCCTCCGGAAACTAAAATCGAATTTATGTATATTTATGAATTGAAGACGGTTTTCAATATAAGAATTGGGTGTGCACAGACCCAAAAAATGATTTTCTTTTTAGCTCATTTATAAGATATATTTAGTTAAATGTTAATAAATTGTCGGTGTAAATAATAGCTTCAGACTACCAATTATAAATCACCTTAGTTATATGACTTTAAAGTAAGTATACTAGTTGAATAATTTTATACTATTATTATATGACGTAACTATATATGGCAGAATATGAGATAGTAGCGTGAAATAATTTTATAAAATTATTATTATTGCATTCATTAAATGCTATTTATTCCTCTAAAGTCATTTTGTTTTGATCGTCCTTATTCTTTGTATATTTAAAGTAAGTATTATAATACTTTCCAATTATACTTGTATATGGTATATTGTATCTATATCAGTTCTGAAAATATATTTTTTAACCGATGTAAAATACTTCTCTACAAAACGATAATATATACTTTTTCTATGATTACGTAAAGCAATCGTAAACCTTTTATTCTTACTATTTTGATGAAGTATATATATTAGTATCCTTACGAAAGATTAGCATTTCTTACATTTCATTTATGTGTAGTTTAAGTTTTTTAGTAAATTTTTAGATTGATTGTTATTACTTCTTTTATAATAATAAATAATAATTACAATCTTATTTCATTAATACACTAACTAAAATTTGGTCATTATTATGACAACTTAATTAGGTGAGATAATCGTTGTTATATCTTGCAAACTGCAGACCAATTTGAATCTCTCGTGTACATAAAAGTATGCATTCTTAGATGTAGGCTGATAGAAAAGTATAATAATTTTTTATTTATATGAACAACAATTACAACATATAAAATGAAATAAAGTGCATAAGTTAAAAGAAAAAAGAAGATCCAATTGATCTGCTTTCAATTGCATTTTTTTCGTTCAGGATTAATATTTTAAACCTTGTAATGCATATGAAGTAATGGAAAACAAAAATAAAAACCAAATGATTGTCTGTGTCATGTGTCCAATGCTAGGTACTTAAAGATAAGCCAAACAAATTGTGAGTTGATCATAGGGTTTATTTTAATAAAATTGTTTTGATGATTCTGAATGAGTGGGGTCAAAAACACAAGTTGGTGCCTCTGAGAATCAAGCAACCATGCGTATGTGCAACGAATCTTAATTTCTTAAAACCAGATTAAGAGTTTGGTTTGGAATCATATGCACCAAGCAATAATTTTCACGCCGCGAGCTCATCATTACATTGCTCATATCTACTCTTTTTTCTTTTTTTTTCTTTCTCTCTTTCTCTTTTCCAATCAACTATATGTAAAAAGAACAATCCTTCATGAATTCCCAGAAAGATCCGGTATATATACATATATAACAAACATTTCTTTGGTATTTCATCATATATATATATATATATATATATATATATATATATATTATATTAATATTCCATGCTTATGTTACATTCAATAATTCTATATCGATTGGAGAAAGAGTCGAGGTTAAGAAAAATTAAAAAATAAAAAATCTTTCTTTTCTAATTCTTTGAGTGATATTTTAAAGATAAAATCGTATAAAATATTTATGGTTAAATATGTTTTTATTCTTTAAATATAAATATAAAAAGATTTATCTTTATTTCAAATTTTGATATATTTTGACTATCAAATTTTAAAATAAATAGATCTAATTATTTTAATCTAATAATATTAATTTTTTGAATTTGTCAAACAATGACATTTAAACATTTAAATAAAAATATATTAATGAATGTAAACAACAAGTTTGACAAGTAAAAACATCTCAAATTTAAAGTCAGAATATTAATATGTATATTAAGATAAAAAAGACTGTATTAATCCTAAACTAATATCTAAACATATTGGATTCAGAATAATGGTTGATTGGCACGTGCAGGAGTTGTAGAAAAAAAGGTTAGTGTCTGATCGAAGAGCAGTGGTTGCTTTTATGTAGTTCTTTACGAGCCTTATGAGAATTATATTTTTGATGGTAAAAGTTGTTGGTCTAAAAGATTTCCAATGATGATGGCCATGATGGTTGCCACTACTTCTGTTCTAAACAAACCTATGATTATGGGTCAAAGAGATGCCCTAATTTCATTCTTCCCTTTCCCTTTCCCTTTTATCTAAATGAATCATACGCATGCTTTTCATTTCTCTCTCTTCATTTTCCTTTTCAAACGTATCTCCCTTTCAAGCTTTCAACAGCAGTCGTTTCAGGGCATGCAATTTCTTATATGTAGATATTGCAAAAAGAATCATCAAAAGAATATCATTCTAAGATATATGCTTATAAGGTTGTTCCAACTTCCAACGGGCATAAGATACTCGATCTCATAAACTTTAGACCCTCGCAATATTATTATTATTGCGTAATGTTGATGAAGCCCTTGTAGGGTTTTGGGATTTTAAAATTCAGACAGAAGCTAACAGTGGTCGAAATCTGGAAAAGGTTGGTTCTTGTTTAGTATTATTTTCTTAGGGAAATGTACGTTCATGGGCCAATGTTTCTGACTTGCGCAGAAAGACCTCCATGGTCCTCCCACAATTACGTGGAAGGTGCAAAATATGGACTTAATTAGAAACTTATTTCGTTTTACCTTCAAAAAACCTAAAATAGCAAGAGACGCGCTTAATATTATATATATATATATATATATATATATATATATATATATATATATATATATATATATATATATATTTATATTTAAATATATATATATATTAAAAGGAATATTTAGGATGTTCCATCTCTTGTACAAGATGTATTACATAATTATAGAAAAAAAAAACTTCATTTGATATTTTCTTGCACCCCTCATACATGATGCTTTCACCCTTTATCCTCTCCATTGATTTTTAGTCTTACCTCTTTGTTGTCATAAGCCTGGCTTATTACACCAGACAACTTCAACAATTAAGGTTACCACCATATCTCTATGTGTCTACTATAGTTTATGTGTTCCATGTCCAACGATTCGTGAACCAATGATGAAGCTACACTAAAAATCAGACTTCACTTGTGCCCCTCTCTTAAAGTATTTGTGTTTCTTCCTGTCCAATTTAGAGACCTTAACTAACAATGGCTTAAGCTCTATTGACCTAATTCACTCTAAGAATTTTCATAACTACTTACAAAAATAAATTTGTTTGTAAAAATTTAAATTTATCGACAAATTTATCAATGGATTTTAACATTTAAATTACTAACGAATATATCAGTGATTAATTCATCGGTTAGATACGACAATAAATTAGAATTTGTATTATTAATGGATATTTTTGTCAACAATGTATATAATGGTTTACTATGATGATAAATTACATCGGTAGTTTATAATTCCATTGGATATTTTCCGTCAAGTCTAATAACATTTTTTTATACATTAAGGGTAGGTGGAAAAAAGAAAAGAAGAAGAGAAAGTCAAAGTTGGAGGAGTAAGAAGAAGAGGAAAAGGACGAGGAGTAGGAGGAGGAGGAAGAAAAGGAAGAGGGAGAGAAAGAGCCAAGGACAACAGTGATGGTAGAGGCACGACCAGGACGAGAGAGGAAGGAGGAGGACATGAGTAAGAAGAAGAGGAAGAAGAAGAAGAAATGCAAATGAATAGGAAGAGGAGGATGAAGAAGAAGACTTAATCATGATATTACTGACAAATTTTACTGATGACTAGAACTCGTTGGTAGTTACCGACAAATATTTATTGACAACCATTTTACCGATGAATTTTTGGTTGTTGGCAATCTATCAGTAAACTTGAATTACAAACTTATTTTTTCAATTAACAACATATTGTGTTCGCCAATAATACACAATTTTTTGTAGTGATTTTGCTTCCTCTATTATGCTTCTTCTTTTTCATATTGCTTCCTTCAGTGTATTACATAGTAGCATGTTGCGCCTTCTTTTTGGCCTTAGCTCTCCAATTGTTTAATCCCTATACAACATTTTGATCTTCGTTAAGTGTTTTAATCTTTGGTTATTTCTATTGTATATCTTCATTACGTACATTCTTCTAAATTGTTGTCCAACAATGTTAATTTTAAAAGGCCATAAAATAGTTCTAGATTAGGATTTTATTTTATGCACATATACATGAGATTCCAAAGCTTCCTTATTAAAGTGATTTTCCCTTACATGATGAAGTATAAAAATAATTAATCTATAGAAGTTATTTCTTTATTTTTCTTATACACAACATTTAAGTGGGCCAGAGTTGCAACCACATTCTTACTATTTCCTTCCTCCTTCATGTCATTCATTTTAAATCAATTTTGATATCCTTCCCAAGACATACTTCAAAGTCTTCTAATATCATTTCCAAAAATTTATAGTAGGGCCTTTTGTTTCTTCTACACACTAACACAATGAAGACTTTTTACGTAAGTTATTTTGGGTTTTTCATGTCAGTTTTAAGCCTGATATTAATACAAGGCACATAAATTTACATTGCATGAAAAACACCTGACATAAATTTAAATCAATTTATGTATTGTCTAACGTAAAAGCATACATTATGTCAAACTATATTTGGTTTGATGTAAAAAATTTTGCACCAATAAAGAAAACTACAATGAAACGAACATTCTAAATTTGTTTTAGTTTTGTGTGTTGCATATCAAATGAAGGATTTGGATAACGTTGAATAAGAGTTGGTGAACTGAGAAGTCAAACTTAGTACAAAGATTAAGCCACAGAGAAAGAAGATTGAGTTGTACAGTTGGTCGAGATCGTACCCAAACAAATAAACAAGTTAAATATAGTATGTAGGAGCTAACCCAAGGTCATCTCACTAGTGTAGATTTCGCTTTTTACCTCGCCTTATATGCCTCAGTTGGCCAGGAACTGAAGCGTATAATGACGCGGTGACATTTTTGCAATTCTAGAGAACTTTTATGCCTCGATTCAGTTAATAAAACTTGAAGCAAAAGAGTGTTATAGGCTTTCATTCGCCCAAAACCGGTGTCAAAAGTTGTTATATGCTTCGGTTCTAAAGACCCGAAGCCAAAAATGGGGCTGCATTTTTCAAAAATGCCACTAGCCGTTAGGTGTTTGGCCTCGGGTGGCACTTAACCAGTGCCAAAAATAGTCTTATATGCCTCAATTTTTAATTGAATCGAGGCCGTAGGGTTTATTTAGGGCTCAATTTTGCGAACCCCTTTTCTCTTCTTCTTCCCCGTGCCTCTGCAACAACACTCTCTTGTCTCTCTCTACTGCCACCACTACCACCACACCCTCCGGCTACCGTCGCTAACATCCCTACTGGAAATTACTTAATTAAAATAAATCAATAAATAAATAATAACAAATAAATTTAAATGTTGTACTATTACTCCCAAAACGCGGGAAAATTTAAAACATTAATAATCGTGCCATAATTTAAATAAAGCTAAAATAGTAATTTTATTACAAGTTCAACCATCCGACAAAACAATGAAAAATCATAAGAAATCCCTAGCTCAAAATCCCCAAGCTAGCCCTCTCTCCGTCTCAGGTGTTAGTAGCATCACCTGTACCATGAATTGCTCCCGTGTAAAGAATTACACGATATCGCCAAGCACAAACAGAAAGGGTAAGCTCAAAAGAATATAATAAACATATCAAGCAAATAATATAATTACACCCAATTATAGTATCATAGCTAGATCATGGTCAAATACTTAATACCCCCAAGGTTTTTCAACCTCCAATTCAACAACAAAGTCAACCATGGACTCAAGATTTATGATGCTCACACGAACCTGCCCGTTTGTGGTCCTGCCTCTACGAACCTCCTCGCTCGTACTCCTACTCTACGGACCTACCCGCCCATAGTCCAACACATGCGATCCACCAGCTATGTACCTCCCCGCACGCAACATCTCTCAATTGTGAGCACGGAACATACGAACCTACCTCGCTCGTATTCCCACAGGAGAGTAATTAGGTATGAACCTCCCCGCTCATACCATCACATGTTACCACCATCCATGAACCTACCCGCTCATGGCACAACATCTCCTGATCCATGTTCGCATCAATGCATACAACTATACACACAAACTGCACTAAACTCGCTTGGGCTAGAAGCTTTAGCTTAAGCGACCAGGCCTGTCTCGCTTGAGCTAAACTTCCTCGCCTGAGCGAGCGTGCCACAGTGGTTCATAGCGAAGCCTCGCTTAAGCGAGCCTCTACTCGCCTGGGCGAGATCGCCCTTCGCCTAACACCAAAACACTCGCCTAGGCGGCGAGTTAAGCCAAACCACAAAAACTCTGCACGACTTCTCGCTTGAGCGAGAACCTCTCGCCTGAGCGAGAGTCTCACTCGCCCAAGAATAAAACCCTCAGCTTGAGCGAGGGGCTCAAGCAGAACCACACAACTATTTTAGGTTTTCGCCTGGGCGAGATACCCTCGCTTGAGCGAGATGCTCGCATAAAAATATTCTTGTATTTCTAATTTTCTCGCCTAGGCGAGCCTTGCTCGCTTGAGCAAGAATACCAGACATTTTCATTGTTACGCACATGAAAAACCAGAAACCATACCAAATTCATATCCCAGAAACCCATACATTGCAATTTGGAATTAGGCACAACTCTTACGGCATAAATACAAACCAACACAATTCCCATTTTATTTAGTTTAAGCCATAATAACCCGAAAAATGCAGTAATCCAATCAAATTCATACACATGAGTAAGCATTTCAATCCAACCCTCACAATACAAAGTCAAAGCACAACCAACCAACCAAATTTACATTTTGTGATAATTCTTATAAATATAGAGTTACATTATCACTACCCATGCTCTCACATGTTATTAAAATTAATAATAAAACAAACATCACATAATTGGCATACATAGGACTTGAACCCAAGTCCTCTCACACAACTAAGTACTCTCAACCATTTGAGCTAGTACTTTACCACATCATAGCCCTCCTCATTAAATGCCTTAAAGGCTTCTACTATCCACCTTTATTAAATAATTAATTATTTATTTTATTTTTCTCGGGTCTTACATTCCCCACACCTTTAAAGATTTTTGTCCTCGAAAATAGGACTTACCAGAGAACAATTGCGGGTAGGATTGCCTCATGCGATGCTCCATCTCCCAGGTCATTTCATGAGTAGACTCATCCCAAAGTACTTTCACAGTCTTGATTTCCTTCCCCTGCAGCTTCTTCACTTGACAGTCGAGAATCCGCACCGGTCCGGTGTTTATTGTCAAGTCTTCCCTGATCTGAATATCATCTGACTCCAGTACATGAGATGGATCTGCTATGTATTTCCTCAACTGGGAAACGTGAAATACATTATGCAGATTCGCTAAGTGTGGTGGCAGGGCAATTTCATAGGCTATAGCGCCAATCTTTCTCAATATCTGATAGGGTCCAACAAACCTCGGGGTTAACTTCCTTGATTTGATAGCCCTTCCAATACCCGCCGTCGGTGTTACTCGGAGGAACACATGATCCCCTACCTCAAACTTTAAAGGTCGTCTCCTCTTATCTGCATATGACTTCTGTATGCTCTGAGTAGCTCTCATTTGCTCCTGAATCGCCTTAACCTTCTCAGAAGTTTGCTGTAGGAATTCTGGTCCCAATACCAAGGACTCACCATCCTAATTCCAGCACAACAGTGTCCTGCATCGTCGCCCATACAAGGCCTCATAGGGTGCCATTCCTATACTGGAATGATAACTATTGTTGTAAGTGAATTCCAACAATGGAAGCATCTCACTCAAACTCCCCATATGGTCCAGCACACAACCTCGTAAGAGATCCTCCAATGACTGCATTGTCCGCTCTGACTGCCCATCAGTCTGGGGATGATATGCAGAACTCATCCTCAATTGAGTCCCCAATACTGCTTGTAGAGACTGCCAAAAGCGAGATGTGAACCTCGGGTCTCTGTCTGATACTATACTAGTTGGCACACCATGCAATCTGACCACTTCTCTCACGTACAACTCGGCCAACTTGTCCAAAGACCACTTCTGATTTATGGCGAGGAAATATGCACACTTAGTCAATTTGTCTACTATCACCCAGATTGAATCATGTCCTTTAACCGACCTCGACAAGTGAGTCACGAAGTCCATGGCAATACTATCCCATTTCCATTGCGGGATGTCTAACGGCTCTAGTGTGCCCCCTGGTCGCTAGTGTTCAATCTTGGCCTTCTGACACACCAAGCATGATGCCACGAAGTCAGCAACATCAGTTTTCATACCATTCCACCAAAAGGATTGCTTCTAATCCTGATACATCTTAGTCATACATAGGTGTATGCTAAGACGACTTTTGTGTCATTCTTCCATAATTTGCTTCCTCAACCTCTAGTTTCCCGGCATACAAACTCTATCTTTGAACCGCAAGATACCATCTGACCCCATCCTGTAATCCTTCCCTTTCTCGGTCCCTATCCAACTCACAAACTATTGCAGCTCAGCATCATTCTTTTGCTGATCTCGAATAGTCTCCAAGATATCACTGGTCAGTGTCAGAACACTGCATCTGATGGAATCTTCACCCAATTGTATACCCAGGTTCATGTCCTTGAGCTTCTCAATCAATTCTAGCTCCTTCACCATCATTGCTGATATATGCATCTGTTTCTGACTCAAGGCATCCACCACTACATTTGCTTTACTAGGATGATAAAGCAACTCGAAATCGTAGTCCTTGAGATACTTCATCCATGACCGCTGTCTCATATTCAGCTCCTTTTGATCAAACAGGTATTTAAGGCTTTTGTGGTCACTGAAAACCTGGAACTAGGAGCCATACAAGTAGTGTCTCCATGTCTTGAGAGCAAACACTACAGTAGTCAACTCTAAATCATGGGTAGGGTAGTTCTTCTCATGCACCTTTAACTGTCTATAAGCATAAGCTACTGGCCTCTTCTCTTGCATCAGCACATAACCCAAACCCTGGTAGGATACATCACAATAAACCTCAAATTTCTTACTGGTATCCGGAATAACAAGCACCGGAGCTGTGGTCAACCTCCTCTTTAGCTCCTCGAAACATTCGTCGCATTTCTCTGTTTAGGAGAAGGGTTGATCTTTTCTAGTGAACTGAGTTAAGGGACTCACCATTTTTGAGAACCCTTCCATAAATCTCCTATAATACTCTGCCAGCCCCAAGAAGCTTCTGACTTCGGTTACCGTCTGAGGTCTCTCCCACTTTAGCATTGTCCCAATCTTACTCGGGTCTACTGCAATACCCTGTGAAGAGATAACATGCCCTAGAAATTGTACCTCTTCTAACCATAACTCACATTTAGATAGTTTGTCATACAATTAATGTTCTCTCAATACCTCCAGCACAATCCTCAGGTGATCTGCATGCTCCTCCTTGTTCTGAGAATAAATGAGAATATCATCTATGAACACTACTACAAACCTATCCAGATAGGGGTGGAAGATTCGGTTCATATAATCCATGAAGATAGCTGGAGCATTGGTCACTCCTAATGGCATCACCACATATTCATAATGCCCATATCTCGATCGGAAAGTTGTCTTCTAAACGTCCTCTGACTTGACTAAGATCTGATGATAGCTAGACCTTAAGTCGATCTTAGAGAACACACCTGCCCCCTCTCAGCTGATCGAGCAAATCATCAATTCTCGGTAGTGGATACTTTTCTTTATCGTTAGTTTATTCAACAGTCGATAATCGACGCACAACCGAGAACTTCCATCCTTCTTTTTCACTAGTAACACTAGAACTCCCCACGGTGAGGCACTAGGTCTGATAAATTTCTTTTCTAGCAAATCCTTGATATGCCTTTTGAACTCTGCCAGTTCTGTCGGTGCCATTCTATATGGTGCTGCTAACACTGGACCCGCTCCAAGGATTAGATCAATTGAGAAATCTATATCCCTGCTAGGTTGTAGCTCAGGTATCTCGTCTGGAAAAACATCAGCTAATACTGGTATTCTACTGATCTACTCTTCTGTACTTATCTTCTTCTCTTGAGCCACTATCACAAAGCAAATAGATCTTCCCCTCATCTCTTTCACTGCCTCTTGTGATGACACCAACTCTATCCCTTCAGTTTCTGGAAACACAATTATGTGTCGTCCACAATGAATCACCACATGGTTAATAGACAACCAGTCCATTCGCAATATAACCTTCAGTCCCTCCAGAGGCAAACAAACAAGGTTCACCTTGAACCGCCTGCCCTCTACTTCCATCAAGCATCCGACACAGGCTGAATTTGTTGAAACTTGTCCAGATGTTGGTGTAGAGATGATCAACTCGCATCCTAGGTCACGAGTCGACAATCCCAGTTTCTTCACACAGTCGTGGGATATGAAGGAGTGCGAAGCTCCTGGGTAAAAAAGCACTAACACACTGTTACCAAACAATACACAGTAATCCAGAATGAGGTTACCTAACCGAGTGGCCTCCGTGCTGGTCAAGGCAAAGACTCGGCTTGCTACTCTAGGCCTATCTGACGAGGATGGTGGAGGTCATGCTCCGGTAGTAGTTTTCTTATTAGGACACCTGTTAGCAAAGTGCCCCAGTTGATCACAAGCATAGCAATTGCGAGTGCTAGCACTGTTTCCCATGTTGCCCGCCGGTTGAGTACAATCTCTCCTCATATGCTCTCCTCCATAATATTAGCACCGCAACTTCTGCGAGGATGATGACAGTCAACTATAGGGCTTTTTCTGCTGTTTGCCCTCAGCACTGGTCTTCTATGATCGACTGACCCTGCTGGGTCCCATCTCTAGCTGCTCCACACTCTTGGCCTACTCGACCAAGACGGGAAACTCCCTGACCCTCAGTGGTATAATGAAACACCTCAGTTCATGCTTCAGGCCGCTTTCAAATTTCTTGCAATGCTACTCCTCCGTAACTGCCTGTGAGTAAAACCTCACCAAATACTCAAAACGCTCCTCGTATGCATGTACTGACATAGTCCCCTGTTGCAGGGTAAGGAACTCAGCTTCACGCTCATGTTTAACGCTGTTGGGGAAATACTTCTCCAGGAACCTTTTCTTGAAGTTTTCCCAATTCTCCTCCTCCCCTCGGGTCTGCATTTGCTGCTGCATCCCCATCCACCAATACTCTACATCCATCACCAGCAAAAAAGTTTGAAAAGGTAAGCTTCTGAGCCTCTGTGCACTCAATCACCCGGAATATCTTTTCACATTCGTGCAACCATGCATCTGCCTCATCCGGGGTGGCTTTGCCGGTGAACTTCGCCGGCTTGTGACGCATGAAGTCCTCCATCGTCACTGGTCTGACAGGTGGAATCATCGCCCTCGGCTGCATTGCAATAGGCTGCATCGCGTCCACCATCTTATGGATTGCATTGGCAATCTCATCAGCCCCAATATTATTCCTACGTCTCCTATTAGCCATAGCCTGTGCACGCCACATTATTCAGTTGTTCACATTAAACAGCTCTAATTATAAAAGAGAACCAACAATTCTTAACAATCAATAACACACAATAGTTTCGCAAAGGAAACACGGTCAGCTCACTCCCCATAATTCCCAAAAATCTTAAAAAATTTTGCTCTGATACCAAATGTAACATCCCTACTGGAAATTACATAATTAAAATAAATCAATAAATAAATTCAAATGTTGTACTTTATTACTCCCAAAATGCGGGAACATTTAAAACATTAATAATCGTGCCATAATTTAAATAAAGCTAAAATAGTAATTTTATTACAAGATCCAACATCTGACAAAACAATGAAAAATCATAAGAAATTCCTAGCTCAAAATCCCCAAGCGGGCCCTCTCTCCGTCTCAAGTGTTAGCATCATCACCTGTATCATCAACTGGTCCCGTGTAAAGAATTACACGATTATCGCCAAGAACAAACAAAAAGGGTGAGCTCAAAAGAATATAACAAACATATCAACAAATAATTTAATTACACCCAATTGTAGTATCATAGCTAGATCATGGTCAAATACTTAATACCCCCAAGGCTTTCCAACATCCAATTCAACAACAAAGCCAGCCATGGAGTCAAGATTTATGATGCTCACACGAACCTGCCAATTCGTGGTCCTACCTCTACGAACCTCCCCGCTCGTAGTCCTACTCTATGGACCTGCCCGCCCGTAGTCCCACACATGTGATCCACAAGCTACGTAGCTCCCCACACGCAGCATCTCTCAATTGGGAGCACGAAACATACGAACCTACCTCGCTTGTATCCCCACAGGAGAGTAATTGGGTATGAACCTCCCTGCTCATACCATCACATGTTACCACCATCCATGAACCTACCCACTCATGGCACAACATCTCTTGATCCATGTTCGCATCAATGCATACAACAATACACATAAATTGCATTAAACTCGCTTGCGCTAAAAGCTTTAGCATAAGCGACCAGGCTTGTCTCGCTTAAGCTAAATTTCCTCGCCTAAGTGAGCGTGCCACAGTGGTTCATTGTGAAGCCTCTCTTAAGCGAGCATCTACTCGCCTGGGCGAGATCGCCCTTCGCCTAACACCAAAACACTCGCCTAGGCGGTGAGTTAAGCTAAACCACAAAACACTGCACAACTTCTCGCTTGAGCGAGAACCTCTCGCCTGAGCGAGAGTCTCACTCGCCCAAGAATAAAACCCTCCGCCTGAGCGAGGGGCTCAAGCAGAGCCACCTAACTCTTTCGAGTTTTCACCTGGGTGAGATACCCTCGCCTGAGCGAGACGCTCACGTACAAATATTCTGGCATTTATGATTTTCTCGCCTAGGCAAGCCTTGCTCGCTTGAGCGAGAATACCAGACATTTTCACTGTTACGCACATGAAAAACCAGAAACCATACCAAATTCATATCCCAAAAACTCATACCTTGCAATTTGGAATTAGGCACAACTCTTATGGCACAAATACAAACCAACACAATTCCCATTTTATTTAGTTTAAGGCATAGTAACCCAAAAAATGCAATAACCCAATCAAATTCATACACATGAGTAAGCATTTCAATCCAACCCTATCAAGGCACTCCAACTCTCAATTCACATCATGTATAGCACCAAAATTCATAACCAAACCCTTCCATACATGCATTTCAGAGTACCCAACATTCAGAAGCATGTAAGCATACAAAAGAACTCCCCTAACTTAGAATTTCCTTGGCTTTTAATTTGAATATTGCATCTTCCCTGGAGTACCAATGCTATCTCTTTGGATTTTCCCAATTCAGCTCTCAATTGTCGTAATCCTCACAGTTCACTCTAGATTTTCGTACCCCTAAGCCTATTCCAAAATAACATATGCAAAAAAACTTCCTCTCAAACCTCAATTTCTCTTTATATAGGTATCTTTATGGTAGGTTTAAGTGCCAAAATGCAAATTTAACTTAATGGCGATTTAATTGTTATTCATGGCCCATGATTTAATGATTTTTCAGCCCCTCTTGGCTACCCTTCTACTAGGTTTTCCTCCACCCTTTCACATTCATGCCACAATCAACTATTTAGCAAAATGAAAGTTAAAGTTTGGTTCACCAAGGTTCAAACCCATACCCTCACAATACAAAGTCAAAGCACAACCAACCAACCAAATTTACATTTTGTGATAATTCTTATAAATATAGAGTTACATTATCACTTCCCATGCTCTCACATGTTATTAAAATTAATAATAAAACAAACATCACATAATTGGCATAGATAGGACTTTAACCCAAGTCCTCTCACGCAACTAAGTACTCTCAAGCATTTGATCTAATACTTTTCCACATCATATCCCTCCTCATTAAATTCCTTAAAGGCTTCTACTACCTGCATTTCTTAAATAAATAAATAATTAATTATTTTAATTTTCTCGTGTCTTACAGTTTATTGAGGGCTCAATTTCGTGAACCCCCTTTCTCTTCTTCTTCCTCGTACCTCTACAACAACACTCTCTTGTCTCTCTCTACTGCCACCACAGCCACCACACCCTTCGACCATTGTCGCTGCGTCACCTCTGGTAGCGCTGCACCTCCATTTCTTGCGTCATCTCTCTCGTCACTCTCTCGTCTCTCTCCTTGCCACCACACTCCACCATCGCTGCCACCACGATCCTCCGGCCACCGTCGCGACGTCGCCTTTGCTAGTGTTGCACCTCCATTTCGTCCATAATCATTTCGTGCACGGCTAATTCGGGCACCTCCTTCTCCGTTTTTCGGTAACTATCGTACCACCGTTCCTCCAAGGTAAGTTTCCAACTCGTTTTTGTTTCGTTTTCCGTTTTCAATATATTAATTTTCATTTTTGATTATTGCAAGTAAGGATTTTCATTGGGATTGAAATTGTTTGGATTGTTTTGTGAGAGAACTGGGTCTCAATTTAAGAGCATTGGGTCTGAAATTTAGAGCATTGAATCTGAATTTAAGAAAATTGTAACAATATAATTAAATAGGTCCTAATTCTAATATTTTCCTATGATTTTGTAGTTTGTTATGTAGTAGTTTTATATTTTATATATGTGGTTAATTATTTGTTTAAATATGTTGTTTGTTTTTCTTATACTGTGAGTTAGTCTTAGTTTCCCGTTTGAGATTCAATACGAAAATTATGTATTGTCCGTGAGTTTTCATTTTGAAGAAACTACATTTTTTTTAAAATTAGATATAAGGTGATACAATACTAATAATTTAAATGTATTGAATCTTGAATTATCCGATTGGACATTTTAAGAAGATTAATCACTTTCTAGTAGTTTATTAGTGCATATATATTTTTTAAAATACCTATCTTAAAATTCATGAATATTTGTCAAGTGTGTTTTGTATTCATCTTTTGGTGCATATTTGATTGTGGTTTATAATCACGTTCATTTCGTGAATCCTAAAGGCCAATACGAAATATTGGCAAAATTTGGTAAAATTTAAGATATGTATTTTAAAAGTAATATGTACAAATAAAATAAAGAAAGTGAATCTTCTTAAATGGGATAAGGTCACACCTTGATTACGATGTGAGCATTGATTCAAAGATTACTGAAATTGTTCACGCAATTTTAATATACATATATATGGATTGAGATTGGTTTAGTTTACCACGTATCAGCACTGAGTATGAGAATGGAGTAGAAGAATTTATAAACTTTGCGCAACGCTATGAGGGGAGATGTGATGATGAGGTGAAGTTCAGATGTCCTTGTGTCAACTATTTGAATGGGAGAAAATTGAATGCAACTCAAGTTAGGGAACATCTTATTTGTGATGGTTTCCTTTGAAGTTATACAATATGGACATGGCACGGTGAATTAATAGACTTTCCAACTGTTTCTTGAACTAAACATGTTGTCGATTCCACCATGAAAGAGCGACGGGAAGAGCGATGTGAAAAGCGAGTAGAAGAAGACAATATGGAGGACATGATACGAGATGTTGGCGCAGAAGTTTTTGCACAAGCGCATGTGTGTGAGACGATGTCTGCTGATGCGGAAACTCCGTTGTCTGTCGGTTCAACTAAGTTCACGCGATTATCAGCGGTTTTAAGACTTATGAATTTGAAAGCGACCAATGGTTGGACAGATAAAAGTTTCACAGAATTGCTCGTGCTCTTGAAATAAATGCTTTCCGAAGGAAATACTCTACCCACTCGAAACTATGTCGCCAAGAAAATTCTTTGTACGATGGGTATGAAGTATAAAAGGATACATGCATGCCCTAATGATTGCATATTATACAGCAAATAATTTGAAGATTTGAAAAAATGTCCAAAGTGTGGGTCATCACGGTATAAGCAGAAAAGAAACAATGAAGATAATGGTCAAATAGAGAAGGAAGGATATGCTTTGAAAGTAGTTTGGTACCTTTCAATCGTGCCCATACTTAAGCGTTTGTTTGCAAATCCTAAAGACGCTAAAAACCTTAGATGGCATGCAATTGAGAGAAGATATGACGGACTGCTTCGTCATCCAGTTGATTTAATGCAATGGAAAAATATTAATCAAGAATTTCCCAAGTTCGGTGAAGAATGTAAAAATATTCGTTTTGCCTTAGCTACCGATGGAATGAATCCATTTGGTAATTTAAGTACAAACCACAGTTGTTGGCCCATTATATTATTCATTTACAACTTATCTCCTGGATTCTGCATGAAGAGAAAATACATGATGATGTCTATGATGATATTTGGTCCAAAGCAGCCTAAAAATGACATAGATGTATATCTCAATCCTCTAGTTGAAGTCTTGAAGTTGTTGTGGGTTGATGGTGTTGAAGTATTTGATGTTGTTGCTTTTGAAACTTTCATGATGCCTGCATTGTTATTATGCACCATTAATGACTTTCCAGCATATGGTAAATTGTCGGGGTACAATGTCAAAGGTCATAAAGCATGTCCTATATGTGAAAAAAATACTACATCTCATCAGTTGAAAAATGGAAGGAAGACCGTGTATCTGTGCCATCAAAGGTTTTTACAAGCTAATCATCCTTATCAAAGGTTAAAGAAAGCATTCAATGGACATCAAGAGAATGAGAAAGCACCAACTCCATTAACTAGCATTCAAATTCATGAAAAAGTTAATAAATTACATCATGTATTTGGTAAAACGTCCAAGAAGTCATCTGCATCGTGCCCTTGGAAGAAAAAATCAATATTATTTGATCTTCCATATTGGTCGAAGTTACAAGTTAGGCATTGCATAAATGTCATGCATGTAGAGAAGAATGTGTGTGATAGCTTGATTGGTACACTACTTAACATTAAGGGAAAGACAAAAGATGGAGTAAATGCTCGTTTGGATGTGGTTGAAATGAAGATCCGAGAAGACTTGGCACCAAGGGAGGTTGGTAGGCATACTTATTTGCCCCCTGCATGTTATATTATGTCTAGATAAGAGAAGATAAGGTTTTGCTTATGTTTAAAGAGTGTCAAGGTACCTCAAGGATACTCTTCAAATATTCAGAGTTTAGTGTCCATGCAAGACTTGAAGCTTGTTGGCCTAAAGTCTCACGATTGCGACATCTTAATGCAACAATTGTTACCTGTAGCTATTCATGGAATTTTACCCAAAAATGTTAGACAAACTATAACGCGTTTGTTATCATCTTGTGTCAGCTAGAGATGTTTTTCCCTCCATCATTTTTTGACATCATGATACATTTATTGGTTCATCTGGTGAGAGAAATCAAGTTTTGTGGACTAGTATACTTAAGATGGATGTATCCCATTAAACGTTACATGAAGATTTTGAAAGGGTATGTGAAAAATCAATATCGTTCAGAAGGTTCAATGATAGAAAGGTATATTGCTGAAGAAAGTGTCGAGTTTTGTTCAGATTACATGGCAAAAGCAAAACCTATAGGAGTTCCTCAGAGATCATGGTTGAACAGATGTTCTATAAGTAACAGCATCTGAGGTGTAAGTGTGGTTAGCAAAGATCGCGAAGAGTTATTGCAAACACATCTATACATATTGAACAACACAAATGAGGTAATGCCTTACTTATTTACACACAAAGTCATTGTGAAAGACAATCAGAGAAATGACATTTGATGGAGCATAATAGAACATTCATGCCTTGGTTTAAATCTGAGGTTTTGAAAGATTCGCAATGTTTTGAGACTTTGATGTGGTTAGCGAATGGATTGAAATTTGATGTCATCTATTGTACAGGTTATGAAATCAATAATTTCACATTCTATACGAAGTCTTTGGATGATAAAAACACAATACAAAATAGTGGAGTCAGCCTTGAAGCTTAGTCGGTAATATTTTCTACATCTAAAGATCAAAATCCTGTATTTGGATCAATGACATACTATAGTGTAATACAAGAGATATGGGAGGTTGATTATACCATATTTACTATTCCATTGTTCAAATGTAAGTGGGTTGACAATAAGAGGGTGTCGAAATGGATGAATTAGGAATGACTCTAGTTGATTTTTGAAAAGTGGGTTATCGAGACGAACCATTTATCATGGTACAACAAGCATCTCAAGTTTTCTATGTTAAAGATCCTGCGTCTGAACTTTGGTTTGTCGCTCTTCATGGAAAAAACAAATTAATCCTAATGAAGAGAATCTGAGTGATTTTAATATTGTTGTCACCCACCATTTAGAAGAATGATCAATGTTGATGAAATCGCTCTAGTTGATGATGTACAAGCAATTCGAGAAGATCACGATGAAGGAATATACATATGACCAATCAATAACTTTATGTATGAATTTTGTGCTCTTGTTAAAATTTAGTTGTTTTGTTAAATAATGTTTTATATGTGATTTTATATGTTGCTTATTAATGTTTTGTGATGTCTTCATTTCACATATATATGGCTGAACATCATAGTTCATTAGAGGATGAAGCACCCGCTAAGAGACCCACCAGAGGAGCCACTAGGTTGAGATATCTCTTGATTAGAAGAGCTAATGGTCAGAAAACACTTGTTGATATTAACGTCGACACTGGAATGCCTAGTGGTCGTTATGTAGACGTCTTCAAAAGCTATTTAGGAATGCTGGCACGAGAGAGAATATCAATCCTTACTCCATCTTTTGATCATGTCACTGAAGTTGATCAGGAAATGGTATGGCATGATTTATTGGTAACTAATATTAATGTTATTAATGCTATACTTTGATTTTGTTGATAATATGTTAAATATTATTGATGACATTTTCTATATTGCAACTAACATTTGATATTCCAAATATGGCGACGCTTAAACAAAAATGTGTGTCATCGGTGGCTAAGAAATTTCATGGTTTTAAGACCAAGTTGACGTCTAGGTATGTCTTTGGATCTAAAAAGAATGAAAATCCATTGTTGAAGTACACTTGAATTGATGAAGACACCTCGAGTCAGTTTCTTGAGCTTCGGACATCTGAGGGATGATAGGTATGTTTATTTGAAATCATCAATTGCACAATTGATAATTATGCAAAAATTGAACTAATTCATAAAGTGAGTTTTATATGTTACAGGAAAAGAGAGAAAAGACTTAAAGCATAAGTGCTCAAAATAAAAACCCGCACATATTTTCTCGTGGTGGGTATAGAAAACTTGAAGAGAAAATCTAGGCCCCCACCTTCTGAAGGTGAAGATACTGAGCCTCCTTCACCACCATCACGTCATCAAAAGTTGAAGTTATCCTATCTACGCACATCGGGCAACTACACTTCTGAATCTGCACGAGAAATCTCTGAGAAAATTGTAAGATATAATTCTTATCTAAATAGCTCGTTCATGTTTTATATTGTATTATTTTTTATAAAATTTTTTGTTACATTACAGGATTCGTTGGTTGAGCAAAGCTCCCAAGGAGGATTCACTCCAGAAGGTCGTCATGACATACTTGCTGTTGCAATTGGACAGCCTAAGCACCCTGGACGTGTGTGTGGTGCTGGATTAGGAGTCGGCATACGCCAATTTTTTGGTTCCTCCTCTCGTTAGTCTTCATGCAGTCATGATACTGATTATGAAGAAAGAATGCAGGAAATAATCACTACGAGTGTGAGAAAAGAACTTATGCACCAATTTGAGCATTATGGCATTCGTTCGCCAGTGGATCCTCCGCCAGAACTAGACCCATTTGTGCCTCCCACGGGTAAATCTGTTTTCTATAAGTTATGAATTTAATAAATGATATTTAATAAATAATTGAATAACATTAATAAATCGTTGACTCTAACAGGTAGAAGCGGAGAGGGGAGTTGTTTAGCTCCACCCGGGGATGACATGGATGACACTCATCCATGTCAGCTATATATTTGGGATGGTACAAAGAAGACACTAATGGCTCGTGGAAAAGTATTCGAGGAAGCCACAATTCTTCATGGCATGGAGTTATCAGAGGATGAGGTTAAGGTCACGATAGAGGAGGTTCTCGTGTCGTTTGCTTTATTTCTTGTGCCAACAAATGAGGTATATATTGTGGCACAAGCATTCCAATGTTTCCTCGCCTAACCTAGAGATTTGGTTGTTTCTAACCCCCCGGTATAGACTCTTAAACCCACCATATACTAAATTTTTAAGTTTACATGTTTATTATATTCAAACTTAAATTATATTCCATTTTAAATAAAATTGCATCAATATAGGAAAAACCTCAACCAAAGAAGATTCTTCTCTCTTTGGACGATTCTCTTGGTGCATTGCTCCAACTTGCAGAAATCATAGATGATAAGTCGATGCAGGTTCCTTGGGATGCTAACTTTTTGGGAGAAACCTTGAGATCCCACTTTACTTGCATTCCCAAGATGTCAAGGAGCTTGCACGGGGAAAAGAGGAACTGAATATTATGATTATTCAATTATGGATGATGTAAGTCTTTCAGTCATTATATATAGTTATATGATATATTTATCTATTTACTTATATCAAATCAATTTTATGTTTACATATTTGTTTGGTGTCACTGAAACTATGAGGTTGAATGATCTATATGGGTTTGTAGACCCCCAACTCACTCATGAAGGCAACAAGTTTGATGACATCCAATCATATGTGATCGGATGCTTTCAACGCGAAAAAGAAATTTATTTTGTCTCTTATGTTGCAGGGTAAGTCATTTTTGTTAACTTATGAATATAATCTGTCATTTTAATGCATAAATATTAATTTATTCTCTTCTCAGACGTCATCAGCAGTTACTTGTGGTTTCCCTAAGGGACAACCTTGTTGTGTGGTTTTGCTCTTTGCTCCACCTTCCACCCAACCATCTTAGACAAATGATAGATTGGTAAGAAACCTCAATCTCAATCTTATGAATATGACATGTTATATAAAAGTATCCTAACTTATTCCCTTTATCATAGTTCAATTGTTGGACATAACATGTTGTTAGGGAGATCAACGACTAAGGCAAAATGTCTTGCATGGTGTTCCCTCCAGGTTTATTTTGTCTCTTATATTGCGGGGTAAGTGATTTTTGTTAACTTATGAATATAATCTGTCATATTAATGTATAACAATGAATTTATTTTATTCTCAAGCGTCATTAGCAGTTACTTGTGGTTTCCCTAAGAGACAACCTTCTGTGTGGTTTTGCTCTTTGCACCGCCCTCCACCCAACCATCTTAGACAAGTGATAGATTGGTAAGAAACCTTCATCTCAATCTTATGAATATGACATGTTATATAAAAGTATCCTAACTTATTCCCTTTATCATAGTTCAATTGTTGGACATAACATGTTGTTAGGGAGATCAACGGCTAAGGCAAAATGTCTTGCATGGTGTTCCCTCCAGGTTTATTTTGTCTTTTATGTTGCGGGGTAAGTCATTTTTGTTAACTTATGAATATAATATGTCATTTTAATGCATAACAATGAATTTATTTTCTTCTCAAGCGTCATTAGCAGTTACTTGTGGTTTCCCTAAGAGACAACCTTGTTGTGTGGTTTTGCTCTTTGCATCGCCCTCCACCCAACCATCTTAGAAGAGTGATAGATTGGTAAGAAACCTCCATCTCAATCTTATGAATATGACATGTTATATAAAAGTATCCTAACTTATTCCCTTTATCATAGTTCAATTGTTGGACATAACATGTTGTTAGGGAGATCAACGACTAAGGCAAAATGTCTTGCATGGTGTTCCCTCCAGGTTTATTTTGTCTCTTATATTGCGGGGTAAGTGATTTTTGTTAACTTATGAATATAATCTGTCATATTAATGTATAACAATGAATTTATTTTATTCTCAAGCGTCATTAGCAGTTACTTGTGGTTTCCCTAAGAGACAACCTTCTGTGTGGTTTTGCTCTTTGCACCGCCCTCCACCCAACCATCTTAGACAAGTGATAGATTGGTAAGAAACCTCCATCTCAATCTTATGAATATGACATGTTATATAAAAGTATCCTAACTTATTCCCTTTATCATAGTTCAATTGTTGGACATAACATGTTGTTAGGTAGATCAACGGCTAAGGCAAAATGTCTTGCATGGTGTTCCCTCCATGTTTGATATTTCTATCCATATATTTATAATTGTTTGATTTAATTTTCTTCCTTAATTAATTTTAACGTTGTTGATATAATGTAGTGTAATAGAGAAACTGACTCATATGAGTATGGTTACTATATAATGCAATTGATGACAACCATTGTGCATGCTCGTATTATAACTAATTGGGAAACAATAATATATATTTGAATTAAAACAATTACTTTGCAATATACTAAAGTTTTGTATACTAAAGTTGTCTTTCTATATACTAACTTAAATTAATGTCTTATTTTGTAGATAGTATACTAAAGTTGTCTTTCTATACACTAACTTAAGTTAATGTCTTATTTTGCAATATACTAGCATGTGCAAAATTCATAATTCAAATGTACAATAGTATTGATTAGGATATATGTATTTGGATTGTGGATATTCCAATTATCTTTTAAATGTTTTTGGATTGTGGATGTTTGAGAAAATATTTTGTTCTAGTTTGTGTTGGTCTGTGAAAAAAATTTGTAGGTTTAAATGTGGGAATCACAATAAAACAAAAAATTTATTTAAAAAAAATAGTAGAATAGGCCTCGGTTCTTATCAAGACCGAAGCAAAAATGGGGTATATGGCCTCGGTTCTTACTATAACTGAGGCCAAAGGCTCTGCAAAATTTTTAATTAAAAAAAAATATTGTGAACCTATGGCTTTGGTTATTGCAGACCCAAGGCAAAAGAGCCACCTCTATGGCTCTGGTCCCTTTGCAACCGAGGGAGAAAAATGCCTCTATGGCCTCGGGTGATAACCGAGGCCAAAAGGCCCCTTTTGGCCTCGCCCCAATATGCCTAGGTTCTAAAATCGAGACAAAATGACGAAAATAATTGAGGCCAAAAGCTCTTATTGCACTAGTGTCTCCTTGTGACCAATGTTTTTAATCAAAAGTTCCAATTGCAAACAAATAGGGGTTTTAACAGATTCATAAAATACCAAATTCAACAAATTTGCAATCTAAATCAATAAACAAAGATTAAAACGAACTTACTCCTTGATTCAAATGCAATTCACTTATCATAGGTCATGAAATTAATTCATTTTGTTCCAATGTCAATCCACTTGAACATAACCCATTAAGCGAAGATTACAACTAGTTTCAATACACAATTAAGTAGTGCATACATCTATGAATTTGTGGTAGTCAAGCTACATTAAGCACAAACACAACCCAACCTATAACACATACACCCAATCTGATTATTAAGCATAAATAGAACAAGGATATCATCAAAACATAGATTCAATGATGAAGACAAAACAAAAATAACAAATAAAAATAGAACCTCAAAGCTTCATTACATTATCTTAAAGAAGTCAAAACATAGAAATTAGCAAGCCATAGAAATGATGTAATAAAATAGTGCAGAACAAAAATGCTCCATCGAAGGTGAGAAAATAAGTCAAAAACCAAAATAATCAAACTAGAATATAAAATCCTAAGTTGGGTGTTGTTCAAAATGAACCAAAACGTGAAAATAGTGTGGTTGCCTTCAATGGCTCTCCATGGGAGGCTTTAAGAACGTAAAACAGAAGATTGAATGGAAGAGAAGGGTTCTGAAAACCTAAAACCTTGCAAAACATGTGGTCACATCACCACAAATGTTCAAAATTACAAAATTGCTACTATAGGCCCAAATGATGACATGAAAATAGGGCTGAAGTGGAACAAATGACGTGGCAAAGCTTTCGTAGCCCAAAATTAGCTTTGCTTGATTTTCACTACTAGATGTTCTTCACTTGCATGCTTGCTTAGAAACAAGGTATTTTGCCTCTCTTTCCTTGCACCATTTTTGACCCATAAAGCCAACTTGTTTTTCCAGTCTAAAATCTTTATGCAACCCTTGAGCATTAAAATCACATTTCCTTCATCTTTGAACCCTCGAGTCTTGTTGAAAATGATTGACCACCATACCTTAAATGGAGAGAGCAAACATCTTACATTATCAATGTGATTCAAGTGTAGGGGAAGTTATAAAAAAAGAGGAGGCATAAGGAACATATTAGAAATAGTTGTGGTTGATGTGGTGCCTTCTTGTATATGTGCCATCTTTAAAAGAAAAAGAAAAAAAAGAATAGTGTGGTTGCAAGTTGGTATTTTGGTTGTGTTCTAGTTTTCAAATAGAATAAAGTAAGATGTTAAGATTGTGATGTTTAATTGGTTTCTCTTTTTGCTCATTCATGCTACCTAGAAACACTAATTCCCTTCTTAGCCTAGCAACAAATCCCTAAATAAAGTCCTTGTTAATATTACATATTTTGATAACTCTTGGCTCTTGAAATGAAAAGCAAAGTAAAATTGTGTGTTAGTAGTAGAAGAGAGAATAACACACATCTTTATACATTAATGTGCTTGAGTGAAACACTTTTTGTAGTAAGGATTGAATTCTTGGATTGATCAATAGAATAGCACACACACACACATATATATATATATATATATGTATATGTATATACATATATGTATATGTATATACATATATGTATATACATATACATATATGTATATAGTATATGTATATACATATACATATATGTATATACATATACATATATATATATATATATATATATATATATATATATATATATATATATATATATATATATATATATATATATATATATATATATATATGTATGTATTTCCAATTCAAGTTAGTATTTGATTTTGTGCTTAATGTTTATTATGGCTTGATAACTCATGGCTTGTTTGTGGTTTTTAAGGTGTTGGAAAGTTTCTTTTAAACTTATAACAAAAATTGAATACCTAATGGGGCTTGTATCTAGGGATAGAATATGTTTCCTTTGTAATCTTAAGACTCTTGAACTTAAGACTAGGAATAGGATTTGAGTAATCTTATGAGTTGATTTTGACCTGAATATAGAATTGAGATGTTTTGTGAATGCATGAGAAATAAGTGAATGAAATTTAGTCTTCACAATTATATATACTCTATGTTAAATTTCTATTGCACACGAATTCTTTGATAAAAGTACAAAAAATGTTTCTTTGTGTTTTTGTGAGTTTTGTTATCTAATTGAGTTGTGAATTGCAAGAGTTATCATATGTTGCACACAAGTTCTTGTGAAGATAATGATATTTAGTACTTACTACGTGCGACTGGTGCACTTGCAATTTTTCACTAAAAAAAACTAATGCAAGAGCCTATTTACTATAAGGTTAAAAAATCTTTTTGGTCCCAATTTTTGTCAAGTTTTGTCAAATAATCCTAATTTTGGTTTTGTGTTCAAATAGGTCCCAATTTTTGTCGATTTTGTTCAATTTGGTTTTTTTTTGCTAACACCGTTTAAATCATTAACGGCCATGAACAAGGACTGCTACGTCTCACTTCGTGGTTTTTTTTATTTTTATTTATATTTTTTAAATGTCCACGTGTCAACCCAACGTGCCACGTGTCAAAGTCAATGTTTTATATTCAATTTGCTCCCTATATTTGTTATTTTTGTTTAATTTAGTCCCAATTTTTGTTAATATGAACCAATTTGGTCCCTCTCCAAATTGAAACCAAATTTAATTTTTATATTAAAACAAAATTGGGACTAAATAGAACAAAAATAACAAATATAGGGATCAAATTGAATATATAACATTGACTTTGACATGTGACATGCTACTGGATTGACACGTGGACATTTAAAAAAAATATAAAAAAATCCAAAAAAAAATCACAAAGTGACACGTGACAGTCATTGTTCATGGTCGTTAATGATTGAAACGGTGTTAGCAAAAAAGGACCCAATTGAACAAAATTAACGAAAAGTGAGACCTATTTGAACACAAAACCAAAATTAAGACTTATTTGACAAAACTTAACAAAAATTGGGACCAAAAAGATATTTTAACCTTACTATAATATAGGAGGTTGGCACACCAACAAAGTTCATTACCTTTGTGTGGAGGTACTCTTAGACAAAATCCCTCCTAAAACTAATCTTAACACCATTTTTTCAATAGCAAATTTAATTAATATGGATATTGGGTTGCCTCAACCCATATACTAAAGAGAAAGAAATGGAAAAGGAAAAGAAAAAAAAGAGCTCAAACCCCATAATTCCTCCTTAACATGAGATTGTGCAAAAATGACAAAAATATGAATAAACCTTTTTCCTTATACATGTTATATCACAAATAAGTGTTATGTAAACCCATTCAAGAATGTCAATTGTTGTTGAATGTATTGTGTTCTTGATCATACCATTCACAAGTTTGTACCCTTTGTATGTTCCACTTTTGAAAGATTATGTTGCAATGTGTCGTTAATAATCTTGCTTACTTAAACCCTCATGGATTGAAGACACGTGTCACAACCGGGGTCATGACGGGACAGCGAAAAAAATTATTTTAAAATACAAAGAAGTTGTCACCATAGTTTATTAAGAAAAACTATAGAAAAACCTTAAAAAGAAATAGTCTTTGAAACTAAGTTTGGGTTCGGGAGTCTATTTCCTTTTAAGTTTTTTCTATAGTTTTCCTTAATAAACTATCGTGGCAACTCCTCTGTATTTTAAAATAATTTTTTCGTCGTCCCGTCGTGACCCCGGTTGCAACAGATGACAATTCCACTAGGGATTGTTCTATAGAGTCAATCCTAATTAATAAAAGCTTGAAATATATATGTTTATACATATTTATTTTCCCCTTTTTATTTTATTCTCCTTTATGTGCATTTATCTTCATTTGGCTTGATTTGATTTATATATGCTTTAATGTCGTGATTTATTATATTGTGAAATTATTGAACCCTAGCGTAGATAAAAATTTCTATATTTGTCTATATATGCTTGGGAAGTTTTCTGGTTGTTTTGTAGGTGGGAGATTTGGTAGTTTTAGGTTGCTCCCTTCACACACTACACTTTTTAGGCTAGTGTTGTTGTTGTGATATTGAGGCCCTATACCCGGGTCTGAGTGAGCCATAGGGAGTGGAGGTCCAATGATTGTCATGTTAGATCTCAGATCTACTTGTCTTAACATGCCACATCTATTAGGTCACCTATCGTTGTGGATTATGTCCTGAGGTTGACTTCAGCTCTAGAGGCCTGTGAGATTATTTAGAGCTACCCATGGAATTAAAAGGCCTATAGACCAGAACATAAGTTTTATCTACACTATTGTAGGACATAATGGGAGAATGTTTTATACTTGCATATTCATGATACCGTATAATTAATTTTCAAATTCGTCATGCTTGTATCAGCATATGGTATGAATAAACACCTTTTGAGGTGCAAGCATCCATTGCATTTTACATTTGACTTAGGCATGTCATTTATGTTGCATATAATTCTTATTTTTATTGAGTGCATGACCATTTTACCATCACATCATGTGAATAAATACACCTCTTGAGGTGTAGACAAGCACCTTGTTACATCAAATAATTAAATTCCATGCATGTTTTTTAGTGTATCACAATTTTAGTAACATATCATGTAAATAAGTACCTCTTAAGGTGAGCATCTCATTGCATCAGTTAATTGCATGTCATGCAAACCACTTTTAAAATGTGTCACATTTACATCAACATTAGGTGAATAAGTGCCTCTTGAGGCACAAACATGCATTACACATTTTGTCTTCATTCATGAATGATACTTTGTACATACCTTTTCATATTTATAACACCTTGCTCTCACATTTCATATTCCATAATGTCTACCATGCATTCATATGGGTGGCCCTTTGCATTGGCATAATTTCTAAATTCATAACAACATCTTGCATTCTCTTGTTTTCTTACATAATGCCTAATATTTATCCAATATACACATGCATATAGGTAGTTTTTCAAGTTCATAACATCTTGTATTTTCATGTCACTTTGCATTTTTTTTCCTCTCCATATCCTAAAATAAAAATAAAAATAGAAAAATAATGGAAAAATCATCTTTTTTTTCCCTTCATATTCTAATATACAAATAAAAACCAAAATAATGGCAAAACCACCACGACACCCTTGTAGGACTCGTGCTAACCAAAAGATCATGGAAGATTGGAAAAAGGATCAAGTAGTAATGAAGGCTGATATAAACAAATTAAAGGACCAAGTGAATCAAATTTTGGAGATCTTAAAAAATCTGAGGACCACGAATGATACTTTCCCCTCTCAAAGCAAAGAGCAAACCTTTTCTTATCCTCCAAGATTCTATCCTAGAACTTATGCTAACCCTCTGGTATGTATGGCGAAACATAGTGTACACGAACAACGACGGGGAATCCAAGCGCAACCCTTTACCTTACATAGTCATCCTCCATGTTATTGTAGTAAAAATCAAGTTATACCTACCGCTCATCACGCTAATAAGGCCATTCTCCAAGTCAATGCTCATGATCATACTCAAACTCATGTTCAGACATCCGACAAGATGTCTTTAATTAGTGAGGGAGAAGGAAATAAGCTTGAAGCAACTCAAGTTACTAGGAAGGCCAAGGCTTTGCATATAACCACAAGAGAGGATTCTCAAGTGAAACCTACATCTCATATTCTTGTACAAGGGATAGCAACTAAAGATGCCAATACGATAAGCAAGCTAGAGATCTTAGAAGAGAGATCGAGAGCCATAGAAAGCGAAGGTTGTCCTCAAGGTTTTCACAAAGGAGATTTAGTTTCGCCTATTCAAAACAATTAGAAAGTGGACTCCAAATTGTGAAGGGCCCTTTGTAGTAAAGAAATCATTTTCTGGGGGAGCTTTGTGATAATGTAGATTTTTACCATTATCTTGCCTATCTTTTGCTAACAAAATCAACTCCTCTTAAGCTTTTAACCCATTTAATCTTCATTTTTACTTTGCTTTTGTGAATAAAAACAATATGGGTTACATAGATCAAATTATACCACTAACCAATTTAATGATAGGAACCTTTTGTCTCAAGCCAAAGAAGTTGTCAACCAGAGAAGAAAGACGAAAAAAAGCCAAAATTGAAGATATGAGCATAGTAGTTCAAGGCTGAGCGCCAGAATTCAAGGCTGAGCCTCATTCCTCTCTCATTTTCCAGCGCTCGGCGCCAAAATTCAAGGCGGAGCGCCATTCTTCTTGCATTTTTGGGTGTTGAGCGTTGATTGGCTCGCATTTTTTGGATGCTGAGTAGTGCAGGGACGACGCTAAGCGGCACATGTGCTGATGTGGCAAAATTAAACCTATTTCTTCTGGATTCTTGAGGGGAGATCATCTTTGGCAGTTTGGGACACGATTTTTCACTCTTGGAGAGCTTGGAGGTGTACTAGGGCTTGTGGAAACTATCCCTTCCTCTTCCTTGTATCTTCATCTTCTTCCATCTTCCATTTTGTAAGTTTGGGCTCTCCATGACAATGGAGAGCTAAACCCATTTTATTGCAGTTAGATGTAGCCATAAAACTCTTGTGTAAATGCAAATGTTTTGATTATATATATATATATATATATATATATATATATATATGTCTCTTTTATTAATTGCTAGTCTTTTTGTTTCTTCACTTAATGCTTGCATTGATTTGACCATCCATTGCATGATATTTGGTTCATTTGGTGTGGAAATATCTTTTGAAACCTTGAATTGGAACAAGAAACCCAATGGAGCTTGTATCTAGGAACGGGACTTGACCCATTGGTTATCTCAAACCCTAATGCATAATGCATATTTGCTTATCAAGAGTTCAAGGGATTGACTCTTAATAAGGAAATTTAGGCTCATTCCATTAAGGAATTAAGGTTTGAGTATATTTGTGCGTTGACATTAGCATATTGATGTAGAGGATGTAAAATTGTAGTTGCATGAGAGCATAGTTGGTGAATTCTAGCCCCGACAATATCAATTCATATTATTTGTAATCTTTTTCATTCACTAAGTGCCTTAAACTTCCAAAGTTCAATTTTATTTATTTATGCAAAATTTAATTTCTTACATGAAACTCAAAATATGGATTCATTCTTTAGTTTAAATTAGTCACTAATTACGCAATTATTTAGTATACACGAGTCTCTTGGGAAACGATATCCTAGTTTTACCGGTTACTAATTGTGCGACTTGGTACACTTGCCATAGTCATAACACTTTTATTCTTACCAAAATGGACGGAGAAGAATTACCTTTTCCAGTCAATTCGGATGTCGTCAAGAAATACAACACTTGAAAGAAGTCTCTAATTCTTAGGATTTGCTAGAATTTGCTTTATAGCCAAGTGGCATATGTTGCCTTTCTTTCTATCATACCAATGTATATTTGCCAATATATACCATCAATCTCGTGTCTCATAGAACACATTTCACGTCATATATTTTGACTTCCTGTAGCTTTATTTTTCATATAAATGAGTTCTACACGATATTGGTTGAATCAAGTTCTGAAGGGTGTCACAAAGGTAAAGAAAATAAAATAAAATAAAGAATAATAAAAAATGTATGTTGGGTTAATTCTCTATCTTAAATCATCAAATTCATTATAAAAAAATTAAATAATACAAAATATAGATAAGTTAAAAAGAAAAAAAATTCTTGGAATGTCATGTTTCTTCTTAGCTTATTGTTTTAATTGAGGACAAAGAGCGTGATGTTTTCTTCCAAATATTCACATGCATGTCTCTTGAAATCCTTTAGCCTTCTTCATCTCTTAAAACAAAAGAATCTTCCCTATCCATTTTTGTGTCATTGCTAAAACAAAATCTCATACTGGGGTAATTCTTTGTGCATTATGCCACCTCTAAAAATAAGGAATCCTTAACTTGAAACCTCACCCTCAATGAGTCAAAACTGGGGCAATTTCTTGTGTTCGTTCCACCATTGCACTCATGTTGCTATATCCATTGTAGTTTATCCAACTAGGGCAACCCTTTTGTCCTTGTACATCATGTTACCCTTGAGTTAGAACAATCCATATTCGTGCATCATTCTTTAATCTTATAGTTCACCATGGTAAGTAAAAATTGGGGCAGATTTTGTAGTTTTTCACCTTGGTATTGAGGAGTATTTGGCTACATTTTTCTCTACAGACCCATTCTTGTCACACTCGTGTCCTCATATTCTTGTGACTACATTTTTTGGGATCATTGATGAATTTACCCCACAATTTGAGTTTTTATCCCGAAAGCCAGGCAATCATTTAAACCAATTCACACACAATATAACTACCTATATTTCCAAAAATGCCAACTCGAGCATGCACGTGAATTAAGCTTTTTGAAAAAAATAGTCAATTTAATGACGCCTCAATCATTGCACTAGCTACAAAAAAGAATCATGATATTACCGTGTTCTGTTCTCAAAATGATCAATTGAGTTTTAAAAAAAATGATGAACTTACACGAATTTGATAATTGTATGGAAAATAATTGATAAAAAATACATGTCTTTGTACATAAGAAAATGAAAAATGAGGAACAAGATGAAATAGGACAAATAATCTTATTCTCCTTTCATTTCATGCATTCATGCATAGTCATGTCTCATATATATATTGCCACTCATGTTTATTTCTATGTTAAACTCTAGTTTTTTGTTGACCTTCTGGCTCAAACCCAACTTTTGTTGGGGATTCTACTTTTACTGTCAGTTAAAACCTAACTTGTGTTGGTCTATACAATTTTACCTACATTTAAAGTCTGCATCCGACTAGCATCAATTTTAAAATTCCAGCATCCGACTGGCACTTGCATTTAAAGTCCAACATCCGACTGACACCTGCATTTAAAGTCCAGCATCTGACTGGCATCAACTTTAAAGGTCCAGCATCCGATTGGCACCTACATTGAAAGCCCAACATTCGACAGGCACCAACATGTTTATTTTCTACTAAAGTCCAGCATCCGACTGGCATCCACAATGAAAGCCCAGCATCCGACTAGCCCCAACATGTTTATTTTTCCAACATCCGACTGGCATCAGCTTTAAAAGTCCAACATCTGACTGGCACCTGCATTTAAAGTTCAGCATCCGACTAGCATTAGCTTTAAAAGTCCATCATCCGATTGGCACTTGCATTTAAATTCAAGCTTCTGACTAGCACTTGCATTTAAAGTCCAACATCCGACTAACACCAACTTTAAAAGTCCAGCATCCAACTGGAACCTATATTAAAAGCCCAGCATTCGGCTAGCACCAAGATGTTTATTTTTTGCTAAAGTCCAACATCCGACTGGCATGCACAATGAAAGCCTAGCATCCGATTGACACCAACATGTTTATTTTATGCTAAAGTCCAGAATCTGACTGGCATCTGCATTAAAAGTCCAACATCCGACTGGCACCAACATGTTTATTTTTTGCTAAAGTCCAGCATCCAACTGGCACCCACATTGAAAGCTCAACATCTGATTGCCACCTACATGTTTATTTTCTGTTAAAGTCCAACATTTGACTATCATTTGCATTAAAAGCCCAACATCCGACTAGCACCAACATGTTTATTTTTTGCTAAAGACCAGCATTCGACTGACTAACATGTTTATTTTCTGTTAAAGTCTAGTATCCGACTAGCATCCACAATGAAAGCCTAGCATCCGACTTCACCAACATGTTTATTTTCTGCTAAAGTCTAGCATTCGAGTAGCATCTCCATTAGAAGCCCAACATCCAGTTGGCACCAAGATGTTTATTTTCTGCTAAATTCCAGCATCCGAATGGCATCCACAATGAAAGCCTAGCATCCGAATTGCACCAACATGTTTATTTTCTTCTAAAGTCTAGCATCCGAGTGGTATTTGCATTAAAAGTATAGCATTTGACTGACATTTCTACACTTTTTTTCCCTCTCTCTCTCTTACATTATAAGTCAAGGTTTCCACACTTTGTTTAGGTTGTTACACCTAGCTCTTTTGTTTTCATTTTCTTAAACTCGAACAAAATTTGTGTTTCTATCTTTACTCATCTTTTACTGTAACACTATGGAAATAAATATTTTCATATCACACGTAAAAGTTAAGTAAAGAAGGCACCCAATTTCGTCCAGGTGATTAAATAATAAATAAAAATAATAATTTTTAGTAATAATAATCTTATTTTTCTTATTTCCTAGACAAATAATTTAAATAAATAATATAACAAATTAAACATTTTTTTAAATAGAAAAGTAAACGAAATAGAAAAAGATAAGAAAAATATTTTTATAGTGAAAATGAGTTTTTAAATAATAAACACATAAAAACATAAAAACAATTTTTATGATTAAGAATACGAATAAAAAAAAGTTTTATAATAAATTGAAAATAGAAAAATAGTTTTTAAATAATCAAAATAGTTTTATAAAATAAATTTAAATTTATAATTAATGTTATGAAAATAAGTATAAAAAATAATGGTTATCAAATGAGACCAAGACTCGATAGATAATTAAAGCTATGAAAAAAAAACTATAGAAAGGAATGATTATCAAGTTTGGAACTCAACATGATAATTTTTGTAAAATATTATATATCTCTTTTAGAAAAGAATATCACCAAACAAAAATAAAATTTTCTCAGTTAATGCCTAGACATATTTATTATTCAATAGCTATCTCAAAATTCTTTATTCCAATATTCATGTTTAGTGTGTATCTTGTGTGTTATTTTGAAACATCCAATATAAGCAACATATTATATTAGCCATTAAAATCAACACTCGCATTCTGATAAAAGAAATTAAGGAAAAAGTATAACAGATTTTGATTAATAAACTAACGTACCAAAAGAAGCTTCCAAATGCAGAGATTTATATATACATGTAAGGTTTATGTTTCTTCTACACCTTTTATGCCAACACACATATACAACTTTCATCTAATATTAATGACAATAAAGCCCATCCCAGATTTCGTATATTACACAACCAACCATTTCTTTTGACATAACAAAACAACATTATAAGAGACTATTTCATAAAAGAAATGATAATTAGAACATGTACATATGATGTTATGATGAGTTCAAGCTTCAGTGTAAGAGAAGGAAAACAGAGAAAAAAATAATCAATATCTTTAGTGCTATGAAAGAAAAACCTGGATTTTTTCACACCTGCTTGAAGATTTTTGCTTTTCAAAATCAAAACAATGTTTGCAAGTGTATCTCTCTTATCTTCTCAAAGCTCCATGTTTTGGTTTCTTTGTCCTCCAAGAAGTATTTTTTCAGGTGCTTTTTCTTTGTGTTTGGTATCGAGGTGTGTGATTCCTAAATGTGAGTTATTCTAGAGTGATCGTTAATGGAGGGTGATGAGAGTGAGATCCAAAAAGGATATTTTTTATCTTGGGAAGAAGATGATAGTGGATAAAGGAAAAAATGTCTAGTTATGTGTTGTGTGAAAAACCTCTCTTTAATGAAGTGGAGAAAAGAAAAAAGAACCCGAGGGACGAATGTGAGAGACTATGAGATCCTCTCCTTTTTCTATATTTTGTTAGCATCGTCTAAGATATTAGTTGTGTGCGGAGGTTGAGAGAAATGGGAAGAGAATCTAGATTGTAGGAGTATACGGAGGATGTAGTTGAATAACGGTACCATATAACAAATTACTTTGCAAAAATAACTTTTCTTACTTTCCCTAATTTTAATTTTAATTTTTTCTTTAGTAGAAACTATATATATCTTTTTTTGATTTTTTTATTAGTTTTATATATATATATATATATATATATATATATATATTTTTTTTTTTATTATATATATTTTAAAA
>Ga0214544_1002923_pt1 | contig 35687 bp, 16 predicted proteins | sample CNSS3metaG_FD_160074 | JGI IMG/M metagenome (GOLD analysis project Ga0214544, IMG submission 160074) | Root nodule microbial communities from cowpea collected in UCLA plant growth center, Los Angeles, California, USA - CNSS3 | ecosystem: Host-associated > Plants > Roots > Nodule | place: USA...
ATTTTATCTTTTATTATAATTTTCATAATATAAATTTAATATAAATAATATATAAATATAATTTTAATATATATATATATATATATATATATATATATTTATATAAAATAAATTTAAAAAAAAAATGGGGAGCCGTGGCTCCCCTATATCAATTCATAGTTCCGCCCCTGGATGCAAAACAAGCCTTCCTTATTCCGTCAACACCATATCAACAACAAAATAATTAAATGTTTATCCTTGGTGACTTCAACAAAATACTCGACACGATTTCTAATGTTATTATTGTACAAAAACTAACAATAAATGACTAGTGTTCAAACTACATAGTTTTCATTAATGTTATCCTAATAATTTTCATTTCCCATCTATTATAGATTGTCTAACAAATAATGTATCATAATATAAACTTTTAATTTCTCTAAATAGATGTTAAGATATAATTTATTAAAATATTTTTAGGACAAAAAATAATAGGCTTTTCATTCTAACTATTTGTATTAGTAATAATAAGTTAAGATAAAAAAATTGAAAATTGACATATTCATGAGAAATTTAAGCAATTGAAAACAATAACAGCTTGACAATAAAGAAAACATGCGGCAAAAATAAATTATAAGATATTTATATATTTCATTTATAACTTCCTCAAATAAAACATCAAATCATATTACAAAACGTTAGTGACAAAAAAAAATCCTTTTTAGGAAATACACGGCAATACATAGTAACAATAAATATTAATTTATTATATAAAAATTATAATTATATATTAAAATAATAAAATATATATAAAAAATATATATATATATATATATATATATATATATATATATAAAAGATGTATTTACATATTAATAATTAAAGTATCTTGCTAACCAGTGTCCTAGGAGCACTCCTCAAGGATAATTAATATACATCAGATTCTACAAAAGTACATGAGTAATTATGATATTAAATCAAATCTGACATAATAACTATTAATGCAACTTTATTTTTTTTTAAAGGACAAAAATACCTATAAATATTATACATGTGTATTTAATATTTTATTTAATGTTCACAAATAAAAGTTAAAAACTAATTAAATAATAAAATAACCATATTTTAATGTTATTAAAATTTAAATATAAGAAAGTTTAAATTAACAGAAAAACCAACACAAAAATAGCATTAAACATTTAAAAAATAACAACATAAGAAAGTATAAATTAACAGAAAAATCAACAAAAAAATTAATGTTAAACATCTAAAAATGTTACAAAAAAAAAAACAATTAAAGTGTCAATTTGAGACTTAATTGAATTTTGTTTTCTTTTTAGTAGAAACTTTAAAAATTTAAAGTCATTGTTTTGTAACAGTAAGTTATTGTCTAAAAATTAAGAGGGTATTTTTGTCTTTATAAAATTTATTATATGCATTTATATTATTTTAGTTATTGTATTTAATTATTTCAGTTTTCAATGTAAAAATGATAATACCAAAACACATTTATTATTCCTTAACTTGTGTCCGGGCACTGGTTAGCATTCTCCATAATTAAAACTACCAAACATTGTTGAAGACAAGTCTAAAACAAATGTGACAACCAGTGTCCTAAGAGCACCGGTTTAAAATAATTATTATGTGTTGAATGTTACAGAAAAATCATAGTTAATAGTGACATTAAATGAATTTTTATTTGAATAATCATTAATGCAGTTTTACTTTACGAAGAATGTTAAGCAATACTTGGAGAATTTGGTAAAATATAATCAATGATCATTGATTTTATCATTTTTATATTAAAAATTGAAATAATTAATTTCATTAATTAAAATAATATAAATTTATATAACTAATCTTATAAAGATAAAAGTGTCCTTTAGAATTTTTAATATAATATATCTGACACAAAAATAAACACTTCTGAAATTTCGAAGACCTATACTAAAATGCAAGAAAACATATATCTCTGACACTTGATGAGTCTCCAAATGAAAGGTTGAAACGTTTGAAAGGTACAATATTTAATTTTTGCAAAAAAAAAAATCTTTGAAATTTATATCTTTTTTCAAATTCTGCTGTGATGAAAATATGGTATTTTCATGTGAAAAAATTTCCCTTTCTTCAAATATATTTTGTCACTCTTTCAAATTAATTTTCTTTTTTTAGATTTAATTTTTTAATTTTTTATAAGTGTATGCATCAAATAAATTATTAATTAAAATTATATATCACTTATGGGTATTTTTGTCCTTTAAATAAATTAAGATTGCTTTTATGATGATTAAGTTAAGATTCATTTAATATTATAATTAACTATAAATTTTTTTGTAAAATTCAAGAAATATTAATTATCCTTAGTCAGTTTAGTTTAGGATGCTGGTCAGTAGAACTCCTACTTTATTTAAAGGATAAACATACTCATAAGTGTTATCTATAATTTATTTTATCCATACAACAAAATTAAAAATACAATTTAATGTCATCAAAATTTTAACTTTCTATTTTATTTGTAATTACGTAATAAAATTATTTAATAATTTTTATATTATTTAATATGATATTGCATTATTCTCATTGTAAAACTTATTATATATAGTTCTAAATTTAATTTAAATATTATTGTATTATATTTTTTTAAACAAAAACAGTGTTATAATATTCATATTTTTAATATAATTTTAGTTAACTACATTACAACTATGTTAACATTATGGAAAAGGGTTAAATATGTCTTTGGTCATTCAAGTTTCAGCGAAATTTGGATTTAGTCCCTCATCAAAATTTTTGACCAATTTAGTCCTTCATCTTTCAAAATGCGTGAATTTAGTCGTTTTAACCAAATTTTGTTAAGTTTATCTGACGTTTCAAGCGCATTTCATGATAGTATTTAAATTATTTACACTGTTTGACACATTTTTGCTTCAATGTTAACTTAAATACTATCATGAAATGCGCTTGAAACATCAGATAAACTTAACAAAATTTGATTAAAAGGACTAAATTCACACATTTTGAAAGATGAAGGACTAAATTGGTATAAAGTTTTGATGAGAAACTAATTCCAAAATTCACTGAAACTTGAGGGACCAAAAACATATTTAACCTATGGAAAATGCTAACCAATGTCTTAAGGGTATTAGCTAAAGAATAATTAATGTGTATTGGTATCATCACTTTTACATTAAAAGTTAAAATAATTAAGTATAATAACTAAAATAGTATAAATGCATATAATAGATTTTATAAAGACAAAAATACCATTTGAAATGTTTAAACAGTAACTTACTGATACAAAACAAGGACATTAAAAATTTTAAGGTCCATACTAAAAATAAAAATAAAAATCTCTTTGATACTTCAAGAGTCTCTCCCTGAAGACTTCAAATGTGAAGGCTTGAAATGTTTAAAAGGTATGTCTTTAAGTTTTGCAAAGGTATGCCTATACTACTCCTTCCATTTATTTATTTAAAAAAAACATTTTTAGATCTTTAACATTTTTTTTTGTTGGTTTTTCTTTTAATTTAAATTTTCTTATGTTTAATTATATTTAATTTTTAGCAACATTTAAATATAGTTATTTTATCATTTAATTGTTTTTTAACTTTTATTTGTGAACATTAAATAAAATATTAAACACACTTGTACAACATTTATAGATATTTTGTCATTTAAATAAAATAAAATTACATCTAAACAATATATAATTTGTATGATTTAATATAATTAACACGCATTGAAATCTACAAAAGTTCATATTTAATTATAATATTAAATGACATCTGACCTAATTGATGCAGTTTTATTTTATTTAAAAGATAAGAATACCCATAAGTATTATACAATTGTTATAGTATTTTATTTAATGTTTACAAAAAATAATTAAATAAAAAAATAAATATATTTTAATGTTATTAAAAGTTAAAATATAATTAAACATAAAAAAAATTAAATTAACAAAAAAACCATCAAAAAGTAGTATTAAACATCTAAAAAATTTACAAAAATTAAAATAAAATTTAAAGTATCAATTTGAGATTTAATTGAGTTTCCAAAAAAGCTTATTTTTATTGTTTAAAGGATATTTGTATCTTTATAAAATTAGTTATATGCATTTATATTATTTAAATTAATAGAATTAATTATTCTAACCGTCACTGTAAAAATGATGAAATCAATATGCATTTATTATTCCGTGTCCTAAGAGCACATGTTAGCATTATTCTTATTTTATTATCAATTACAAATGTATAAAATTTATGAACATTGTTGTCTGTAAATTAAATATAATTCCATTGATAATTCTTGAAGTCATAATTCATTTAATGACATAGTTAACTATCAATTTTATGCTTATTAATCATGGAGAATGCTAACCAATGCCCTAAGTGCACTGGTTAAGGAATCATTAATGCGCATTGATATTATTATTTTTACATTAAAACCTGAAATAATTAAATACATTAATTAAAATAGTATAAATGCATATTACAAATTTTAAAAGACAAAAATACCCTTCTTATTTTTAGACAATAATTTTTTGATACAAAACAAAGACTTTGGAATTTTTAAAGTCTTTACTCAAATTGATACTTTAATTGTTTCTTTTTATATAATTTTAGATGTTCATCACTATTTTTTTTCTTGTTTTTTCTGTTAATTTAAACTTTCTTATGTTTAATTGTATTTAATTTTTAGCAACATTAAAATATATTTAATTTGTTTTTTAATTTTTATTGATGACTATTAAATAAAATATTAAACACACATGTAAAACATTATGGCCATTTTTGTCCTTTAATTAAAATAAAATTGCATTAATAGTTTTTAAGTTAGATATTAGTTAATATCACACTTAACTATGTACTTTTGTAGGATTTCATGTATATTAAATATCTTTAACCAAGGTCCTTAGAGCACTAGTTAACAAGACCCATTAATTATACCTTAACCAAACCAGTGTGTAGGAGCATTGATTAACATTCTCCTTAAACAAAACACTAAGTGGAATGGTCAAACTAAATTTAAATGCATACATACATATAAATGAAAGAAGGTCTTCTAGAGCACTGGTTAAGGTAATTAATATGCATTGAATTCTATAAGAAATACGTAGATAAGTGTAATATTAAATTAAATCTACCTAATCACCATTAATGTAATTTTATTTTATTTAAAAGACAGAAGTGCCCATAATTGTTATACATGTATGTTTCATATTTTATTTAACTTCATCAATAAAAGTTAAAAAATAATTAAATAATTATATTATTTAATTATTTTTTAATTTTATTGATGAGTATTAAATAAAATATTAAACACACATGTAAAACATTATGGCCATTTTTGTCCTTTAATTAAAATTAAAATTGCATTAATAGTTGTTAAGTTAGATTTTAGTTAATATCACACTTAACTATGTATTTTTGTAGGATTCTGTGTATATTAAATATCTTTAACCAGTGTCCTTTAGGCACTGGTTAGCAAGACCCATTAATTATACCTTAACCAGTGCATAAAAGCATTGATTAACATTCTCCTTAAACAAAACACTAAGTGGAATGGTCAAACTAAATTTAAATGCATACATATAAATGAAAAAGGGTCTTGCTAACCAATGCCCCTGTGGCCCTGGGTAAGGTAATTAATACACATTGAATTCTATAAGAAATACATAGGTAAGTGTAATATTAAATTAAACCTACCTAATCACCATTAATGTTATTTTATTTTATTTAAAAGACAGAAGTGTCCATAATTGTTATACATGTGTGTTTCATATTTTATTTAACTTCATTAATAAAAGTTAAAAAATAATTAAATAATAAAATAACTATATTTTAATGTTGTTAAAAATTACATATAAAGAAGTTTAAATTAACAGTACAACCATAAAAAAATAGTGTTAAATATCTACAAAATTTATAAAAAAAAACAAAAATAAAATGTTTTAGTAGAAACCTTAAAAGTTTCAAAGTCATTATTCTGTATCAATAGGTTATTGTCTAAAACTTTAAAAGGATATTTTTATCTTTATAAAATTTGTTATATACATTTATACTATCTTAATTAATATATTTAATTATTTCAACTTTTAATATAAAAATGAAGGAACCAATGCAAATTAATTATCCTTAACCAGTGCCCTTAGGGCACTGGTTAGCATTCTCCAATGAAAAACACTCTTGTTTCATTTAAGGTAGATTAAAATATTTGTCATAGAAAATCACAAATTTCATAACCATAATATAATATGACACCACATGTAAATTTTAACCTATTATAAAAAAAAAGTTTCATTAAAATAAAGACCTAAAAAATTATGATTATCAATTACCTGGATTTGATAAAAAAACATAGTTGTTTTGGTATAGATCGATTGAGTACTACCAATTCATGGATTGTTTGTCCTGCGCCACTCCTATCTTTTGTCTGTTCAGTCTTCAAGGTCTCTCATTCGTCTAAGACTATTTGGGTGGTACCTTTTTGTTCGCCTAATTGTGTTCCAATCATACCTTAATCATCATTAGTTGGTTGGTTGATGGTTATCATTAACTAAAGTGTTAATCTAATATTTATTTTTCCATGATTTGTCTTGCCAAGGTGATTACAAGGGTATTAAATGTAGTGATGCACGTGAGTGAAGAATCATACCTTAAATTTTTATTTATAGTAATTATTATGGACTTTTATTTTTTTATTGACCTAATTGCAGTTCAATCATACCTTAATCAATAGTATTTTTTGACTGAATAATTTGATTAATCGTTTAAAAAATAATATTATAACACACTTAATCATTTAAATTATAAATTACAAAATTAACTTCTCCTTGTTGATTTTTCGTTATAAAAAGGAAAAATAATTAAGAAATTCATATTGATATCTCTCTTGTTTTAAACCATTGGTGTTTGGATAAATGTTTTTTGAAAAAAGTATTTGGAAAATAAAAACACTAAACACTAATTTTCTTATAACTTACCACTAGGCCCACTAGAAATTGAACTCGTAACATTGGTTCTAATACCAATTATTAGGATCAAGCACTTATGATTAGGTCAAAAGCTATAGCTCACCGTTAGAGCGCAACTCTTTTTACTTAAGAGTATCACAGTCCAAATGCCACGATTCTATTGTGACTCTGTGAATTTGGATTATCTGCTGGATTTTTTTTGTGATGTTCTTCTATTGTGTCTCTATAATACATTGATTACCACTAATTTTGACGTTTTAAAATATATTCAAAATATATTTAAAGTACCAATGTAGTGTATTTTTAATGCTCAACAGATGACAACATCCACAAAATCAATAAAAAATATTGGACTTGTTACTCGTTCTACTTGACTTCCATTACAGGACGATTGATGCCACTACAACCTAATGTGTATCCAAACTTCTTAGACAAAAAAGAAAAAAAAAAAGAGGATACATTATCATATTCATCTACTATAAATATATAAAAAAAAATATCAGAAAATTTATCCTACTATTCATATTTATCATTCGAAATTATTACTTTACCTCACCCATATACATTTTGTTGTTACATGTTCCCAGAAAATTAATTTATTATTCTACTTATTTGTTTTGCTTTCAAAATGAGAATGATACAAAAATAAAAATATATTAATCTCTATATACTCTTTGAAAATGTAACTTTTTTTTTTTTAATTTTTTGAATGACACTAAAAAAACATTATTACATACCAATAATTTAAATACAGTGAACAAGTTGTTATTGGAGACTGAAAAAGAATCTAATTTGATCGATAAAAATAACGTGCTGAAAAACATACCCATGGTTTCGTTTAGGTCGCTGTCACTTCACTTGAGGGTGGATGTACAAAAAGAATCGCAGGGACTTCCATTGCATCGTTGATCCGTTCTTGCGCGTGGTGACCTGTCTGTAACACACTAACCATCTCATTAATTGATTTGATCAAACCAAGGTAAACCAACTCGGTCTCGTCAACGTCCTCCATGCAGTGGGAACACCAATGCCGTTCCAGTTGTCTTTCTTGGACCACACAAACACAATTATCAAATACATTAATCCCAATTCCTATGACCAAATCGCCATTCAACGGAGTTACATATTTTAAATTATGCATAATAAGCTTTGCCTCTGGGTGTTATGAAACTTCAACACCACTATTTTTTTTATGAAGTCCTCTTCGCAAAATGGGATCCACCAACATCATGGTCAACCCAATCTTTGTTAACTCTAATTAATTGGATGTAAACCAAATATGTTCAAGTGTTGCTGCAAAACTTATAAGTGGACAAGGTTGACCACTTTCTCATAATAAGTAATTAATCTGGTTGATTAACATGTTAAGCATGTTGAAATGCATGGAGATCACAGACAGACCCCAACGAGGGTTTTCATGTCAGATAAAGATTGCCAGCAAAATTTCAACAATAATGGAGAAGTATGAAAGGTGTTACATTTTTTTAATACTCCCACCCTCATCGTTTCTTCTGATATTTTTCCTCAAGCACACAAGTCTTAAACCTCAACAATGTATGCAAACCCCTTTTCACTTAAGTCTCCGACCAATATATGTTGGTAAACACCTAACTTCCTTTAAAACGCATATTTTTTATCTGGTTTATTTTAGCTTGATGTTGTAGTAGTAGTTTCTGTCAACAAAGTGCATGAATTTATTGGTCTTAGAGAGACATAAATTATAGTTTTTGTCAATTTATTATCTCACTTGATTCATGCATTTTCTCCATCGTAAAATTGAACAGTACTGCATGCGTGTTTTTCTTTTACAAAGTATACGTGCAGTATTTGTCATCGTGATATCACCTTTGTAGGGCCCTGTGGTTGTTTGAAGGGAATGGAATTACTGCGGAACCTTAGCTACATACAGATGATTATTCATCTTATATATTTAATAAAACAAGCCATTTTGACCGGGTACATTTGTCACTAGATTTTCTCCTTCTTGATTGATGTTCTCTCTTATTGAACTTTCAAAATTAACTAATTTTAATGTTGTAAAATATATTAAAAATTTTATTAATATACCAAAATCTATATATTTAAAAAATACAATAAAAAGTCGGTACTACGAAGAAGGGTGATTTAGTTATGATCTTGTAAATATTATGATAAGTTTATGTTTGGATTGAAGAATGAATTTGAGAGAGTAAAAATGAGTGAATTTGAAGGAGAAGAGGTAAAATTAGAGGAAATTATCATGAAAGTTTATTAATGGTTTAATGAGTGAGGGATCTTAGAGTATGTATATCTGGGTTGTCAGGCCAGTTCAGGTGCTCGAGCCCGTTCAGGTTGTTAAGCCCGTCTGGGTTCGTTGGATCTGTCTAGGTCATCGGACTTATCCAGATCGTCAAGCTCGTCAGACTCGTCCGGGTTGTCGAGATCGTCCATGCCGTCGGATCGGTCCAAGTCACATGGGCTCGTCTAGGTTGTTAGGCCCGCTCGACCAATTCAGATCATCAGGTACATCTAAGTCGCTGAAAAATTTAATAATATATTTTAAAAAATAATATATTTTTTATGTTTAAGAAAAAAGTCCACAAGCTCAGCTTAACCCACAAGACTATTGTGGGATTTTGGCCCTATGGGCTTATTTGATGGAGACTATTTTTCAATGTGGACTTATTTGTCCCTAGCCCACATAGCTCAGGGCCAAGCTCTATGGGCTGAACCAAATTTATATTTCTAGTTCTAACCAAACGCAAGCTAAATGATATTTGCATTATACTAAATTTTAAAACAAATATTATTTTTTCTTAATTTTTTGTGAAATGATATTGACGTATTTTTTTTAACTTTGAAGAACATTTTTTTAATGGTTGTTTTCATATATTGGTGATAGAGTAATATTCAATTTCCTTATTTTATTTTGAAATATTATATAATGAATAAAATTTAAATAAAAATATAAAAATTAAATAATTTTTTCAAACCAATTAATATTTATAAATAAAATAAGGAGGATAAGTGTTATTTATAAAATAAAGAAACATACATTTATTTAATTTTTTTTTAAACGAAAGTTGTAAATGTCTATTTTGGAATTACAAGATATATAAGTGGTATTTAGTGTAATAAACAGATACAAGTACTTGGTTATAATAATCATAAATATAATGGAAATCCTTTCCCTTAATATAAAGAGCTTAAATAAAGTAAAAAAGTGCGGTTGGTTGGTTATAGATGTTAGACAAGACTCACTCTGATTAATATGAGATGTATTAGTGTTAATATAAGAAATGCAAGCACGCATGTTTACACATATCGTAGGTAGGTACTATAATTAATAAGATTCCATTCCAAAGTGTCCCCTATAGTCCCACATCTAATGGATTAAAAAGGCAACATGAGTTGCAAAAGGCAAAAGTGGTTTGACAGTGGGTAAAGGGTGTGATGAGCTTCTAGACAGGAGACGCGTCTTTTCTTCTGCTCTTTCCTCATTCTCTTCTCTCATAATTATGCAGAAATCTCGGACTGAATTACCAAATGTCAAATTCAGACAAAAAAAATTATATATATACACGAAAGCGACAGAGGTTTTGTCGAATCTTTGCAATTTACGTTTGAATTCTCATCTATTCTCGAATTATGTCAAACTTTTTGTTTCAGAGATTTCAGAATACTTAGCAGTGTACATATGCAGGAATGTCATTTTCTATGATTCATGAATATAGATCATTTGTAAAAATTCTTAAATTGTCTACAATAAACTCCATTTCCAGTCTCCCTCGATTCTGCAAGTAAAGACTGTTTCCAGCTTCTCAACGACCAACTAAAAATTTTAGTTTCAGCGTGAGTGTGAACATAATAAAACGGAGGAAACGAGTTTCTATATTCTAAAATATATTTGACTTAATTAAAATATGAAAAAAAAAATGAAAAATATATAAAGGAAGAATTTTCTTTGTCAAATAATTATTCACATTTTTTAAAATCTTACATCGACTAAATAAGATAATTTCATAATATATAAATGGAGTGCACATTTATAAAAATCGATTTTGTAAAATTGAGTTAAGTTTAAAATTAAAAAAAATATCTTTTTTATCTCTGGTCGAAACTTGATTACTCTTTGGTCCCTATACTTTCAAAATCATTATTTTTAGTCTCTATTTTTGAACGGCGTTAGAAATAATAAAGGGCATGCCACATATTATTTAATTTTTTTATAAAAAGAAAGCTAGCGTCCGCCTAGTCGACTTTTTGCAAAAACTGGAAAAAGTATGTTTTTGATCCCTGAAATTTGAACTTAATTTGAAAATGGTTCTTGATTTAAACTTGGTCACTATTTGGTTTCTACACATGCAAAATCATTATTAAAATATAATAATACTACTACTATTAATAATAATAACATTATATAATAAAAATATATTATTATTATATAATTGTTAATAATAATATTATCATATATTAATAATAATTAATAATATTAATATATCAATAATAATATTAATAATACTATTAATAATTATATATCAGTACTATAATTATATTTTTAATAATATTAATATTATTATTATTATATAATCTTATTAATTACTAATATATATAATATTAAAAAATATTAATAATAAATAATAATAATATTAATAATATATAATAATTATTATTATATACTAATAATATTATTATTAATTATTATTAATATTATTATTGATATATTATTATTATTATGTAATATTATTGTTATTATTATTATAGTACTATTATTATATAATTATTATTTAATGTGTAGGGACTAAATCGTGACCAAGTTTCAACCATTTTTAAATTAAGTTTAAACTTCAGAGACCAAAAATATATTTTTTTCAGTTTTTGTGAAAAGCGTCGGCCTAGCCGACGCTACTTTTTTCTTATAAAAAAAATAAATAACATGTGGCATGCCGTTTGTTATTTTTAACGCCATCAAAAAATAGGGACTAAAAACAATGATTTTGAAAGTACAGGGACCAAACAGTTACCAAGTTTTGACCAGGGACTATTTTCAAATTTGGGTCAAACTTGAAGAACCAAAAACATATTTTTTCCTTTAAAATTTACTTTTCTTAACACACATAATATATACTATCATTACATTTCTGGATTTAATAGATTGATTTCCTTCTTTATAAAATATTAATTTTTCATTCTTATTTAATATGAAATTTAAACTTATGAAATTTAAACATGAGATTTGAATTCTTAACTATAGGTATGGAGTTGATTGAGTTATGAAATAATTTGATTGGAATGAAAAAAGGAAGAGATAGGATGAATGGATATGCAGTTGAATTTTGATTTATTGTAGGGTAAAGGAATCTATTTACTAAAAAAAGTATTAAAATTTCTGTAATAGTATAAATCATATAAATTAAATATATTAAAATAATTATATAAAATTTTCAATATGAATAAACTTAGGGGAAGCATGAATTGATAAATGACAGTCTAAAAGAGAAAAATACTAGTAAAAAGTATAAAATTTATTAGTAAAATTAGAATTTTATTTATGGTATCATACGTGACATCCTTTTATAATCTCTCTTTTACGCCTTCTCATTTTTGTGCTTTCACTCTTCTTAGTCTTCTTAGTCTACAGAATAAATTTATGACTAATAATGTAATAAAGGTCGGATGAAAGAAAATAGAAAATTAAAACAAATATAATATATATATATAATTATAATTATATAATAATTCCTTTTTTAAAAAAACACAAATTTTAATTATATAATAAAACTTGTATAATTATAACTTTTATATATTTTACATTTATCAAGTAATTTATTAAATATATGTAACCAAATACTTTAATAATGAATTCAAAATTTATAAGTTAAAAATTCACTACCTATCAATTTGTTTATCTTCTAGAAAATAATTTATCAATTAAAAATAATTTTGGTGAACATATTCTAAATACACGTCAGACAATTTATAATCGGCCGTGTTAATTCTCTTGATACTGCAGTGACTGGTTGAAAGGGGAAATGGCGTTTGGTAAACAAAATGGTTTTTGTCGTTTATTTTATAATTTACTCTAACTTTTTATTTCTAGATAGTTCCATTATTGTGATTAATTTTTAGTCTAAAGTGCCTCGGCAATGCCACTTTACATAAAAATACCTGTCTGTTGGACTGCTTTTCTTTTTCTGAGAGATTATTAACATATTTTAGTCAAAAAAGACAAATAAGATTGATATTTGTCCATAAAAAATATACTTAATTTAATAAAATAATACTATTTTTAATCATTTAATTTTATTCATTTCAAAAAGCACTGTGATATTTTAGAAATGTGTACTCTTATACAGATTATTTCGACCTAACCATCAAGCTGATATATTTTCAAAGCCTATTCATAACTTCTGCTATATGTAGACTAGGTGTATAATAAATTGGAGTTAGTTTAAATATTTTTTCTGTAAAGTCTACAAAGAATTATATAAACAAAAAATAGTTAAATAGTTTATTCATTTAATCTTTTTTTCCAAAATCCAGTTGTTTGTTTAATTCCTTCTTGGTGCATACAAATCCATAAATGTGTTAATTTATGATGAGATTAAGAATTAAATATTTATATTGGTAAAAGAAATACTCTCACTTACTAGGAATTAATATAAAAAGAGTGAAATGAAAAAAACACGTTACTAATATTTAATGTAAGAATAAAAAAATAACAGTTAAAGTAATTTTATAAATATGCTTAATTATTTTATTATTAAAAGGTCCAAGAGTAAAAGATAAATAAATAACTAATATTCTAACGTATTTGACTCTCTTTCAGATGCTGTGAGAATTGATCATATCATAGGAGTTAAGGATTTAGTTCCCAACGTATATGACTCTGTCTAAACGTAAGTAATATCATGAATGAAAAATCTTTAAATTTATTTACTACACCAATCTTCCAAAAATAAAATCAAATATATATGTTATTTATTTAAACCAATTAGACTATTAGTAAAATTGAATGATATGAGTTGTTATTTATAAACATTTGATGTTATGAATAAATATTTGTGATGATAAAAGATTTTTTGATGTTTTACAAACCACTTACTTATCCTTTCTCGTATGGTTTTAACTAATTTTTTTTAATAGCTCAAAAGGCTTAAGTACATTTTTAGAATAATGTTTTTATTAAGTCTTTCCGCAATTAACACTTTAGGTGGATGGATTGGTTTAATTGCAGATGATTATTAAATACATGATGGAGGGATTAGTTTATGGTCTATTTTAAAAAAAATATCTTTTAGATTTGGTTATATTATATTTGTATTATCAAAACATCATAAAAAAAAGTTGTATTATAAGCTATAAGGGTAAAAGTATTTAATGTACTTTATTTTAGGATGTGAAACAATAATAAAATTATCCATATAACAATAATTGTAATGTTATGAATTAAAGCGAATACCATAGATAATGACAACGGATAATAGAGAAGAGAAGAAACAAGAGAGAATAGAGAATGAGAGAATAAGGAGCAACTCATCTGTGTATTATTATTGATAGGAAAAGTCCTATTTATAGATATACTATGTAATCCATAAAGGAAACAAATCAACTTAGTTAATACAAATATTTACCATAAAGAATAATGAATCATATGAGTAAATGTATCAAATCAATGGACAATCATTAATTTATAACACTCCCCCTTGAGTGTCCATTGATAAAGAGTGTGCCTCGTTAAAACCTTACTAGGAAAAATCTTTTGGGATAAAAAAAAAACCTAAAAAAAACCTAGTGAAGGAAAAAGAGTACAACATTCTGTATTCTTTAATACAATATTGTTCATCACATATTCTATTTCTCCCCCTCATGTAAACTTACATCATTAAGGTGACAGAGTCCAAATTTGTGAGTCATTTGCTCAAAAGTTCTTCTTGGCAAAAACTTTCCAAATAGACTTGTCATATTTTCAGATGAATGAATTTTTGGATGTCTATATCATCTTTTCAATTGATATAGACATAGATAATGACGACGGATAATAGAGAAGAGAAGAAACAAGAGAGAATAGAGAATGAGAGAATAGGGAGCAACTCATCTGTGTATTATTATTGATAGGAAAAGTCCTATTTATAGATACAATATGTAATCCATCAAGGAAACAAATCAACTTAGTTAATACAAATATTTACCATAAAGAATAATGAATCATATGAGTAAATGTATCAAATTAATGGACAATCATTAATTTATAACATGTAATAAATTTTAAAAATATATTTAACAATCTAATTGGGATTGATTTAGATCTAATAAAAATAATTAAGGACAAGAGAAAACATTATAAATTCATATTTAATAAGAGCAAAGTTATCATTTTAAGTGGGTAGACGAATAAAAGACAATAAATAATCTTAATAATTAAATAAATATCTGGATCTTTTTAGTTCCTCATTAGAAAAATTTATATATTTACAAAATTATGACATAATCTTAATAATTAAATAAATATCTGGATTTTTTTGTTCCTTATTAAAAAAATTTATACATTTACAAAATTATGACCTAAGAAAAAAACCTATTAGGTATATATAAAAACATTTTAATTTTAGCAGTTTAAGACTTAATAAGATATAATATTTTATTATAGTGTTCAAAACAAATCATCTAATTGTACAAAGTATATTAGTGGAGTCTTAAAAAAGATATGATTATAAAAATATATCATTTATATATTCTCAAGTTACAAAACTATATAAAAGTGTTATTAGCTTCCCTTCATTGTATCCTACTTAAACAGTTCTAAAAATATCGAAACACTTATGACTTCATAGGATGTTCTATCTACACATAGAAACATCACAAGAACGATCAAGACATAGTGTTATGATTACTAATCAGAAGTGAGTCATACTGATAATTAAAAAGGCACATGCAAGTGAAAGAACTCTCGTGTAACGATAAACATAAAGAGATCAAGAAAAATGGCTGAAACTCAACTTACACGAATGGAGAAACTGATCGGTCCAATCTGAAGAATTTGCTACAAATTTTACATTCTCAAATCTTCAATCAGGCGAACAGAGAACAAAAATTCTTAAAGAAGTTAAAAACTCTAAAACAATTGTTTTTAGAGAGAAAGAAATAAAATTCGTTTATAACAACTTTATTAATACTAAAACTTTTAATATTAAAATAATTGAATGTTATTATTTTTAAATCATTATCACTTTTAAAATGTCATTTATTTTATATAAGATCTTACATGTATAAGATAATAGCCTAACAAATACTAGTATTTATATAAAGTTTTCACTTATACTAATTTGATTGATTTCATAACATTGATCGAACATCATGATTTTAAATTATTTAAATTGACATGTTTTTAAAAAGTTAGTTTGCAGCATATTAATTCTTTTATGTTATAACATGGATTAATAACTACAATTTCAAATGGTAAATAAGAATATTTTAGGGTAAATATATTATTATTTTAATAATATTAAATTTATTTAAACATTGTGCAATAGCAGTAATATCTTAAGTTTAAAACGGAATGAGTTCATTCTTATGACCAAAGATACAAAAATATATTTGAAAGACAAAAGAATCCAAAAATCAAAAAGCCTAAGATACAAAAGTTCATTCTTATGACCTGAAGGTACAAAGTTAAAAATAAATTTGGGTCAAACCCACCACTTCATTAGACTGAGGCCCACTCAATGCACCACAAAAACCCAAAACACCTACAACCCGATTGACGGCTAATTCTTCTTGCCCCTCCTTTTCTTCTAACTGCACCATTATAACCCTAGTGAAATAACCATTTTATACCCTCCTCCTTCCCCTCTATACAGCCATGTTCGGCCTATGCAATTAACCATTGACGAATTCTACAATTCATGTGCATTACGAATTCTTCAATCAGGTAATTTTATATTATATATTGACTATTCAATTTTATATTATGGAGTGTACAATTCAAAATATAATTTTGTCTTATAGATTATAAAATTAAAAATATCTACAAATTACACAATCCAAAATTATAATTACAATAAAAATATAATTGGAGTTTTAAAAAATATGAGGTGAGGAAGAAAACATGAGAGTGTAAGAAGAAATTCCCTCGATAGACATCTTCAAAGGAAAAGTTGTATATTTTTAATCAAACTTTAGCATTTTATAAATAATAAAACTTCAGATAAAGAATCAATTGATTAGAAAGAAGAAATGACAGATAAAATAGAAAGAAAAAAAAAAGCTTAGACATTAGTAAAATGGTTGATAGATAGCCATTTTCAAGAATAGAATGATGAAATAATAAAATAAAATAGAAAGAAGAAAATTTTTAAGTTTAGAGATTAGTGAGTGATAATATTATTTTCTACCTTTCATTGGTGTTAAGTTTCGTGAGTAAAATTAATTTTTTAATAGTTTTTATCTTGTTTAATTCACAAGTATATGTTATTCTTTCATTATTTTGTATTTTAGTTATTATATGTTTTTTTACTTCTAATCTCTACGAGTGTGTGAAATAAGTCAATAGGAAGCAATTTTGGTGAAGGAAAACAAACCGAAACTCAAGAAAATATGATTGCACAAGAAAGATTGATTTTTAGACAAATACTCATGTCGGGGGCACCAAAATCATGTCCAACATTGCAAACATGGAGAAAAAACTCACCTATAGGTATATACTCTTAGATAATCCCTCGAAGGCCAAAAAATCACCATTGAGCACCAAACTGACTCGTTGGGCGAGTTGGTGGCTCCCTGGGTGAAAATGACAGCACAAAACTATAATATTCAAGTCACTGGATGAAAATATGACTCATCTAGCGAGTTGCAAGTTAGAAAACATCAATTTTAGGCCTCGTTGGGTGAGAATGAAGTTGTTGGGCAAAAATGTCGACCTTGATATGTAAATATGGTTATTTAATCATGTTTCTACAAGAGATTTAGGGACATTCCTCGTTTTGCATGAATAGAAACATCTTGGATGTCTGAGAGAGGCTCTTGGAGACTACTAGGAGTGTTGGGAAACTCTCCCTTCTCCTTCTTGGGTCGCCTTCTTCATCCATGGAGATTTTACCCCTTTTGGGTTTGAGAGAATGATGGGCTATGAAATTGGAGGTAGAGATGCGAATAAAAGGCATACTTGGAGCATGAAATAGTTGTCAAGAACCTTGTGAGAGAGATTGCTTCTATGTTATGGTTCCAATTTTTTCTCTATTCTTCAATCTTGTAAAACCCTAGGTATATGTTGTTAAAATATATATGCTTTTTTAATTCAAGTTAGTGTTTGATTTCCATGCTTCATGCTTGATGTGGATTGTTTCTATACTTGATTTATGATTCTTGAGGTGTGGGGAAATATCTTTAGAATCTAGACTTGAAATTGAATACCTAATGGATGCTTGTATCAAGGAATATAACTTGGTTCATTAGTAATCTTAGAGTCTTGAGATTAATACATGATTTCACTTGTTGAGGATTCAATGGATTGAAACTTGATGAGTGATCATAGGTTCAAAGACTTTAGGTATTGGGTATCTAAGTATGAGTTTAAGTCTCACATTGAGTCAAAGTCTTTATGCAACCAGTGCACATGCTATGTTGATTTTTCACTAACAGTAAGATGGTTAGTATGGTTAGTTGATAAACATTCTCGAGAGGAAATATATATTTCTATTAATTTTTGGACAATTTATAAATATAATATTAAATTAGAAAACAAACATATTTAATATGTTTTAAATAAAGATATCTAAACTTTACTATTCAAATATTTAGAGGAGGACCTACGTTTAAAGATATATGTGTATGTCAACGAGTTAAGAGAAATGTCAAGTACAACAAAGTTTAAACATATATAATGATGTATTAACAAATAAAACATTCTATAAAAAATATGTTTTTATACGTAAAAGTTAAAAAACTTATTATCTTTATATTTTGGTATGCTAGGTAGATAAATATCACACAAACTACAAGTTGTTGCATAAATAAGATCTAAGTGAAGTACAGATCTTAACTCGTGATTGCATCAAAATTTAGTAGGAGTGTTTTTAACTTATCAGATGACTTTTACGTTGCTTAATTCATTAAATTAATTGTCAAAACAAAATTATAATTTAAAAATACTAAATATATAACTTGTAATTAAAAATATAATAATTTTGAGGGTTTAGGGTAAAGATATCAATACTGTTTTGAGTTTGTATATTATAAAAAAGAATTTAACTATTCATAAAATTATTATAAGTTTGTACATTATAAAAAATAATTTAGGGTAAAGATATCAAGATAACTTATGACGAAGAATATCAATATTATTATAAGTTTGTACATTATAAAAAAAAATTTAACTATTCATAAAATTATTTTTCATAATCTATAGATAATTTATATTTATAGATGAATATATTATGTGGGTAAATCACATGTATAAATCCTTCAATTCTAAAAAAAACATTTTTCACAGGATTACAAATTGGTAGGCAATGAGTAAATTCCTATAGGTTGTAGTATAACATTCTCCTCTAAATATAAATTTGGTGCAAAATTTAAATTAACTAAATGTGATTGAAAAAGATAAAACACTCTTCCTCGGGTACTTATTTCATTTTGAATGTTTTAACACTTTTATTGCACACAAGAAAAATATATATTTAAAAAAGCTCATGATTTACTTCCTCAAAATAATTGGGTACTTTAATCTTCATATACTAAAAAAAAAAGGAAAATTCATCGAAACATTACAAATTTTATCATTAGTCAATCCTTTCACATTAACAGAAAAATAAAAATAAAAATTAACTTTTAAAAGTTTTTATTTTAAAAGATTTGGTATTCACTTTCTTTGGCCTAACCCTATGAGGTTTTCTTGTAATTTGAACAGGTTCATCATCCTCTCTCGTATTAGAATATTCTCCCTTATTAAACATATTAGTCAATTTTAGAAGTTATTTTCAATTCTTCTGCAAAACGAGCCTATTAGGTATCAAAAAAGTTTAAACTCTTGTTAAAGTACTATGAGTTGGATCTAATTATTGTAAACCTTGTAAATCATTGACAATGATAATGACATAATTCAAAAAAGGTATGTTAGTCAATAAATCAGATTCTACTGACACACTACCATAAATATTCTTAACAAAAACAAATATTCATAATACAAATATTATCATGATTAATCATTACTGACTGAATTACAAACTCCAACACAAGCTTAACTACTTAAGTTAAAGAACTCTTAGTCTGATTCTGTGCACAAACCACTTCAGAGACGATAATATTATATTTGTATGTCAACTCTTTTCTCTCCGCTACTTAGGTATCACTTATAGGATTGTCTCTTTACTTGCTTTTATGATTTTGGACTCAGATTTATAAAGACCATTATGCTACATTTTCCCATTTACTAATCGCATGACAAAGTTTGTTCTATACATTTGATATAAAATTATATATTGAATCATATCATTTAACTGAAAAACTACAAGTTCAATCAGTTATCCTCAGACTTTGTATATTATTTATCGAATTAATGACATCAATTATGAGAGAAAATTTGAGTACACATCTCCTCACAGTTTCTTCACATTTAAATATCAGTGAATCCATTTTAATAATTACGCATTCAACTCAACTACAATAAAAATATGTCACACGAAAAAGATGTAAAATAATTTAAAGTAAGTGAAGGACAATTTGGTCATTCGCATACCAGTTGTGTCCAATCCCTGGTTTCTTTAAAATCCAGTCAATAGCGACAGCTAAAAAGAACAGAAAAACCCATACTTTGTGGGATATAGATGGCGCGGTTGTTGCTACTGGTTTTCGCATTCTGCGCCGTTGTCATCGCCGCCGCAGGCTCCACCTTCGATGAGTCAAACCCTATCCGGCTGGCGTCGGACTTGGAGTCGCGCGTGCTCGACGTGATCGGACAGAGCCGCAGCGCTCTCTCCTTCGCGCGCTTCGCTCTCCGCCACGGCAAGAACTACCACTCCGCCGACGAGATCCGGCAGCGGTTTCGGATCTTCTCCGATAATGTCAGACTCATCAGATCCACTAACAAGAGGCCTCTCACTTACAAGCTCGGCGTAAATCGTATGTGCTCGCTAACTGATGATTCACTATTTCACTCTCTTATCTTTCTTCCTTTTCTCACTTCGATTACAAGTTGAAGTGATGAGATTGTAAAATATATGAACTCGCAGATTTCGCTGACTGGACTTGGGAGGAGTTCACTAGACACAGACTCGGCGCTGCTCAGAACTGCTCCGCCACGCTCAAAGGCAACTACAGGCTCACGGATGCTGCTCCTCCTGAAGAGGTAGTTTCGCCAACCCGTAAATGTTCTTGAGTTTAACTTCATTTCGTGAAATTAATGAACGAATTAATCATCATATGAAATTAATATAGTGCATACTAAATGATGCGAATATCTAATCATATAACTGAGTATACAGATTCTGTGTATATTGGAGAATGTGGCATAGTTTATCTGTTAGAAATTGTTGCCTTCATTGATGCTTTGTTTGGATTGGGAGGGTATGATGAAAAATTAGGAGAAGAGAAAAGAAGTGGGAAATATAAAAAAGAGAAAGTGATAACATATAATAAATTATATAATCTCATAATGAATTATATAACTTTTGTGAAATGATTTTGACTAATTACATAATCTCACAATCAATTATATAACTTCTGTGATTTTGACGTAATATATAATAAAAATAACATAGTTATATTATGGTATTTAGATTTTAACTAAATTCATTTTATATTTACATTAAAAATATATCACATCACATTTATTTTTTCAACTTTCCACTTCCTTCCATAAAAAAGTAACAAGTGACACCCTTTCACCAAGATTTATATACAAGTTTATTCCGAAAACAACTAAAAGGCTTCTATTATTTACATTAATTATTTTTTTAAGAAATATTCACGTTAATTATATTAGTAGCAAAAATTTCATTTTTTAATAAATCATTTTATTTCTTACAGATATAAATATCAATGTAATTTTTTAAAATAAGTTAAAAAATTCAAAACTTCATTGTATCATTATTTTGGGATAAAAAAAAAGGACTACCATCATTATGATAAGGGGAGAAGTATGATTAAAATACCACTTTCGCTATTTAAAATTTCACTTCACTCTTTTTCCTTTGATGAAGTTATTCATGGAGATCATCCTCGTTAGTTTGGTTCATTTGTGTAAACTTTTTTTTAAAGCATTTCTAAGATAAGTAAATAAATATAAAATAAATTGCTTTTTATAGAGTTTATTTATAACTTGTAAGAACATTTTATTTAGCTTCCAAAACTGTTATATTAATTTGTATAATAATTCATTTTAATTTATAAAAAAAAAGTTAAACTTATTGTATATGTATACTTTTTTCTTGTAAGTATTTATGAAAAATTATCCGACATTAGTAAAAGAAATAAATATTGCAAATAAAAAAAAAGATTATTTGTTCAGAGATAAGGTATTAGTAAAGTTATTAAATATGAACTATAAGTTTAAAATTAATTTATATATCAATTAAAAATAAGAATTTAGAACATGTTTGAATCAACTTCTTGGTAAAGTTGTATAGAAAAGAATAACAAGAAAAAAAAATAATTTAACTTTTTCATAAACTAAATAGTTTATATACAAATTAAAAATAAAAAGTTAGATTAATTTATGAAGAAATTTATTTTATATTTATTTATTTTTGAAACGTTGGATAGATTCATCGAAAAAACATTATCAAAATAAACTATTAATTAGTATTAGGTATTAGAGTGAGTGAAAGTGTACATCTTGGTTCATGTCCTTGGTTTTATTTATTTATTTTTTTGGTAAAAACCTTGCGTTCTGATTCCGAAGAGCCTTTGTGTGCGTGCAGAAAGATTGGAGAAAAGAAGGTATAGTGAGCGAAGTTAAAGATCAAGGTCACTGCGGATCTTGCTGGACATTCAGGTTGCATTGTGATCCCAAGAAACTGTTTGGAATGAGTAAAATGTTGTAATTTATGACTCCTCTAACCGCAAAAACTTGTCATATGCAGCACAACTGGTTCCTTGGAGGCAGCTTACGCACAGGCCTTTGGGAAGAATATCAGTCTCTCTGAGCAGCAGCTAGTAGATTGTGCCGGCGCTTTCAACAACTTTGGCTGTGCAGGTGGATTGCCGTCCCAAGCATTTGAATACATTAAATACAATGGTGGCCTTGACACTGAGGAAGCATATCCCTACACCGGACAAGATGGTGTCTGCAAATTTACATCTGAAAACGTCGCTGTTCGAGTCATTGACTCTATTAATATCACTTTGGTAATTAAACGGAATGATAGGTTTCTGCTTCATGAGTCTGGATAATTCTTACTTCCAGTACTTTTTATACGTGATATTCAAATGGTTTTAGTTTTGTCTCTGATGTAGGGTGCTGAGGATGAATTGAAACATGCTGTTGCTTTCGCTCGGCCAGTTAGTGTGGCATATGAGGTGGTGGACGACTTCCGATTCTACAAAAAAGGAGTTTACACTAGTAACACTTGTGGCAGCACGCCCATGGTGAGTGTCAAATATGTAGTCAACAACTCTATTTTTGTGAAAAAACTTTATTGTTTTTCATTCATATAATTCACAGTACAACAATTTATAGATCAATTTTCTGTCCATTGTACTCACAACGGTTATAAACGGTTAGGACACTACAATGACTAGTACACTAACTACCCATAACGGTTAGTACATTAACTACCCATAACGGCTAATTTATTAATTACTATTAAGACTCCAACGACTAATACACTTAAGTTTATTCTAAACCCAACAAAACTTTCCCATAAACTTAAATGTTTCTCTTATCCTTCACACTATGCTTGTCCCTTTCATGAATAGCTAAGTTCTTCGCTTTCTTCATGGACGACTCATCTTTCACTATAATTTGCTTGTTCTCGACTCTCTCCGTACGCGACTTGATCTTTTCTTTGGCTGACTTGTTTCTCTTTTTGGCCAAATTGTTACTTATTGGGTTCCTTGTTATCTTAGTGTTGTAGTAGCTGATAGAATCACGAACAAAAAGACTTCCCGAGACGTGTAGATTCACTGTCTTTGAGGATTTATCCGTGGTGTATTGCACAAGCCTCCCAGAATACAACAAGAATTTCTCGAAATTTTCTAGGACCTCAGAACTACCAAGATAACTCTTAAAAAGAGTAAATAAATAAACCCAGGATAAAAGAAGAGATATAATAGATAAAGGAGGATGAGAGAACGAAAGAGAATGAATGAGAGTATGGAAGTGTGTGTTTGATGGAGAAGTATGGTGCTCTATTTATAGATGGTGGATGGGGGTAGAGATGGGCCAAAGTCCATGGTCTGCGAAAGAAAATCTAGAACAAACAAAGATTCATGTGGTGTGCGGAAGGGAAACAAACCCAACGTTTAAAAAAATGGTTGCAACGCCTGCACCACATTCGCATCCGAAAAAGAAGGGAGAAAATCTCGCGTGTGTACAATTTTGCAATACAAGCGGTATTTAAATAAGACTTAGTAGCCAGTTTGTTCTTAACGAGATTCTTGTCAATAGGTTGACCTCCTTTTGAGGGATCAGAAAATTTCCACATATTGTCACGCTCAATCGCATCAATCACCTCATCCATTGTCAGTCGCCACTCCTCATCTTGAACTCCAATGCAGCTCTCAAATCCATCTCTACTAGCAAGTGTTCTTGCAAACTGGAAACATCTTGTTCAAGTTCCAAACACCGCTTTTGCAATGTCTGCTTCCTACTCTCTAAGCTTGCTTCTAGAATTGAATTGTCTCTAACCTTCTTTTCAATTCTTTGTTGCAAATCTCTTTTTGCAATCTCTAACCTTTGAATTACAAGATTTTCTTCTTCAAATTTTGAGCTACTCGAGCTTTTCACATGCTTCATTGACCTATCTGAGTATTCCACTTGCTCCATTGGCTTAATTGAGCTATGTAAGCACCCCACCAAGCTAACCGAGCTGGCCTCATGCTCCACCACCCTGTCCGGACTATCTGCATGTCTCGACTATCTTGTTGAGTTACCAAAGATACTTACCCTTCTCGCTGAATTTTCCATGTTACTTGGTCTTCTTGTCGAGTTCTCCACTCGCTTATGCTCGGCCCCCGAGCTACGCGTCATCATCAACAACGTCACTTCTTCTTTAACTTCTTTTATGAGCTTTATGGTCTCTTCATTTCCACTCTTAGACCGACAATCTTTGGAAAAATCTTCGACCTTACCACAACTGAAATACTTGTCTAAGTAATAGTCCTTTGCATAATGGCCATATTTGCCACACTTAAAGCACTAAACATTTGAGTTTCTTGACTCACCTCCTCTCCATAGACCCTGTCCTCTTCCGTGCCAATTTTCTTGACTGGACTGTTCTTTCTCTTCTTGTCCTCGGCTTCTACCACCAGCACCTCTTCCTCTACCTCATCGTTATTTTTCTATGCCTTAAGTGTTCTAAGTCCCTCCCTTCATTTGGAGTAGTTGATCAAGTGGCTTTGCCGCCTTCTTTTTTTCGTTGCTCCTGTGCCTTAAGGAACCCAAAAGGTCTTCAACTGTAAGCGTTGATAGGTCCTTGGACTCCTCAATTGCACACACCACATTCTCAAAGTCATCTATTAATGACCTCAAGATCTTCTCCACAACCAATGTTGTGAAGATCGCGATCTAGATCGCAAACTCGTACGATCATGCGAGTTTTTGCCCTCCAAACAAGCTGACGCGGACGTCAGATCAGAGTAATCGTCCGAGTTTGGTCACCGAATCGGAGGATTGTTCCCGCATCGATCTTGTATCGATATTCCATGGACGACGTTTTATGATTCTGTTATGAGAGTTGTGATTGGGGCGGCTAGGTTAGGTTTGATGATTTTTCCTAATATTAAAAATGGGCTGCTCCATGACTTACTAAAGCTAACACCCAACCCAATTTAAAACCCAACACTTTCCCCCCCTTTTAGATAGGTTATTTTCGTACCTCGTGAGAAGACCCACGAAGACTCACGAACATCACTCACGTTGGCGCCAACTGCATTGTCTTGTCACTGACGCATGTTTCACCCTTCCTGACGCTGTCGCCACCCTTCCTAACGCTGTCGTCTTCTTCTCCACCCTCGTCGTTCTCTGTTCTACTCAATTATACTCAATGTTTCTACTCCGTTTTCCCCCCTCACGACACTTGCATTTATTTTCTATTTGAAGAAAAAAATGGCATCAAGTGGAAGAGGGAGTGGATTTGGGTTGAGGACAAATCCTGCATGGAGTCATTGTATTTCTACTGATGGAAAAGCAAGAAATCTGAAATGTAAATATTGTGAAAAGGTATTGACAGATGGAATTTATCGACTCAAGCATCATTTAGCAGAAACTTCAAAGGATGTTGGAGCATGTACCTGCAGTTCCGGAAGATGTTAAAAATCAATGTTATGTGTGGTTTCTCTGTTGCAGCAAAATTTGGTTTAAAAATCAATATTTAGAGAATTTGAAAGCGATGGTGGCATGGGTGAATCAGAATCTGCTAGAAAAAGACCAAGTGAAGAACAAACTGATGAGTCATCAAATATTTTTAAGAGCAGGAATATTCAAACTACTATCAATTCCATTTTTAAGAAAAGTGAGAGGGAGGATGCCTGTCAAGAAATTGCTTTATTTTTCTACAACATTGCAATTCCATTTAGTGTGGCACATAGTGAAGAGTTTAGGAGGATGCTTGAGTTAGTTGCAATGGGGCTAGATTTAAGCCACCATCCTACCATGAGATTAGGTGAAATATTTGAAGCAACAAGTTGAAAACACTAATCTATTTTTGGAAGAGCATAAACTATTTTAGAAGAAAATGGATGCACAATAATGACGAATGGATGGACTAATAGGAGGAGAAGGACTATACTTAATTTTTTGGTTAATAGCCCAATGGGGGACTGCCTTTTTGAAGTCTATTGATGCACCTGACATTTGCAAGACAACTGAAAAAATTTATAAGATGATGGATGATGTTGTTGAGGAGATTGGGGAAGACAGTGTGATCCAAATTGTAACTGACAATGCAACAAATTAGGAGGCAGCTGGAGACTCTTTAATGCAAAAGAGACAAAAGCTATATTGGACACCTTGTGCAGCCCATTGCATTGATTTGATGTTGGAAGATTTTGAGAAGAAAATTCCACTTTATCATGATACAATAGCTAATGGTAAGAAAATCACAACCTACATTTATTCAAGAACGAGTTTTATTTCCTTGTTGCACAAATTTACTAAGGGGATAAATTTGATAAGACCCGCAAATACTCGTTTTGTCACTTCTTATTTGACTTTGGGATGCTTGAATGAAAATAAAGGGTCATTGATGAGGATGTTCACATCAAATGAGTGGCAATCTAGTCAATTGGTAAAGACTAGAGATGGAAGACTTGTGGAAAATTTGATATTGCATAAGGGATTTTGAAAAAATATTTTGAATTGCTTGAGAGGTGCTTTTCCCCTAATTAAGGTGTTGCAAATGGTGGATTCAAATGAAAAACCAGCCATGAGATTTATCTATGAAGGATATTGCTAAAGAAAAGATGCAAAGTCTTTTCAATGGAGTTAGTAAGAGGTAATAATAATAACTAATTTCCTTACACTAATATTTAATTTTCTAATTTATTTGTTTTTGGAGATTAATTCATTTATTTTTATCTTACATAGCTACACCCCTCTTTGGGAAATCATCGATCATAGATGGGACATCGATGAAAATGAAGATGCTATGGAGAACAATGATGATTATCCTACTTTTTATATGAAAGAATTCCTTAGATAGTTTGTATTAAACATTGAATAATTTATTAGATGTTTTATGCTTGGCCATACTTATGAAACTGTTTTAATTTTTATGGACTCATTTTATGAATTATGTATGAGTTGTTTTTGTCATTTATATTATTTTAAATGATGCACCTATTTATGAATATAATTTTTTATCTACTCGTAACTCTTACGAGTCAAGTTACGATCCTTGAGTTACGAGTTTTCATTCCCTTTCCGATCCTCTTATGATCAGTTTAACAACATTGTCCAGAACTCGGCTAGCGGGTAACATTTCTCTGTTTTTAGCAAGTTGGTTTGCAATGGTTCTACTCGAGTAATGTACTCAGCTACTCCTTCAGTCTCATTCATCCTCATGCTCTCTAGCTCTCCCTGAGTGTATGAAGGTGGAGATGTTTCACTCGGTCATCCCTCTTATATGCCTTCTCCAAAATATCATATACTTCTTTTGAGATTTGGCATTTGCAATCTTCTCAAAACCGGACTCATCCACAGCTTGGTATAGGATGTACAAAGTTGCCTTGTCCTTCTTTCAAGGCTTTCAAGTAGGCATTTGACCAATTTGTGGTGTTGGTTGGTTCTTTAAAATCATCTTCAACCACCTTCCAATTTTCTTGGGAGCCAAGAAGAGCTTTCATTTTGAGACTCCAATGATCATAGTTGGGTCTACACTACTTGTAAGATTGACCATCTCACCTTTTTTTTCTCAAAGACTCAAACCCTTAAGCTGTCTAGCTCTCTTTTTTTTTCAAACACTCAAGCTCTTTAGCTCTCTCTTTTTCATTCAAACACTCAAGCTAACTGTCTTTGATATCACTTTGTAGATAACAACTCTCTATTCTTGAGAAAAAACTTCATTCAACTCGCTCTAATACCACTTTGTAGACAACAACTCTCTATTCTTGTGAAAAAAACTTTGTTCAACCCTTGTTGTTCATTCATATAATTCACAATACAATGACTATAGACGGCTAGTAGACTAACTACCTACAACGACTAGTACATTTATTATCCACAACAGCTAACTCATTAATAATCTACAACGACTAACTCATTAACTACTATTAAGACTCCAATGGATAATTCATTTAAATTTATTGTAAAAACAACAAAATCTAGTGTCTCATTCAATTTTCAGAACAAAATGTGTAGCTACAAGTTCAATGCATCGTTGTTTATGTCAAATTTATGGTATCTCGAAACACAGTTGTTATTCTGGATGCATGTTTATAACTGTCGGCATTTATGACACATCTTTATAACTAAGACGGTCATTCATTGGACATTAATGGAATATGAATTTTGGTGGCAGGATGTAAATCATGCCGTTCTTGCTGTTGGGTATGGAGTTGAAGATGGGGTTCCATATTGGATCATAAAAAATTCGTGGGGAAGCAACTGGGGTGACAATGGCTACTTCAAGATGGAGTTGGGAAAGAATATGTGCGGTAAGGTTCCACCGGATCCAAATTCTTAAACAATAGTTAAAAGCTCATTGGCTATTTTTCTGTGCATTTCTAATGTTTGAAGGACACTAGTCTTAAACAAGGGGTAGCAAACTTTTTTTTTAATCAGAAAATGCATCTTGTCCTTTTTTTGTGCTGAGTTTTTACTTTATCAAACCTTTTTTTGTTTATCAGCACTTATCAAACCTTATCCATTGCAACAGAACTCTACCATTTTCTGAAGTATCATTCTCTCTGTTCTTCATTTGTTTTCTGTATACCTGGGATTGTTGTTAGAAGAACGTGTTAAATCACGGGTTAATGAATCCAGAGGAGACGTGGACAACCAACATTTTTCCTATGTTCTTAAACAAAAGTGGACCCCTAAAGTCTTTTTCTGTCTATGTGAAAGGAGAGATGTGGCAAAGGCCTTGTTGAAATTAATGATATAATTCTGAATTTGTCAATCTGAGATTAGTCATTTTTTACTACTAATTTTTACACCCACTTTGATTTAATTTCAGGTGTTGCAACTTGTGCATCGTATCCTGTTGTGGCTTAAATTGTACGGGGAGAGGTACGGTGCCCAGATTGGCCAATGTAACTGTACCTTGCACCTCATGCTTCCTATTTTCCATCAAGGTGAACTGTGATGATAATTTGTATTATATGTTAAATAAGTTTGGAATTGGATTTCCCATTCTCATTTAGCTGAATCACGCAACAAAATGGTACTGTAAATCATAGAAATGGTACTCTACTGAAATTTAAGGATCGCATGCAGTGTGAAATCTTGGTTCACGAACTTATCATCTGTGTCAATGGACTAAACTTTGCTTAGTTTCTCCGTCTTGTTCTCAACCCAAGGCAACTGCTTCCTCACCTAATCAAATTTTGTTCTCCCACCCAGCTTCCAGAAAATGTTTTTCCTTAGAAGATGTTTGACTTCCAGAATAAAAATTCCAAAATTATTTATTGTGATCAGGAAAATAAATTCTGGAAATGAGGGGTGGAGGAAGTAATTGCCTCAACCCAAATAAAAACTGACTCTGGAATTGGATTTCATTTTATATGGACCACAACAGCTGAGAATGAGCAGATTTATGAGCAGAATATGGCAGACCATCCGATAGATACCAAAATTTATTGTGTGGCTTAAGTTAGTCATGGTTTCAACTAATAAAACTATGACATGTGGCATGTCATATATATATATATATAAAAGGATAAAAACATCATTCCTTTTCCATCTTAATCAATCAAGTTCAATTAAAAGTCAAGTAATTCATAATTTTTATATCTAGTTAAAGTTTCATTAATTTTTTATTCATTAAATAAAAATTTTATAATTTTAAATTGAGTCTTTACTATATATTTAGCTTTTGTTATTATAATTATATTCTGTTATTTTACTTTTTTTGTTTTTACTTATTAATAAATATTAAATTTCTGTGTTTAATATAAAATAATATTATGAAATTTTAAAATTTAATTAAAAAAATAACAATTAATATTTTTATATCTTTATATTTGTCATTTCAATTCACGATAATGTATTAAATTTTCCTTAAGTTCTACACTATATTTCTTTTTCCATTGAATAACTAATTGCAGCTATCATAAAGTTTTACTGAGTATATATAATTTTTTTATAATTTAAAACTATATATATTAAAACAATATTTCTCTCTTAAACTTAAATATTAATATTTAATTTTTATAAATATTCCATTTATGAACTCATTTTTCTAAAATGTTTTCTATATATATATATATTACATAAATAGGTCTTTATTCATAAACTTATTTTAAGTATCAAAAGCTAAAGTCAAAATTTTAAAATTTAAAAGGTCTGACCAAATATAAAGTGTAATTTAGTTCAATTTTGTAGGTTTGATTTTTATTCAAACTTCACCTATCAAAATCATTTTAAAAGGTTAATTGTTTATTGGAATTTTAATGCTTTAAGATATTTGTCTCATGAGAAATGTATTTTAAAGATTATATATTAACTATAAATAAAATCAATTTATAATATATGAATAATGTAAATATTTTTTTATAAATCTAATATAAATTGTTTCTCACGTCTATTTCTTTTCTTTTCCTTAAAATTTGATTAAACTATACTTTAGTAACAATATACTAAAAATTATGATAATTTTGGGTTAAGAATTGATTTTAGTCATTATACTAAAAAGTTGATAAGTGGGTCAAAATTACATATAAAATCCTGGGTCGAATAAATGAAACTTAGACAATAAATCAATTTCTTTTTAGTCTCGTAAAATTTTTCCAGTCTCATTTATATCAAAATTTGAAAAGAAGCAAATAATTCAACACATGCTCTTCACCATGACAACAATTTTAGTTGAATCAAACTTGAAAATCAACATCTAATTAAAATTCGTAGTTTAAAGATCAAAACTTATATATTAATGAGAAGGTTTGGATAGGACTACCATTATGATCTATACAGTTCTGTCTTGTAAAAATGTAGAGGTACATAAATAAATGTTAATTTGTGAAAAAACATGATTCATTATACCTTAGTTACTTTTCTTTTCTGCAAAGTACTCGCTAAAAATATTTGCTACACTGCCTTTATAATTATAATATCTAATCAACTTTTTAAAAGCAAAATGAAAGATTAAGAGGAAGTACAATGAAAAGCTAAAGCTCATGAATGAAATCTCATTCAACTTGACAAATCTTATCTCATTGTCAACATTTGTGTTAGGTTTAGGGTTGTATATATATAGCATGACACCTGCCACTCCAGGTTATACGCATGGAACGTGTAACATGAGAAGTACCTAACTTTGGACCTACAAAAATAATTTGAATTCTACTTTCTTATTAACAAAAAAAAAAAATATTAAGGGAGGAGGGATACAGATACAAATAAATAAGGAACACAAAACATGCAATGCAGCATGATCTACCAGAGGCGCCCCTACAGAAGGCATTGGGCAGAACGCCACAATTTATGATTTATTCCAAGGATTTTCCAATGCAGAACTGTATGGCTCTTAATCCAATTCACCTGATCCTCTAATCAGATTCTCTTATTTAGTGCACAATGTGAAGAAATGTAACATTTAGACTAAATAAGTTTCTTGTTTGCACGCGGTGAACATGATAACAAGAGAAGTAACAAAGAAATGAGTTATGGAGAGATCTGTTTATTTTATTTCTATTAAAATACTTTCAAGGTATAACCAGAGAAAAGTTTCACCCAGTTAAAAAATATTTCTTCAAAAGTCTAAACTAAAATAATGTTGAAGAATTTTAAAAAACAGTCACCTCGTGTAGTAAGTATCTTACGATTCACGATATGATTCTACTGTATAAAACGATTTAAGTCTCTGATGATACGAATCTACTATTTTACTATACAAAACGATTCAAGCCTATGATAATATGAATCGTGAGTTGTATTGTTTTTAGTTTTGTATCGTACTCATATCGTAGATACATGCAAATCATGATTCGATTCACCATACGAATTTACCTCCAATTTGAAATCCTAATTCTTTTCCTTATAGATTAACCTCCACTTTAAACCCTAAATTTATCCCTAAATTGAAATCCTAATTTTTCTTCCTTTCTTTTTTCGCACATTGAAACTTACTAACAATACTTTATTTGAGAACACATCTTGCATTCCATAATAGAATATTTTTAATGTTGTTTAGAATACAAGGAGCAACAACACTTTTTTTTGGATGGCTATAATGCATAATTTGTTTAGTAGGATATAGCCATAGTTAAAGGAATCTTATGCATCAATCACATTGTTTGTTGAAGGTTGTGTTGTTGAAATTGTGAAAGTATGTGGTATACACACATAGATACAACCTCTCTATTTGACTATGAGATTGTTTTATTATTAATTATCTCTTTGCATATTTATATATCTCATATATTTAAGTATAAACTGCATTTTTTAATGTTTATAAATCGTACAATTCACGATACAATTCATTATTCAAAATTTAAGCTCTACGATACACGATACTATTCATGATTCAACTATACCATGATCACCTCTATCTAGTATGCTACCAACCTTCATTATTTTCTTATCTGTGATTTTATGTTGTCTAAGATATTAATGAATGCATTACTATAATATGGTGTGATTGATGGTATGGTGAGGTATTTCAAGAAGGAAATCCACTTGTTGTAATTAGTATTATGCATTGATGTAAGGAGTCAGTGCTAGAGGTTATCATGATACTCTAACGCTCATTCAAGAATCATATAGAGTGAAATTGGTGACGCGATGAGAGGGACATGAGGTCCTGTCATTAAGAACATGTCTCAGGATTCTTATGACAGTTAAAGGGACTAACCTTATAGGTAGTATTATGAAAACCATTAGCACTGACTCTACAGGTAATAGATGCCACCCAAGTGCAAAAACTTCTAAGAATCATATGTCAATGACTAAATCCAAATAATTGAGTTTAGAAAGGTTTTACGTGTTTTATGTTTGATAAATTACTTGATATTGTTTGGTTTGGTATATTAAGACAACTTGATTTGAAATTCTATTGAGTGATATATGTATGTATATATTTATATGTGTGAACATTCTTTTGAAATTAGCTTACCCTTTTATGTGTTTGTATTTTTTTTTTTTACTATAATTACCATTATTTGGTGTAAGCAGATAAAAAAGTAGATATTGGTCCAGAAAGAGATAGTGATGATGTTCCAACCCTTTAAATCTTAGCATCTCATTACTTGTTTCCTGTATATGATTTCAACTTTGATTGCTATATTACCTTTCTAGAGACTTTAAATGAAGAAATTTATATATTCTTAGTTTGCATGGGTAACAAATATTATAATATTTTTAATTTTACACTTTTGTGTGTGTGTGTTACCTTTAGAAATATATATATATATATATATATATATATATATATATATATATATATATATATATATATATATATATATATTTTTTTTTTATGAGTAAGTAGAGAAAAGAAATAATTTAAGAAAATAGTAATAGTTTGAAAGGAATAAGTAGCAGGAAAAAAATATTGGCCAGATATACTTTAAAATATGTGTATTTTAAAATATTTATTTATTCACATATTTATTAATCTAAACACATATATTTCATTCATTTTTTTAATAATATATATTTTCACTATCATTAATTCAATTATATCACATACATTTCATTACTTTTTTTTCCTTTTACAAAATATTTAATTTTTCACAATTTTTTTCTTTATAAATTTTGCTAATTTAAATTTCTTTAAGATATACGTATTTCTAAATATTTATTTATCTAGTTCTCATATCAAATTTTCTAGATATTTATTTATATATAATATTTTAAGAACAAAAACGTATTTACATTTATTTTTATTAATGTTATCATTATTATTAATATTATTTAATTTCTAAAAGAAAACCTTATCTCTAACATTGGGAAAATAACATCTTATAAACATTTAGAAGGATGATTATAGGAAAAAACAATTTTTGATATACTTACATTTAAGTTGGAATGTTCAGAATAATTTTCTGTAACATTAAATATTGTGTGTATTTATTTATATAAAAAGAAACTATTCAAAATCCAATTTTACTTTGATTTTTTTTATATCAACTTAATTTACTTCTCTATCAGAAGAAAATCATACCATTCCTCTATTGTTTAGCATACCGTGATAATATAGTTACATCTTCCCTTCTCACATCATGTGATGTAATTTGATTTATATTAACAAATTATTAATTTCTAAAATTTTTAGATGTAATTATAATTGAACTAGGTATTAGATTAGTATTTTGTAAATTGGTTAAACTCTTCTATTTTTATAATATCCAACAGATTTTGGATAGGTTAAATAAAACTAGTATAATAGGAGAAGATCCTACAAAATTTTGGGATCGTGATCCTGTTACTTGTAAATTAAACATAATCAACCCTGATTTAATTATAAAGACTAAAGATATAGAGTTTAATAATTAGGAGCAGGAAGAATGTCGAATGCATATTGACCACCTTCTGAAACTAAAAGTAATATCTCCAAGTGAAAGTCTTCACAGGAGTCCTGCTTTCATAGTAAATAAATCTTCCGAACAAAAAAGAGGTAGATCTAGAATGGTTTACAATTATAAACGTTTAAACGATAATACAGTTGAAGACGGATATACAATTCCGTCTAAAGAAATTCTTATAAATCGTATTCAAAATGCAAAATGGTTTTCAAAATTTGATCTCAAAAGTGGATTCCATCAAGTAAAAATGGAACCAGAATCTATTAAATGGACAGCCTTCTCCTGTTCTGAAGGGTTATACGAATGGCATGTGATGCCTTTTGGTCTTAAAAATGCTCCTGCAATTTTTCAAAGAAAAATGGATAACATTTTCAATGACTGCAAAACTTTTACATGTGTCTATATAGACGACATA
>Ga0214544_1002924_pt1 | contig 35684 bp, 11 predicted proteins | sample CNSS3metaG_FD_160074 | JGI IMG/M metagenome (GOLD analysis project Ga0214544, IMG submission 160074) | Root nodule microbial communities from cowpea collected in UCLA plant growth center, Los Angeles, California, USA - CNSS3 | ecosystem: Host-associated > Plants > Roots > Nodule | place: USA...
TTTAAAACAATTTTAAATAAAGTTTAACGTAAAATATAAATTAAAATAAACTTAATCTTGTTAAAAATATTTACTTGAAATATCAATTTTGATAGAAATATTTGTGCCTATTTATATAGAAATTAAATTTGGTTTCAATTTGGAGGGAGACGAAATTGCATAATTTTTACAAAAATTGGGACTAAATTGAGACAAAAAATAAAATAAAGGGACCAAATTGAGAATGAGAAAATGACAACTCCCAAATAGTGATACGTGGCACTGTCACTGCCACGTGGCACTATGTCCACTTGACACGTGGCAAAATTTTAATTTTTTTAAAAATTTTAAAAAAATTAATAAAATATAAAAAATTCAAAAAATTCAAAAAATCCAGAAGCTGACACGTGGCACCCCATTTAACACCGTTACTTCAGCCCTAACGGAAAGGACTTGATTGGGTCAAATTTCCCAAAATAGGGACCAGATTGAGATAAAAAATAATTGAGGGACCAAATTCAAATTTTGCTATGAAAATGGGGACTAAAAGTATAATTTAACCTAAAAAAATAAAGACCCATTTCAGCGGTACTATGCGACCCATTTCAATATCATGATTCAAGACCCATTTCAATTTTAACACTTTTAAAATAATAACCACTGTGACCTATTTCTTCAAATGAAATTATAAAATGCAAACTGCAAAATCAGAAAACCCATTTGCGAAGATCCATTTGCTTACCACTCAACTACGGGACGCAGAGATCAGAGATGAGAAATGTGAAATGAGATGTCACGAAGTTGGTCGAAGGTCGTGAGGCTGCAATCGGAGGTCGCAAGGCTGGTCGGAGGTCACAAGGCTACAATCATAGGTCGCGAGGTTGCGAAAATGTCAACGCTTTCACCTTCTGAATCTCGTCGGGGCTGCTTCGATCTTTGCTTCTTTTTTGATTAGGGTTTGTGGGGTTTTTTATTTGGGCTTCAATCACTGATTTCATATGAGTATTCAATTTCTGATGTTGGGGCTTTTGTTTGGGTTTAAAATCTGCATAGGAACGACATATTTTCATGTCGTTTTGTCTCCCATTACAAACTCGATGACTCGTTTCGAACTCGCGAGTCTGTTACGAGTCAACTGAGTTTATTCCGAGTCCACTCCGAGTCTGAAAAAAAACGAGTTTACGAGCGAGTTAACTCGTGAACAGTGCACTGACTTGCAGACTCGTACGGGTTTACAAGTCAACCCGCGAGTTCGATAACCATGGTTAGCTTACCATTCTTCAATGTTCTTTCCTTTGTTGTTTATTTTCTTTTGCAATGATCATCTTATTGATGTGAGCATATGAAAATGTAGATGTAGTGGTACTTTTTGTGGTTGAGGCGTTATCAGTTTGGGCGGTCGAGCGAGATTAGATCCTGTTAGGTATAATTTGGAAATAGAAGGATAATATAATAGCTGGAGAAATGTATAATATTATTGTAGTCTTATATGATATGACTGTATTAATATACCATATACATTGGACTATCTACTTTCTGAATATTCATAATAAAATGTTTTATTTAGTAGTTCTTAAGTTGTTAAAATTGGGATGTTACAATCATACTCCCATAAATAGTATCAATTGGAACAAAATCGTCCCAAGAATTCCATGCACCCTACATCAATGCTAACCAATGCCCGTGTATAATCACCACACATCTTGCATAAATACTAGTCAATGCTCACGCATAAACATCATACACCCTTCATCAAAACATTGTCGCAACCCATGATGCAAAACCATCAAACCTTACGAAAAGCAACAGATCGAACATCTGCACTTCACAACCGTCGTGCCATTTGACTCCCTCGCCAAAGACGCAACACTCGTCGACGTAACACCTACTAATGTAGCACCACCATTGACTCTCGTTGAAGTAGATCTGTAAAACATAGAGCACTTCCTCCACGCACATGCGAGCACCAACTACGATGTCCTTCACAGATCCAGGAGCATCTCACCACACACGAACTCCACTACAAATTCAGCATGACTCACAATCCTTGCACCTCCACGAACCCAACTGCAGGTTCACTATGACAATGATCCTTCTATCAAATTTCTCATTACAACTTCAGCATCCAAGGATGATTCTCCAACAACAACGAATTAATCTTTTCTTATGTGGAAGATCAAACTACTCTGCAACCACAAAGCATACTAAGAAAAAATCATACCGAACCATAGCTCTGATATCACTATTGAGAAAACCTCCGACAATCACTTATTAATAGAGAAATAAAATAAACACAAGAAAACACATAGACAACTTTGTCATGCACTTTGACCCCGAGTACATCCACACCCTCCAAAAAAATAATTTAACTCAAACCTCACAACTCACTTATTACAAGAGTATAAGAAATAAGAATAAGAAGAGTCAAATACAAGCTTTGAAGTCTCTTTGACTCGAGGCAAAGAACATCATGGACTTAAAGCCCATTATATAGTTACTAACACTCACCCCTTAGGTTATCCTAGGTGATGTAGGACTTTTCAAGATGTATTATTTTCATCAGCCAACCAATTTCCCACCCATTGCGAATTTTATCTACACATACCGTGGGTACAAGTCCCATGACTTGTGTTAGTATATTTTGTGTTGAGTATTTTATATTACTCGTAGTTTATTTGTTCATTTCTATATTTGAACAAGGATTTTTTTTCTTGTAATATTGAATCACATGCAGAGATAGTTTTTATATTTTAGTCGGGGAAGTTTTTAAATAGGATGGAGCATGAGTATGATGGTAACACAGCCATTTGTTCTCATGACCTAGATATATGAAGTTACATTGAAGTATTAGGAATTATTAAAGCTATTAGTTATCTTTCGATGAGGAGTTATGGTATTTTGAAGGTGGTAATGTGTTGGAGAATGAGTTGTAAATGTTGGTAGATGATAAAAATTCATTGAATATGTTAGATATGTTAAGGGGAAATGGTCAAGTTCTTATGTTTGTTGTGTATAATATCTCCTGACTTAAAAGGTTGAACATGTTTTGTATTGGAAGAGTGCAAAAATTATTTGCATAGGTGTATTTTGTTATTAAGAAATAGATAAATTGCTTACACATTTAGCCATTTTGTAAAAAGTCTGATGTGACTTGAAAGTATTTGGGTCAATGGAAGGCAATTCCACATGTAAAATGGTTATATGAATTTGCTTTTTCTTTTTTAGAAGACATACTGAGGATTTTGGTTGTTGGAACTTTCAATTTATCTTCTGACATTCTTCGTGTTTTTTCTTGGACAAAGTATTTTGTCGCGACTTCCATGAAACTTACAAAAACTCAATGTTGGGTTCACGTCCATGGCCTTCCCTTAGAGTATTGATAGCCGAAAGCAATTTTCTCAATAGTACATGGAATGGGTACATCTTTCTTTAGATGATTATACCAAGAATAAGTCTCGAAGCTTCTTTGCTATCTTTGTTGATGATGATTTGTCATTTGATTTTCTTAATCAAATTTTGGTGGAAAGACAAGGATTTGCATGTATGGTTGATATAGAGTATGAAAAAATTGTCTTTGTTTTATTCAAATTGTAAAATGATTAGTCATAATTTATCTAATTGTAGACAATTACAACACGATGTCCATGTTATCTATGGTAGGGAGAAAACAGTTGATGCAAAAATACAACAATATTATCATCTTAAGATAGTTGGTGTACAGGATGAGACTAAGGACTCTTTAGTTCAAGTGGTGGTGGAGTTTGTTCGCAAAAAAAAAAAGTTAATACCAAATTCTCCGAAGCAAAGCTTTCTAAATATCAAAAGTCTTTTTTGAAATCTGAGATGATTGATTGACAAATTTTATAATATGTTGAAGATTTTTTTTTTCTGGTATATGAAATTCAAAATATGAAATAATTTACATAAAGAAAATCGTGAATTTTTCTCATAATAAATATTTTTAGTCGCAATATAATTTTATTTTAAATTTAGTGTGATCTTTCATATTTTTTATTTATTTATTTATTAATAAAATATTTCATGTAATTCTCAACTTAAGCTTATTTGGAAACTGAAATAATGTCTACTTAAAATGTATGTTATTTTTTATTCAAAACAATATAAAATCTTTTTAAGATAAATAGTAGAATGCTTAATATGAAAAATATGACAATTGAAAAAAAATTAATTAATTTATAAAAAAGCTTCAAAGTTAAAAATAAAAATAAGAAATTCAATTTATTGATAAAAATGTATTTATCAATAAAATAAAATTTGCACACAACACCGTATTAACATGTAAAGTTCATTTTACATTTATGAATTAATTCATCGAATTCACCGAACAAGTAATCTTGCTAGAAAGTTATAACTGACGAAACTAGATTAACCAAAAAGTCTTCAATAGACTTTTCAACTACCAAGTCTAATATATATATATATATATATATATATATATATATATATATATATATATATATATATATATTCTTTGACACGATATTGTAACTAATAATTACTTCGAAAATATCCAAACATCGTAAACAACTTAGTTACTAGAAGGGTTCTGCAATTTTGAAACGACAAAACTTATAACATAGTTGATATATCATACACTAGTGCAAAATAAATATATTAGATCGGTTTCGGAGCCCATATTAGATCGGTTCTACAACCGATCTAATATACACTGATGTAATATGTCAAAGACATGTTAGATCGATTCTGAAACAATTGATCTAATATCTTTTACTGAAAAGAAAAAAAAAACATTTTCGAAAGTGACCATGCGAATGGGCAAAGGAGAAACGAACCACCAACAAACCACCACAGACCAACACCAACGAACCACCAAGTGAACCACCAACGAACCACCATAGAGAACACCGCACCCCAACCGCAAACTTGACTAAAAGACTTCACGAAACACCATGGGGACCAGCGGAACACATTCGGTAAAGCAGCGGTGTCACAAATTTGCTTCATTTGCAAAAGAGATGGGAAAACACCAAGCACCGAGAAAAACAACTACAAAGTGAGCTTTCTCCACAAACAAAAACCCTAGGCATGAGAAAATGAGGGAAAAAAACACTAACTTGTTGCATTGGTTGTTGAAGAGTGGCATGGAAGAGAAGAAGAAGCTTATTGAAGCACAGTGCGATGTTGGTAGGGCACGACGACAATGGTCATTGGCGCTTGGAAGAGAAGAAGAAGCAGTGGAGACGCAAGAGAGAAGACCAAAGGAGGCATGAGAGAGAAGACGAAGTTTGAAAAATGAAAAGGGTTTTCACAATTTATAGTGCAGAAAACATATTAGATCGGTTATTTTTTTAACCGATCTAATATGTGTGTGTGTATATATATATATATATATATATATATATATATATATATATATATATATATATATATATATATATATATATATATATATATATATATATATATTAGATCGGTTCTCCCTATAACCGATTTAAAATACTTTCCATTATTTACAAAATTGCCACCGTGTTTTAAATTAAATCGGTTTCGCTTCAACCAATCTTATTTCATGTTCTAATATCATCATTTTACACTAGTGATAATAGAATGAGTAGCAAATCTCACATAAAATAACAACAAGACCACATTATAATATATAAAACAATGAATTTTTGGATCTTTTTCCTTATTTAGTGCTCAACTTTCGAATGTCTACTCGATGTGAGAGTTATACTCACACTTGGATTTCCCAACTATCTTTCCCTCAAGTATGAGTCCCTTTATATTGGAACTTTCTTCTCTAACAAATCACGAGTATCTCTTTACTTGTCTCCATCAAAAAGACTTTCGATACGAGAATTCGTTTAAACTAATCACCAAGATGGACCTTCGACTTTGATATCATTGATGGATCTTTTGAGAAAGGATTCATTAGATAAAAACAACACCAATGAAACATAAATTCAACTCACATAACAGATTGACACAATTTCCAACCTAAAGCCTTAAGCCAATGAATTTGCAAATTTTCTTCGTAAAATGATACTCAACTTTCTCATCTCTACTAAATGTGAGTGTTAGACTTACACATGAATTTCTAGCACTAAGATGGTTTATAGTTATTGAGATTTTATCCCACTCCAATTCTTTGGAGCTTGTTACCGTATGACTCATGTACGCACTAAGATGGTTTATAGTTATTGAGATTTTATCCCACTCCAATTCTTTGGAGCTTGTTACCGTATGACTCATGTACTGATAAATATTTAATTTCAAGCTCGAGATGTTGATTCTCAACGTACAAAGGCATGTTAAAGATCTCACATCAAATAAGAATAAATTTGAGTTATAATATATAAGTGATGTACAATCTCACATTACAAGTGAATTTTGTGTAATTGAATTAAGTATAAACCCACTTATTAAGGCAATGAAATGAGTTTAGCTCTATACATTTGATTAACTTCAAAAACAGAACATAGTAGAATATGTGATTTTTTTAAAAATGGCACACTTCGATGCAACTAAAATGCATGGAATAAAAGAGAACTGATATAACAGTTCCATTTCGTTCTGTCCATAGTACACATGCAAACCTACCAAAGAATCCTTCAAAATTGAATCACTCAACCAATACAAGTAAGAATTTGTACACATTTAAGTAATCTAAATATAAATATGCCAAAATCCTGAAATGATCTTTCAGTCTTGAAGTGATAATCAAGAATGTCAAGTTCATCTTTCACCCAAATGTAAAGGCAAAACTCCGCAACTAAATTATACTAATGGTGGAAAGTGAAATGAGCACTCACAAGTACAACATCAAACTAAGCCTTGGCTGTGAGTAGAAGAATGATCTTCAAAGCGTTGAGTGAGCAGAAAAGGAAGTTACTTGGCCTTCTTAACAAGATTAGAGGTTCGAAACACAGCATCATCTCTGATGAAACTCCACCAAATGTAGGTCAGAGGAATAGTAGTGGCATGCCAAATAGCATGTGCATCAAAAAGTCCAAGATATGGAGGGAAATCATAGATTTCTAAAAGCATTGCAAGGCCACCAGAAAAAACTACAAACCATAGCTTCCAACGCGAAGGATGCTTACTAAAACCAGCCCAAACTGCCCACATGGAAAGTTGTGCCACAGCCATCACTACGCAAACTATCATATTCCATCCTACAGTTTGGTTGACAATGTTATCAAAATCAGCACAAGAGAAAAGAGAAATTCAATCTTGGCACCCCCCTCAAAAGTCAGTCTCACATGCTTATGTTCAAAGTATTGGTTGAAACTGGAAAGAAAAATGATAAGCTAACAATGCTGTCAATAATCTTGTAATGGAAGCAGAAGCCACAAAGATGAATGACATATATAATTAACAGACATCTCAAGATAAGTGATTTTGTCAAGGAGATCAACAACAAATTGATCCTGCATTTAACTTCTCTCTGGGCAATAATAATATCAAGATTACATGACAGAACATACCGTAATCTAGTAAATAGAAGTTGATGTACATTACGTGGGTGGTCACAAAAGCAATCAATGGAGCAGCAACCATAACTCTGGTAGCCTCATCCCGAACACTGAAGGTTCTTAAGATGGCTAAAATGAGGGAGTATCCAAGGAGAACCACTGCAGATGAGTAGTCTAGTTTCTCTGTTAGATCAACATCTCTGCAGTACAAAACAATGCAAACAATTTAAATTTAAGCATAAAAGATAGGAAAACAAGAAAATAGAAAAGAACTTAAGATGAAAGGGAAATTTTAGGATACATAAATAGTTATATTTTGTTTCTTTCTCAATGTTAAAGTGGGATTTTAAAACAAGACTGAGGAAATTTCTTGGAACATCTACATAATTCAGAACAACGTGGTAACAAGTTTAACTAAAACCACTTATATATAACCAAAAAAGAATTTTACGTGAGGCTTTTAATTTTCCAAGGAAGAAAGCCTTCAAAGACGTCAATGAATCTTCCAAACGGGTAGTATTAGTAGAAATGTTCTTAAACCAAGAATAAAATTAAGAAACTGTTTCTGCACTAACATTTCATTTGTATACATACAAGTGATTCAATTTGAGTCATGTCTTTTGCCAGCTGATTCAGACTTCAACATAAGAGCTACAAAGTATAACTTCACTAGAAAAAAATAATACATACTGATTGACACCACCTAAAACTAAGTACTATTTATGGTCAAATAGCAACATATCTTCCAAATGGGTAGCATTATAAATATTCTTATACTAAATTAAATTAAGAAACTTTTTCTGCATTAACATTTCATTCGCACATATTTTGATTCTATCTTCACTAACAAACAACACAATAGACAAGCTGATTAACACCACCTAAAATCAATCACTATTTATTTATGGTCAAATTAAACAAATCAGAATGACATTAGTAAACACAGATATTTAGATTCAGTTCAAAATATTTAAAATATCTGCATAACTTACCGACTGTGGAAAACCCCACTCCAGAACCAGGAGTTTAGTGATAAGAGCCCATACACATGCCACAGACCAGCATACTCATAATATGCCTTATTTCCATCTTTTAGAGGCAATTTATAGTATATAAGAATCAAAAAGGAGACCCAACCATGAAAATGCATTGCAAGATTTAGAGCAGAAAAAGCCACTGAAGCAGGCTCCTGGTTAAAAGGATACATGGCAGTTATCAAACAAAGGAAGTTGAAATGATTGGAATGAAAAACTTAAGTTAAGTATGGCTTCTTTGCCAACATACCTGCATCCCATATAAACGCCTGAATGGCCATTTGCCATGATATTTGACAGGGCCAAGGTTTTGTGACTCCCTTTCTTTCTCTCTATCAACCATGCAGTAGTACCGACAGTCACATTGACAATCCCATTTTTTCCATTGTAAATAGAGTGGTCCTTGTTGCATGTACCATGGGCGATCAAAAAGTTCTCCATCTGAAGAAAATTTACAGTTTGGAAAGCATCTTTGGCCAACACATCCACTTTGCTGACATTGTGTTACACAACCCCTGATATCCAAACCAAACAATAAACAAAAAATAGATTGAAGAAATCCAACAAAATTCCACTTAACTCATGGAGCAAATAGTATCTTCGAATATTAGGATGCAATGAAGATTTCCAAGGTACTACTACAACAGGCAAAACTGAAAAAGCAGCAAAAGGCAACAAGTGATGAACCTGTAGCGGGGATCAGCATCACCAGCACTTGCATCAATTACCTCCGCAGACCAAGAAAGCGAAAGCACCAAGAGAAAAGCACACACCCAGCCATCAAACATCTGGCTACATAACATTTGAAACACAAAGATCACACGTCTACATCAGCAAAATTATGCAAATGCCATCAAAGCGGTGCATGCAAATTTCTACATTTCTGCCCAAATAATTCTCCTTCAGACATTGGCAAGCAAAAAAGGGAAAAAAAAAGTTAGTTGGGTGAGGAAAAAGCACACATATTTACAGAGATTTTAGTATATACAGAGACAACAAGATCTTCAATTGAAGACCCACATCTCAAATCTCGCGAAAAGGGAATCTTTACCATTGTGATAGATCGGAAGTTCAAAAAATAGAGAGAATACATAGCATAAGCAGCCAAAATCGCATCTATGCAAAATTTGCAATAACAGTACACGTGGTAGCAAATTGAGCTCTAGTGAGAAATGAAAGGGTAAAAGGAAAAAAAAAAGTTTAAAAAAAAAAGAAGCTATCTTGATACCGTTTTCGTTGAAGAGAGAGTTGAGATGATGCAAAAATTTGAAGTGCTTAGAAGAATCAAAGAATGGTAGACCGAAGAAGGAGTCTTTGCGTGTGAAAGACCGAGGTTGCAATGGAGCTCTTGCCAAGGTTGAGGATTCTAAATAAATTCCTTCTTTTGACAAAGAATTTTACTTTTTATATAAGTGATTTTTTAGTTTAAGGACTTTACAAGTATGGTTATAAACATTGAGGCATGAACTTCTTATAATGATACGAGTATTATTAATTATGGGAAAAGTAAAAATAAATTTAAGAATTTTAGTTTTGAGTTATATATATGACAAGAGTAAGAGTAGGTAAAAGTTTTACAAAACATATTCTCCTTATAATGTTTTACTTTATTTTGGGTAAAAATATATGTTTTTAAGTTAAAAATACATCTTTTTTTTTTCTTTGAAGACTCAACTTTTGCCTTATATTAACATAGAATCTGTCTTAAATTTATGATGACACATATATTCTTAATAAAAATACTTTTTAAAGTTAGACGAGAATTTGAGTAATTCAAAAGCTTTTGTTCAAAATTTTAAGAAGTTATAAATTTCTTCAAGAAATTATATATATTAGGTATGTGTTTTTACAATTTTTACTTGATTTTAAAAAAGTAATTATTCCTATGAATTTTATCTTTTGTACTAAAATATTTTAATATAGATATCAAAAGTATAAGACAAAAAATTTAAGTATATATAAATAAGAGAACTCTTACAAGCTTTTTTTAATTTCATATAAGAGATTTGTAAGTGTAATATCTTCTTACAAAATTATCTGCATTACTCTAAACTTAAAAGAGAGTTTTTATAAATAATTTAGTATTTCAAAATATTATATATATATATATATATATATATATATATTCACAAATATTTAAAAAGGAGTTCAAAACAAGTTTTTATTGTACTTAAGCATGTTTTTCCTAAACTTGTTCATATATCTAATCATGTATATGTACAATCATGATGGATCACCACACAAACAATACACATAAGGTATGAAAATAAATTTCTAATATAAGATAATGATAAATTAAAGAAACAATTTTATTCGCAATACATAAACAATTAAATATTAACAAACACATATATACAATAATTATATAGATGACACATGAGTTTTTTTAAAAGATTTTTGACAAATAAAATATCAACTAATGTCTTCTAAAATCTTCATATGAAATATGTTCTACCAAAGACTGATATTTGATCTAATCCAATACTTGGATTTATAAGTGAATCATTACAATCCAAAATATCTACATGTCATGGTATGTAAAGACTTCATCTTCAGCTTCTCACCACCTCATATATCAGTTTATGTGACTTAAATCATTATTGAAGCAAGGGGGTTTTGTTATAACATTGGTGTTAATGCTTTATACACAACTCAAGCAATGATTAACATATCATCCCATATATATATAACTCCAAATTCAAACAATTTCATCAATCTCGATAAGCATTATCAAACAACATAACTTATTAAAAAAATTACAAATAAATCAAATATGAAAATAAAAGTTTTGCAATTATAAAAACATATATAGTCAATCAATTAAAGAGACCAATAGGAAAAAAAATTAGCTTGAGCAAAAATGGGTTTGATTGAGTGAATATGTGCTCGCTTGAGTGAAAATTAGGCAAATTTAAGAGTTGAGTTTCATTTTTATTTTTGCTTTAGTGAAAAACTCTTTCTTGAGTGAAAATAAGGTTAAGAGCAAGGTTATTTTTAGTTCTATTTATGCTCGAGCAAAAATAAAATCGAGAGTTAGGTCTAAAATTTTGTTCTATTTTCGTTTCAAAAAAAATCCTCCCCTTTATGAAAATATTAGAAAAATTAGTCTCAACAACATAACCAAATTAGTTTTCAAAGATCCTTTCAAAAACATTTTAATACTAGAATTTTTAAACAACTTAAATGATCAATCTAAACTATAATTTGTCCAAACATCATCCTTTACTTATTTCAAATCAACCTTAGTCTCTTAACTCAAAGTATGCATATTTATACTCACATCAAATTCATAATCTATCATAAGAAAAGTTATATAAATTTAATCTACTTATCCAAACCATATTCAAAACTAAATTTAAGGAGACTTTATACTTAACATGCATAATCCAGTCACTAAATCAACTTATTAGTAAGAACATCCAGTTCAAAACATTTTAAAAAGTCACTTATCAAACCAAGTCCAAGAAGACTCAAGTTCAAGCATTCTAAAAAAATGTCAACCAACCAATATCCTTATATATAAATAAAACTCAATATATTGTAATCATGTCACATTCACATCCAAATCATCTATCCTAATGTTCTATAAAAAAACATAAATAGTTTCGCTTACCTGCAATGTCTATCTTCATATTAAAATTTCTAAATTCAAGTAGTAAAGTTATTGGAAACCTAAGAACTAAACCAAAGTATCCAATTTCAATATATGATAAAACAAGTTAAGAGGATAACTTCTCTCAATTGACCAACAAGATTGGTGACAAAATCATAAGGAAAAACAACGAGATAAGAAGAAATCTTTGGATTAGACAAAAACTTCGTTTGAAAATTTGATTGAGTAAAAATGTTTATTGGTGGTCCTTAACTATTATAAGGTGCGATTAAATTTTGAAAGAGATCATAATTGGAGGCAAAAGTTTAAAGAGAAATGGGGGAAAAAGAAAATGAAAAAAGGAGAGAGAGAAATTTGTAGGAAGAAAATGAACGATTAAATTACATAAGATGGATGTAAAACATTGAACCATTCAAAATGAAGTCTATTATCAATCTTAAATTAGCTGGCTTATTCCTATAATGGTTGCCTTTATGAAAACTGTGAGATATCTCAAAGTCTATAGCTTTGCATTTTTTAATGCATTGTCTCTATCTTCCTCTAAAACTAATCATGTGCATAAAAAGGCTTCAAAATAGAAAAATCGAATTTTATGCACCATTGAATAATGTGCATGGTCATATCCAAATTGATTATCTATTGAAACCTAACATGGCTTCTCATTTTCTATAATACCTAAAGAGTGTAAGTGATAGTTGCAAGAGGAATATCTTGTGTTAGCTCCAATTTTATTCGAGTAAATAAATTTTATTTCCAAAAAATTAGAAAATAGATAATAAACACAAAGGAATGAAATAAAAGTCTCTTTAAAACTTTTAAAATTTAAAAAAATGAAAAATATTTTAATTTTAGATTAAAAATTAGTTAAGAAAACAAGAAAATAAAAATTTAGGAAATTTTTTTCTTACAAAAAAGTGATGACGAGTACAAGTCTATTTTCATTCCCACGTCATCCATCACTCAAATTTTCTTTTTACACCTTGTTATGTTAGAAGTCCAACCCCAATTTGTGTTTTACTCTTAAACCACCTTTCTTTTTCTTGGGCCTGCAACCCAATTCATTTAACACTCTCACCCCATATTTTTGTTTCCACCCCGTTCTATACTTTTGAGGCATTGGGCCAGACCCCATTTTCTTACACTTTCTCTTCCATGCAGCATATTTAAGGTTCTGTAACTGGGGACAATATGCTAAATGGACAAATGCATAAAATGAGAGAAAAAAATGATTTTATTTTATATAATTAATAATAAATTTAATAAAATCAGGGAGTGAAAGTCAGCCAGAACCAGAATTTGGTTTTTACAATTTTTTTTCTTTATCCTCGTATGCTTGCAATGTCACACTCGATAAAGAACACTACTAATTAGTGCTTCAACTTGTTGGGTTTATTAGTATGAAACAAGAGAGAAGCATTATTCCACCCCACTACGTGGAAGATGTTTTGAGAATTTTCCTGACATTCATTTATATAACATTCACTTTTACGGTATCTCGAACCCATTTTCAGATAAAAAAAGTTTATTTTCGCTTTCATATTTAACTTTATCAAATTTTTGTTACATTCTTATCTTCATCGGATAACGAATATATTTTTATACTCATATCCATATCTATTTTAATATCAATTAAATAATTTTTATAAAATAATTAAAAATTAAAAAAATATAATATTATCAAATATTCAATTCTAAAAGGATAGTTGCTTTTTCAATATCACATATTTAAAAAAAATATAATTTATACATTTTAAATTAAAATAACAAATAAAATTTCATGAGAACTAAAATATTTATTAAATTTGCAAACATTAATAAAATCTAGTTGGTAAAATTTAAAAATATTTTTAAAAAGTATAAAAAAAACAAATATTCAAATTAAAAAAATATTTTAAATGTCTCTTTACTTCAACTTTTTAAATTCTAATAAACTTCTTTTTGTATACACTAATAAAATTTATAATACATTACTTGATTAAATCACATAAAGAACAAATATTAAACTAATAATAATAGAATTTTAACATATATATTTCATCTTTTGAATCTCAATATATGTTGGATGGTGTATAAAAAAGAATCGTGACAATTACATTAAATTATTATATTATAGTAAATAAAGTTTATTTATGCAATTGTAATGATAAAATTACACGTATGATAATGAGTTAGAAAGTAAAAATAATTATAAAAAATATAAAAATAATTTTCTACATGATAAAATAAACAATATATAAAAATTAAAAAAATGATTAAATGTATGTCTTAAAAAATTTGAGAGACTATTGAATAAAATCACACTAAAGAAAACAAATGTACATTTAAGGGTATGATAAGATTAAAAATAGCTTAGATATCTAAGAAAACTTTTCAAAATATCAACCTAGTTAATAGTTTAGAGATAACAAAAATTGGTTTAGCGAAATAAAATAGTTATTCAAATGAAAGAAAAATTAATACCTAGTATATGAAAGGTTTATGATATTGAACACTTAAATTGAGAATGTTAAACATTCTCATGTGAAAAGAAAATATACAATAAATAAAAATATTAAAAAAGAGTAGAATTATTCAAATATGAGACAAAAAAAATATTTAATTGACATACATCATTTGAATATAATTGCATTAAGGTGGTGATAAGACAAAAAATATCTTGGAGATGTGAATGAATTTCATGACAATCCAAACAATTAGAAGAAATAAAAAATAGAAAGTGTGTAATGTGTGTGTGTGTGTGTGTGTGTGTATATATATATATATATATATATATATATATATATATATATATATATATATATATATATATATATATATTAGGTTACTTGATAGATAATGAGTATTTTAATAACTTAGAAGAGGACAGAGATATGACAAGGATGAATATTATGGCAAGTATGAGGACGGTGACGGGACATATATGTACATCTTTATCTTCATTCTCATACCCAATTGAAAAAGTCGAATATTCCCCATACCTATATTCATTTAATGTGGAGATTCCATGTCCCGTCAAAATGGGATCGAGTTCAAACAATACCCATAGGTGGATTTCTTTGCCATCCCTAGGAAATATTTTATAATATGTCATTAAATAAAAATTTAATTACTAAAATAAACATTTAGTGTTGGTTAGAAGTCGATGCTAATAAGTAAAAATTGATGTTAGTGGTTAATTACTTTAAATTAATGTCATAGAGCAAACTCTAACATCATACATGCTAATTCATTAGTGTTGTTAGAATTGATGCTCCAATATTTCACAACCAAGAGGGGGGGGGGGTGAATTGGTATTAACAAATTTTGCCCAATTTTAGCACTTTTGAAATTGTTTTGATAATAACATTTGCTTTTGAATCAATTGAAATAGTATGGTTTGATGCTTAATGTATGGAGCATTTATACTATGACAAGATAAAGAGAGGAAGATATAAAGCACACAAAATTTTTATATTGGTTCGATTCTTACGAATCTACATCCAGTTCATCTAGCAAACCACAACTAGATATATTCACTATATCACAAGAATTTCAAGATTTACAAATACACTTGATAAATCTAAATTCTAAGATAAAGGAACACAAATGCAAGGCATCCACACACTTGCACAACCACACAACAGCAAGGCTATCACACACTTGCTTAGGACAAAAAAACAGAAACACATAGTTTCAAATTGTATCAAAACACAAGAACAAAGCCTACAAAATGGATTGAGTACACCTTTTCCAAGACTGAAATTTCTTCATCTTGCCAAGTCAAAATTGAATGTGTCTTGATAGAAATCTTCAAGAGGACCTTCCAAGATAGCTCCAAGAACCTGTGTCGCACTTCTCTTTCTTTCTTTTGGTTTTTCAGATTCTTGTTTGCAGAAAGTGCAGAAACTGTTTTTATATAACAGCTGCAATCAGGCACGAACCTAGTCGACTACATTAGTTGGCTAGTCGACTATCGGGAAGTGCAAAAACTTTTTTTATGTAACAACTGCTACAAGCACAAACTTAGTCGACTACATTAGTTGGCTAGTCAACTATATTATGATAGAGTCCAACACCAAGTTCCAGGATATGCGTAGTTAACTATATTAGTAACCTAGTCAACTATCGGGACAACAAATTGATATTTTTAGGATATCACATCCATGTCAAATTAACAATGTAAATCTATTATGGGCATCATAAAAAACATAGCACATCACACATGCATACATTTAATAGCAATAAGTGTCAACCTTTGAATGTCAATTTTAAGTAGAGTTGGCTAAGATAACGCTAGTTCATCATTAATTTTTAAATTGATTTTTAATTAAAATAGTTTAGTGTGTGTCAAGTCATCACTAATGTATTTTATTTTAAATTTTATTTCATTGGCCACTGTGCATTTTTCACGTCTGATATCCATTGGTCGGATGTAAATAACTAGACGTAATAACTCCTTTTTGTGCTAGTGGTGGATGAAGGAGATGAGTATGAATGCAAGAGATGAGTATGGATGGAAAAGATGGGTGCAGATGCAAGAGATGAGTGTGGATGAATGTTATCAATGTAGATGAGAGATGAGAGTGGATGGAGAAGATGTGTGTCGACAAAAGAGATGAGTTGGGTTGAAGGAGATGTGAGCATATTAACATAGAAACATGAGAGAGAGAAATTATGAGAGCATAAATCTATGATTTTTAAATATGGACTTTTGGATTAAAAATAGTCTATAATTCCTATTTATTGTCATGATAGTGTACAAATTCATATCATAATATATAAATTAACGTCATTTTAACCGTTGCTAATTTAAACAAATATTAAAAATATTTTAAATTACCGTTGATCTAATCAATGATAACTCCAATAAGCAATAAAATAAATATTAAAATTAGTGTCAATCTATTTAACATTAAAAATTGTGACCTTGTAGATGTGATTGTGTGCAGTCACATAATGCTAAATTTTATTAATATGGTTTGTTGCAATATATATGAATATTAGATAATTTTTATAATAATAGTACTAAGAACGTGTAACTAATGAACATTGAATTTTTATAAAAATTTATAGATAATTGTGATATTAAATAAGTTATCATCTTAATAATTATTAATGTATTTTTATTTTATTTAAAGAACAAAAATATCATAAATTTTATATATTTATAATTGATAATTTATTTGATACAAAAGATGTTAAAAATTAATTAAATAATAAAATAACTATATATTAATGTTGTTAAAAATTAAAATATAATTAAACATAGAAAAACTTAAATTAACAAAAAATTAAAATTAGAGAGTTTTGGGCATTTCTTTAACAAATAATTATGAATTATATATGTATAACACTTATAGATATTTTTCTCCTCTAGATGAAAATATACTAATAATTATTAAAATCAGAATTCATTTAATATTACGGTTATTTATAAACTTTACAAAAATTCAATATTCATTACTGAAAGGCACCTGTTGCCATTATTCATATGATAATTCATCCTATAAATGCATATTAATTGCAAGATTTGAATATCAGATCAAACTTAATCTCTCCTAATAAATGGGACAGGTATTGTTTAATAAATATAATCATTCATTATGTTATCATAAAAAAAAAAAAAAAAAACTCAATTGAAGGTAGGTGTTATATTTCAGTAGTGTACATTAAATAATAAAGTCATTAATGAGACAAATTTATCAAACAAAAGTTGTTTTTATTAATTAATTGGAGAGAATCTAATAAAATCCTATTAATCGTATATGTATGAGCTTAAACAACCCAAAAAAGTGGCAAAATAAAAGATCAAATTCACAAAGATATTGTTCATGCACCTATCCTATTCCTTTATTTTCAATTGCCAAATATACAAATAACAAAATCATTTTTTTTAATCACCACACACAACAAAATCATAATCACGAAAACATACATGATCATGTTGAAGCAGAGGTTATTAGGTCACCATCATCCATCTTTATTTCCTTCAATCAATTTGGTTAAAAACACTCTAATCGGTATAAGTTAAGTAAGTATATATCTTTCTCTTATCTCTAAAAACACATAATATATATATATATATATATATATATATATATATATATATATATATATATATATATATATATATGGTTATTTTTATTTCCAATACTTAATAAACATTAAACTTACGATGATACCATGAAGAGAATTCGTAGGAGAGAGATATGCTATTAAAGAAACATCAGTATAATTTATAAAAAATCAATACAATTTTCAACTCAAAATTTTTAAGATAATAAGTTTATGATTTATTTTTTAATTTTACTTAGTGTTAAACTTATATTTATATTTGGATTCTCCACCACTCTTGTTACCGCATCTTCTCATACTACCCACGAGAATTCAACAATTTATATTTTATTTTCATTTTCATTAGATGAAGTTATATATTTATTTGTTAAATAATTTATTGTAAAAATAAAAATGAAAATAAAAAAAATATATAGCATTATTAAAAGTAGATTTGTGGTTTCATTCATGCACCTTTGCTTTTTGCTTTTTGGTTTACCACGTTCTTTTATTCCACTTGAATCTCCACCATAGGTCGCTTGCGTGTGTTAGCCCTAACCAAGCCAAAGCCAAAGCCAACGCTTTAATTATGGAAGCCCTTTTAACACCAAACTCCACATTAATTCCTCCATTCATGTGCAAATCACATCAATCATTCTCTTTTTTTTTTTTTTCTGAACTTAAAATTTGTGTTCAACCATTTCAAATTCTCCAAAACTATCAATTTCAATTAGTTTTGTAAAGGAAAAAACACAGGATTAATTAGTCAAATAATATCTATTTTATTTAGATGTGTCAATTTTTAAAGATATGTTAATCTAGTTCCATTTTTTTTTTTAAATGTCTCAATTAGACAAAAATTATTAACCTTGTTAATTGTATTCATGACTTTCACAACTAAATTTTAATACAAATATCAATACTTAATTTTGTAAGTCATTTTAAATATCAATATCGTTAACGGTATTAATAATTTTTTTCCGGAAGGGATTTACATTTTTTCAAAAGTTGAAACTCAATTGACAATCTGAACGAAAATAGGTATCATTCGACTAATTAAACAAAAAAAAATAAGGAAGAGAAAAGGAGAAAAAAATTAATAAAAAATAAATAAAATATGAGTTGAAAGTGTTATATTAAACAAAAATAAAAAAACTTAGAGTAAGATATAAGAATAAAACTACACCTCTTAAACTAGGTTTTTGAGATTTGGAATTGAAAGATGTTGTTATCCTCCTTTACATATTTGAAAAATGGAAAAAATGAGTAAAAAAGTAATAATTTTAGTTGTTATTAATAATTTTATTCATTTGTATTAAATAATGTTTATTTTTTAATATTGTTTTAATTGATAATAAAAAATGATAAATTAAAATAAACATATTTTTCAATATTTAAAAAAAAATATTTTTCTAATAGATTGTATATATATATAGTAAATGTTAGGAATATATTTTTTTTAAGATATCTTTATTGATGGTTGTTTGGTCTTTTTTCGGTTATAGATTACGAAAATTTATAATTATTAAAATATAAATTGTCTATATATAAATTTCGACACCAACTTTTTAATTCATACTTCAATCATTAATATCTGTTAAATTTATAAGGAATAACAAATATTGTTTAAGATTGGTTTAGGTTAGTCTAATAAATTCCTATTTTGTCAAATGCAAAGAAGGAAATTTCCTAGCACTTCATTTTTTCGTTCTTTTGTTATCATCTAATGGCCGAAATATACAACATCAAACTTTTCCACAAAAATATTTATGGTATAAAAATAAGAAGAAAAAAATAAATAAAGTGTGATATTTTGTAGAAAAATAAAAATAATCTTGTGTACCTGCCGACTAGTGTAAAGCACTGGGGTCGTTATTTAAGTGTAGCTGAAAAAGTATTGAAGTGACTGAAGAAGAAAAGAAGTGTGAGAAACTACGTAGTAGTTGTGCTTTGATTACACTCCACAAGTTATTTCTTCCTAAAATAAATTCCAACTAAATCATAATACGGGTATCATTCAATATTTTATCAGACACTTCTATTTAGTTTTAACTTAACTTTTAAGTATATTTTATAAAATTAGTTTACAAGGTATTCATCTATTTTTATATTATAAATTGACTTTATTTTTAATTTATGTAAGATAAAATGTGAGGCATATACATTTTAAATATAAGACTAAATATTTATAGATGGTCTAATGGTTGTCCAATATAGAACGAGTAGAACAATATATCCAACAAACAACAAACTTCGTTATGATAGGTTAATCCATGACTCTAATATTATATTAAAAAATAAACTTTAAACTTAACTTGATCCTATAAAATTGACTTGTAAAGTGTGATTTGTACCTAAATATGTAATGTAAATTGACTTAATTAAATTTGTATTAATGAATTAATACATTTTTATGCTAAATTTGTATTAAATTTGATGTTAAATGTGATAAAAGGTTAAATTTGTATTAAATTTGATGAATAAGTTTGGTTCAATTTGGTTTGATTTAAAAGAAAGAATTTTAAACCAAACCCACTTTTAAGATTTTGTTTGATTATTTTTGCTGTTTTTAATTTTTAATTTTTAATTTTTAATATTTTTCTTTTTATTAAAGATTTTTTTTCATCTTTAAAATTAAAATTTAATGATAAAAATATGTTACTAAAATTTGGTAAATATATTAAATTATAAAATTAAATATTTGATATCATTAAGAATATTAAAATCATATGTTTTTGTAATTTAAAACCAATAAATACAAAGCAAAAATTAAAGATTAATTTAAAGAACATCAAAATACAAACAAACAAAATATCTAATATGCGAAAAATTTAAATTTTAGACCTTTTAATCTTCAAGTAATTGTATTTTTATGTTGTAGATTTACGATATTTTTGTATTTCTGGGTTTTTATATCATCAATTTGTAAAACAGGGTCCGTTGAATTTTTTTTTCAAAATTAGATTAAATCGTTATGGAAGAGGACAACATTAAAGGTGAAGTCGTTCTCCCCAAACCGATTTCATTTTTTTTTTCTGAAAAAGTGATGTCGTCATAAAAAACGGTTTCTGCACATCTAAAATAGAAGTCGTGATGATGGATGCCGGCACGAGAGAAGTCGTCCGAGTAAAGAACGGTTTTACTTTTAGTTTGTTTTTTTTTCATCAGAACAAATCCTTAATAATGTTTAGAAAGTCATGGTTTTAGAATTTCTACGTTAGTGATGCGTGTGCAGAGTTTCTATTGTTGTCATTATCTATTTAAAAAAACTTGCTATTTGATGAATTGAGTTGGATGTAATGTCCTTTAAGTCTGCCACTGACTCATAATACATCATTTACTATTAAATATTAATTAAAGATCGGAACGGATTATCATCAAAACTAAAACCGGCATCCATCATCACGACTTTAATTTTAGATGTGCAGAAACCGGTTTCTATCATAATAATATCGTTTCTTTTTTAAAAAAAAATGAAACCAGTTGAGAGAAGGACGACATCGTCTTTTCTCATGATGACTTGATCCTGTTTCGCAAAAAAAAAATTCAAAAAATCTTATTTTACAAATTCGAATTACAATAGACTCTCAATTACAAAAAAGCCTAGATTTACCTATTTGGCTCATAAATAAGAACATGTCATTGTATACAAATATAAATATATAAATATATGTTGAAAATTGTTTAAATTATCCGTTATACGGGTACCCGTATATTTTTTAATATTCACGGATATTCGCAGGTACACGCAGATATTTATAAAATAAAAAGTTAAAATATTTAACAACAACCATAAATTCAAATAAAATATAATACATAACATTCATAAATTTCAAACAAAGTTTAAATAATCCATTTAAATAGTGTTGAATGACAATTTACAAAGAAAAAGAGATTGTATTTTAAAACCAATTGATAAAAAACAACCCAAAAATCAATGTGTTAGTATTTTAATCATGTTTTTTTTTTTAATTTAAATTAGAGTATAACGGGTATGGATATCCACAAATATAGATACTATGATATTCGTACCCATCCTGTTAATAAGTGAGTATACAAATTATATGTACCCATAATCCGTGAGTATCCATTTACAATATACATTCTCTACCTATTGCGGGTTTTATCTGTAAATACCCATGGTACGAATATTTTTACAGTATACGAATTTTATTCCACAATTCATCCAAGTTGACAACCAATTAATACAAAAAGCATAACAACATATCCGTGTATATGGAGACTTTGATACTGAGTGTAAGCTATAGAGATTTATATAGACTTACCTAAAAAAGTTAAAATTTATGTAACTTGAAAATGATGATAGTCATTATTAATTAATCAAAGGTGTTTGGAAAAAGTAATACTCATTATTAATCATAGGTGTTTTCTTGAGAATAGTACTAGCAGTGAGCAAACCAAAAGCGACAACAACCAGAGCAATAACAACTTGGAAAACAACTCATCTAAAATAGACCAAACTTGAGTAGATTTTATATCGGTTTTTTTCCGATGTAATATTTAACTTCATTATATATTTTATTCGGATTTTAGTATGAATTAATATAATATATCTCTCTTTAGATACAAAATTGTCACCACTGATTTTTTAAAACGTTTTTAATTAAACCGGTGTAAAATATTGTATTAGTGTAATATATATATATATATATATATATATATATATATATATATATATATATATATATATATATATATATTTTGGCAGAATTTGGACAAAAAATTTGGGGATGCCAAATTATATTTTTTATTTTTTTAGTTAAGAAAAAACTCTTCATTCTCTCTTCATTTCTTCTACTTAAAACAAGCACACATAATAGTATAATTCAGACAAATATGATTATCATTCATTATTATATATGATACCAAACCATGAATACCATTTTAGATAAACCTTTCGTACCTCATCAATCTGATTTGGTGAGTATTGTGAAATTTGATGACACTTTTTCTGAATCGCGTTCTAATGAATTTTTAAATTCATTATATGTAACTCTAGAAACTTTAGAGATATGTAACGTAGATGCAATTTTTTTACATGTTTATCACAAACTTTCCTCCTTCAAAGAAAGAATTAATTCTTTTACTATTTATCATAATTATTCTAATATAAATTTATCATCTCTCCTATATAAATTCAAAACTTTGCAAAATTTAGGTAGAAAAACACAAAATTCTTAAATTTCATAATTAAAGATTATATTCTAATCTCCGTTTCTAATCTATTTTTTTGTAATTTTTTCTTCTCACACACTTTTATAATAACTTACATGGTAGAAAATTTTTATAACAAAAACAAAACCCTAATCTCTTTTATAAATTAATATTTTCATTACATTTTTATTTTATTTATTATTATTAGTTTCCATAATATAAACTTAATATAAATAATATATAATTATAATTTAAAATATATATATAAATATATATTAAAAAAATTCCAAAAAATTTTGTATATATATATATATATTTTTTTTTTTCACGTAGGAGGAAATAATAATCCATCATCATCCAACTAAGTATTTATGTCTCTCTTGATCTGATATTGAAAAAAAAAATCTTCAGCTTTTATACTTTGGTTTACCTCGCTCATTATAATAACTTCAACAAGTTTCATCTTCCAGTAAGCTTCTGGTTCTCCTCTTCAACCACTACACACTATCCTTAAATTTCAAAGATTTTTTTTCTCAATTATGAATTACGCTTGTTGACTCAATTCACATTACTATTTATTATTAAAAAACAATGATCATGTGGTTAATTGTTTAAAAGAAACTCGGTATCAAAGATCAATTTGCATATTACTTTTTATCATTATTGCAACATTTATAAATCGATCGTGCAACGAACACGTTGTTTTGTATGCACTTTTTCTCTTGTTTCTATCACTTGGGGTAACTTTTATTTTTTCATTTTTGTAAGAAATAAATATATTGATGAAATCTAAGTAGGGTACTCAACCCTATATACAAAGCTAAACATCTTCATATTGTGCTCAAACTCTCCACAAAAAAACAAAGTAAAGTACATTCCTATGACTAATTGCCCTTCCAATAACTCTTGTATCCGACCATAACTCCAAACAAGAAACTGCAACAACAGTGATGTTCTACAAACTGATTCATTCTATGTTTACCTTGTAAACAACGAAAAAGATGAAGAGAAAAGGAAATTCTATGTGTCCCTTTTGAATGAAAATCTGTAGACTGTTGAAAGCATGAGGATATATATGTTAAGCATGAAAAACAAAAGAAAAAAAGTGTGAAAAAAAAATAAATAATGTACATGTGGGGCAAAAGATCTTATCAACATCCATGATTTTGTCTAGCAAAATCTAGAGTTTCGTCTTTCATGGGACCCTTCCAAGATTTTCTGTCCCAAAACGTCTCTATATAACATCATGTCCACACTCCTTAAGACCCCCCTCTCCCTTCCCATCGATCAAATTTTCCTCTGCTCATTATTTTCAACTCCAACAATAACTTACCCTACCCAAGCTTCATCTAAATCTTTCAGCTCAAAGTGCTTGTCATATTGACTTCTTCTTCTTCTTCTTCTTCTTCATCTTCTTGTTCTGGTTGAAGAAATGAAAGATGGTGGCAGAAAACAAGGTGCAATGTCACCATGTGCAGCATGCAAGCTTCTTCGAAGGAGATGTGCACAGGATTGTGTGTTTGCTCCTTATTTTCCTGCAGATGAGCCACACAAGTTTGCCAGTGTTCACAAGGTTTTTGGAGCTAGCAATGTCAACAAAATGTTACAGGTTTTCAATTCTCAGCCACCCCTTCACTATCTTCTGATCATCATATATATATTTATCATTTCATTGATATATATACCAGTCAAATACTGTTAAAAAAACTTCTCAATCACTTTCATTAGGGTTGGTCTACTTTGATTTTTGTCTGAACCTTCTTACAAGTTCTCTGCTTTTGTTAGGAAGATAGGTTGCACTTTTTTAAAGCAGAGATCAAAACTTCTGCAATATATGGTAAAGTTGATAGCTTAGGTTCAACATAAAGAAAGTATTACACAAAGAAGCTGCAGCTACTTTTGCCTCAAACTGTATAGTATACTAATGGTTATAGTAAACCACCATTGCAGTTTAACCTAAAAAACACACACACACACACATATCTATATCTATATCTATATATATATATATATATATATATATATATATATATGTATGATGTGTATTCTATATACATAGTTTACTTGGATTTACATTCTGTGATTTGAAAGGTGATTTAGCAAGGAAACTGATGTATTAAGCACTGTGTGTGAGAGAGAGATGAATTTAAGCAAGGAAACTGATGAAATACAAGACCCACTTGCTAGATCTTATAGCAGCTTTGTCAAAAGTTGCTTATTTATGCTGAGAAGAATCTGATCAACAAGGTTAACATAACATACACAGAGTATCACATGCTGATCAGATAAAAAGAAATGAATATATATATATATATATATATATATATATAAAATATTCATGTATTTTATGCTATACATTCTATTATATCATAAAAGCATTAGTTGCTCTAGGGTTTTCTAATAGTATCTGCTGCTGCTTACTTAAATAGGGACAAGATCACACTATCAAGAAAAAAATTGGCTATATTTTCCTTATATAATTACTTACTAGAGATGTTAACCTTTCAAATATATAGCTATTAATTGTAGAAGAAGAAAGTAGTCTTCCAAAAAAGTTTAAAGGGGTTACTTGTTCTTTGTTTTTTCCCACTTTTACTTCCGTTGTAGTAGTTAATTACAGTTGATGTCCCAAGCTATATAACTTTAATAATATATAGATTTTATTTATACAATTTCTTTTATGAATACTTTTAAAATAAATAAAAAATTTCTCTATTAATTTATACATAGACTACTTTGTAAAAGTTGTCTTACCTAAATTTAACTAATTTTAATTTATTATGAAGAAACCTTTTCTTTTTCTTTCTTGAAAATGGAAAAAATATGACCAAGTCTACAATAATCGTTCTTCTTTATTAAAGTGAGAGGTAAGTATGATTCCTTAGCACATATAAAGAAGACAAAGGATCGAGTATATATAAATTAGCTTTAGTGCTGAGAAGCTACACCCATGTCAAGAAGATAAAGTTAAAAAAGATATATGAAGCTAGGTACGTAATTATTATTGGCCATGTATGGCAATTTGTATTCCTTTCTTACTTTATGACCAGTTAGCTTTTTTTTTTTTTTAAGTCTTGGGTTCGTTGGTTAATCAATGTTATTTAAGAAAGAAGAAGAAAAAAAAGCTTATAGAGTTCATCTTTTTCTCTTTTCTCTTTAAAATCATGGGTTACATTGATGGAGACTGCTTATGCATGTTGAAAGTGATGTTGATTTCCCAGATCAAGATATTTTTCAATTGGTGATTAAATTAATGATATATATATGAAATGTTCTTTTGTAAGCATGACACATTGATGACATATTTGAACTTACTTATGTTCATTATATTCATGTACCAAATGAAGCAATCGAAAAAGAAAACCTGGGTCATGTCCATGATATCATTTTCATTTAGCTTTTTAGTTAAATAGTAACATGTATATTTTTTTTTTATTAAAATTTTGCAATACTTATATTTGTTAGGAATTCAAGTGTGAGTCTAAGTCCCACATTGATTAGAAATGAGAAAGTAGAGCATTATATAAAAATAAAAACCCATAAACTTATTGTCTTAAGATTTTGAGTTGAGAGTGGTGTCAATGTCTGATGCGGTTGAACTCAGGTTTCATTGGTGTTTGTGTCGCTCCAGTGAAACCCATGTAAACCTAACAATATTTATGAAGAATTTAAGTATATATGAAGTCAAAACTCTCACATACATGAGTAAGACAAGAAATTCATAAATAAACAATAAACCCTAAACAATATATAGTATTAACCATGATTTTAAATTCCTACTAGAAGCCAAGAGAAATAATTGCAGGTTAACTTTTGAGACACGAATATGTAGAATGAAGATAAAATTGTTAGCTGAATTTTCATACACGTTATGATATCACATGGTGTATTATTGTCCTACTCTATAATCCTTGTTTAAAACTAGGGTTATGATTTTCATACTATTATATATTCTCTTAGGTCAACAACTTCTTGTTTTGTTTTCTATGAAGCACATAGTTTCAACATACACCTTATTATACATGCAACTCTTTTTTGACTAACCATGATCTATATATTTCTATTCAAAAGGTTTTCATCATATCACTCATGAATCTAGGTCAACAACATCTCATAGCGATAGAGCTTCCACCTGAATATTCCTTTTACTTGTACTCAAGTTACGGCTAACTTTACTTTTTTTTACACATATTCACACATGTCATGATAATGTTGAGTGTGATATGTAACTTTTTGTAAGCAACCTAACTTCCACATTCACCACACAATTTGTTCAAAATAATCATTATATAATAAAGTCCTGTTACATATATTATATGCACTGTATCTCAGACACGTCACTTAGAATCTTCAATCCAATCGTGGAAGAGTTCTTTAAGTTAAAGTTTTTTCTTCTTTTTTTTTCCTGTTTGTCTTGTTGCACTAGACTCTACACATACTGCACCAGACCTGTTCAACAAAGACAAAAACAAAGTGGGACATTACTTTCAATCCTACCATCGAATTCATTAGGATTCTAACACCACAACAACACCATTATGAAATCCATTTTTTCAAACGTGGACACGAAATTAGAATTCATCCCTTTAAGTGAATAAATATAATTCTTTTAACTCCATCATATTAATATTTTTTTACATGTTAAATAGTATTTCAAATTGACATTTGAACTAGAACATGTCAAATGGTAGCTCAAACATCAACTTAACCTTTTATTTAACACGTTAAAAAAATTTCATACAGTTGGGTTAGAACGACTATATTTATTAATTTTTAAAGTTTGAGGACCAAACCATATCAAAATTTGGGACATTGACGAATTCCAATTTTGTGTCCAAAATTAAGAGACTAAAAACATATTTAATCATAATATCTTTAGTAAGATAAATCTCTAACATTAACCAACATCATGAATTGTCGTGTAAACATCAACCATATTAGCCAATATCACGAAATACCCAAATAGTACAGGAATGGAATTTAACTCCAACTTAACCTTACAAATGAAATAACACATAAGGTACATGGTGATCAAGTGTCCAAAGATTATACCTCACGCCAGTTTTGACGGTTTAAGATTTTTTTTTTTTTACATATATGGAACAAGTTTATCATATTACAAAAATGATAAGTCCAAAGAATATTACTAGTGGATAAGTCACGTGAATTGATGATGACTTTAAAAATAAAATTGTGAAAATTCTGCATAACTCCTTTAGTGTTAACATTAATTTATGAGTGAACGTTTAGTAGTTGGTTTGATGGATTATATATAACATTGGCAGGAACTACCAGAGTACCAACGAAGTGATGCTGTTAGTTCAATGGTATACGAAGCGAATGCAAGGGTGAGGGATCCAGTGTATGGATGTGTGGGAGCCATATCTTCTCTGCAGCAACAAGTTGATGTGTTACAAACCCAGTTGGCACTTGCACAAGCAGAGGTTGTGCACATGAAACTGAGCCAAGTTTCAACTTCCTTTGAACAACTCAAAGCACTTCCTGCACCATCCAATTCATCCTCAGAGAACTTGTCTCCATCCAGTAAACTTGCCAAAACCCTTTTTGCCATGGACATGGTCGTTGATCAGCCAAACATGGGAGAGTCTCTGTGGTCATGTTAGTTCTTAGGTTACTATATTAATATTACTGTTATTGGAGTGCAGAAAAATGGGCATGCATGGCTAGCTACGTACGTACCCTTGTATCAGTAAGGGGTTGAATAAAGTTGATGATGGACTCCATTGAATCTCATATCTTCAACAAAACTTCAGCTTCTTTTTTTTTTTTTTTTTTCTCCATCATTTAATAGGTTACTTGTTATTATGTTTCTTTTGAGTTAACGACATTGATATATTGATTTTGATACTGAGTATATCTGTAAAGATCTTAATTATATATATTCATACATATGTTATAATTTTGAAATGAATAGAATTTATAATAAATTTTTACATGAGTTCTAGTAGAACTATAATGTGGTATCTTTTTTTGCCTTGATGCCACCAAAACTAGCATTCGCTTAAGCAACAAAGCAACCCTTCGTCGTGCAACAGAACTATAATGTGTCGTTTAAAACAAAGTGATAGTTATATATAATAATAAAACATACTAGTAAGCTAAAAAAAGAAAAAAGAAAAATTGATTAGATATAATATCTAGAATGCTTGAAAACTAAATAATTGATTATGTATCATATTGATAATATTTTAATTATATTTTATTTTAATATTTACTTAAGTTGGAGAATAAATATCGATGATTCTTCGATGAAATGATTGAAATCAGTAGCATGAATGGTCTTTGTGAATATATTAGGTATTTGATGTTCTACTCTAACATTGTAATCAATATTTATATGTTTGAACCTCTCATGGTGATATTGATTAAAAGCAAATTGCGTGGCTAGTTTCTTATCGCAAGAGCATATTTGTGTCAATTGAAACATAAAAATATTTGATATCATTGTTACCAAGCTACTTCGTTGGCCAGTGAAGATAAAGCATAATATTTTAATTCTGATGAACACTTACACACAATAGCTTGTTTGACAAACTTATAGGAAATTAGAGAATCACTAAGAAAACCACAAAAGTCCATGGTTTTTTTTGGTATCAAAATAGCTAGTCCAGTCTGGATCGGCTTCTGTTGAAAGATGAAGTTTGTTGTTGGTGAGAAAAAAGAGACCTTAACTGGTAATGGTGGTGAATTGCGGTGAGATGTGTGGTTAATGGATTCTGCATGTACTCACAAAGCTTGTGAACAACAAAAGTGATGTTTGATCTGGTAATGATCAAGAAAATAAATGTTTCAATTAATCTTCAATACAAAAGGGATCCTGGATAGGATTACCGGCTAAGTTTTAAGTTGTGATCTATATGTAATGTAGCTGGTTTTCTACCTAAAATTCCAATATCACTAAGCAAAGATAAAGTATATTTTCTCTTACTCGAAGATATCTTTACTGGGTTAAGCAATTTCAAAGCCTAAAAGAAGGATTGGAGAGAACCAAGAATCTTTAGTTTGAACAAAGAACTCCATGTCAATTGTAATTTATCGGCACATGAATAATCAAGGCTTGCTAGGATGATGTTGTCCACATAAACCAACAAAATGACCAATGAAAAATTGGAACCATGAGTAAACACATAGTAATCATTTATAGACGGTGCGAAACCATGTTGCAATAAGGTTGAAGAAAACTTGTAAGATGCTTGTCTTAGTCCATATATAGATTTGTTCAACTAGCAAACTAAACCTTTTGTTCTTGTTTTGTAACCCTAGAGAATATCAATGCATACTTCCTCAAATAACTCACCATTTAAGAATGTATTATTGATATTTAATTGTTCAAGCTCCAAATTTTCGCACCAATAAGAACTAATAAAACCCTTACAAAAGTAAGTTTAGCCATTGGTGATAAAGTTTTAAAAAATCAATCCCAATTGATTGTGTATGGCCTTAAGCTATCAATAGAAACTAACACAAAAAGGACTTATAATGTCATCCATTCAACATAAGACCACCAAAAATCCAACATAAAAAATGATCGGAGGCAATTTTGTAAGTTAAAATGCCAATATTGACACTTATGTAACAAACGTCCATATTGAATTTGACATCGGCCTTACCCCAAATCTGACGTCAAAGGATGTTGACCATCCCTTCCTTCAACGTTAAAAGTATTTCAAAATATTAAAAGAAAAAAAAGTGCCAGCCCATTTACCTTCACTATTTCTTTGTGCTCTCCCTTTCCAAGTGAAATAACAGTTGCGATGACGTGTGCGATGACAAAAAAAGGTGATTTTTTGTTCATTACCTCAAATGCAAGTTCTTTCACTGCCTTGGTTGAGGATTTTCCTTTTTTTGCATTTTGACTTATTGTTTTTGTGCAGGGAGTGCGTTTTGAAGCTCCACCCCTTCCAATGGTAGCAACGACAACTCTCCTACACTCTCCAACAACGATGACGACTCTTCTGCATTTTTTAGCTGCAATAACGATATCTTAAGGCCACCCTCCAACTTTTTTCAAGGTTGTTGGTTGGATACAAAGTTATTCTGGTTTCCATATACATTGCACTTTGTATGTTGATTGGTTATTGTTAGATGTGATTTTGATTATGTTTCCTTATACTTAACAACATTTTTAGATAAAAAGGTGTTTTCACCAACTTTTTTTAGTAGGTGTTGTTGGCACTTTTTTTAATTTAAATTTTTAGAATATTTGTAATATCAAATTTAGTTTTATTTGAGTCTTAAAATAGATATTTAGGTAAGAAATATTTTAGGTGTTTGATTAATTATTAGGTTCATTGTTAGTTTATTTTAAGATTTAATAGGGGATTGATTAAATTTTATTTTTAATTTATTTTAGATATTTGATTAATTTTAGTGTTATTAGAAGTTGTATGTTTAAATAATTTTAGGTTTATTAAGATTTATTATAATTTTAGTTAAACATTGAGCAAATCTTGGTACAAATAATTAAACTTTTAATCGTTTGTATTAAATCTTGAATTGTCCAATTAGATAGTTTGAAAAAATTATTTTTCATAATTCACTATAACACGTACATTGAAGTTTATGCATAAATTTGATAAATTTGGTTGATACCATTTTGTGTTGTTCTCTAGATGCATACTCGATTGTGCCATGAGTGATCACTTTTATTTCATGTACTTCGAAACCAATGTGAAATGTTACCGAAATTTTATCAAATTTATGATGTTAGACTTTGAGACTTAAGAATTTAAGATCGATGGAGTTTGTTACAATCATAGTATGGATCAAAGTTGGATGAAAATGTCGCATCGGTGAAGAGTGTGAAAAGGGAGTTTCTGAATTCTTGTAATATGCTAAAGAACACGCAATCTCTGTGAACATGACATACTTTTGTCCTTGGGTTTGTTGTCTTAATCAAATATGTCAGCACACAGATACAATGTGTGATCATCTATCATCTTCAGTATAGTGAGAAGTTATACAATTTGGACTTGGAATGAAAAGTTATTACACAAGCCTACAACGTCACGAGGAACAAATTTTGTGGATGAATGAATTATCATTTAGAGGACATGGTATGTGATGTTGGTGAATAAAATTTTGGAAGAGCTCATTTATATGATTCTTTTAAGTTCGATTCAGAAGAAGAGTTGTACCCAAGATGCGCTAACTTTACACGATTGTCAACAACTTTGAAATTGTTCAGTTTAAAATCAAGAAATGGATGAACCAAAAAAGTTTCACAGAATTCTTGAAGTTACTCAAGGAGATGCTTCAAGAAAATAACACCTTACCTGTCTGTAATTACGAGACGAAGAAAATTCTATGTCCAATGAGTTTGGAGTACAAAAAGATACATGCATGCCCTAATGATTATGTATTGTACAAAGACAAGTTTGCTTCACTAAAGGCGTGTCCAACATGTGGTTAATCGTGGTTTGATAAGAAAATTGATGGAAATAGTGGTGATGAAGACACATATGGTCCCCCTGCTAAGGTGGTGCGATACTTGTCTATAATACCTAGGTTGAAACAATTGTTTGCCATTAAAGAAGATATAGGGAATGTATAATGGCACATTGATGGAAGAAAGTGTGATAATCTTCTCTTGTCCTAAAAAGCATGTCATGTGTCAACCTATTATCCATGAATATGATGACATGGAAGAAGTATAGGGTGATGCTCTATCAAAGGTCATGACAAAATTAATCAGGTTGAATAAAGGACAAATAGAGCTATAGTAGGAGTTAAAAGTATTTGGTCTCCAGTGTCATATCTCATTGTACATTTCGTTAAATGATCCAATAAAGGTGATTTTCGGGAGACATGATGATAAATATTTCAATCATACAACTATGGTGCATGTTTCATTGTCTTCCATATTTAAATCTTGGAATTGGTACTTTTTAATTTATATTTTGTTGTCTTGTTATAGGTATAAAGACATAGTCATTGTGGACCAAGTGTAACACCCCAGATGGATATTACTAGATAAAGCTTATTCTCATAAAATTTTCTTTAAGAAATTCAGACATTATAATAAGTTCCCAAGCGTGGGAAAATTTAAAACTTTTCTCGCTATAATCCATTCTATGGTCCCATCTTTATTACATGTCCATAATAGATAAAACATCATAATGTCTATTACAAAATGTAGGAAAACATAATATAATGAAAATCCCCCATCGGTAGCCCCACTCTGTCGCTAAGCATCAGTATTACCACCTAAATTCACATATGCTCCCACGTAACAAGTCACGTGATCATCGCCAAACACAAACACACAAACAAGAAAGGGTGAGCTGAGAAGAAAACAATATAATCATAAGATAATAAAAACTGTCCCTTACCCAATATAACTTAGTTAATTTTAGTTTGGTAATCTTGTTATAACATTATACCCCCAATCTCATAACCTATATGAGAAAGATCCATTCACAACCTTGGTCCTTAGGGATTATCATGCTCCCACGAACCTACTCGCTTGTGGTCCAACTCTACGGACCTTCCCGCCCGTAGTCCAACTCTACGAACCTGCCCGCTCGTAGTCCAACATGCGTGAACACCTACTATGAACCTCCCTGCTCATAGTAGCCTCAAGTGTGAGCACGGAACATACGAACCTCCCCGTTCGTATCCCCACACAAGAGTACAACAGATACAGACCTCCCCGCCCGTATCAATCACGCATCTCAAATCTCCATTACGAACCTCCCCGCTCGTAACTAATCCAGCATAACCCTGACCAAGCTATCAAACCAATCCATGCAAATCCATCTGCAATGGATCCATGCCCATGCACTATCGCCTGGTGATGCCTGAGCGCCACCAGGTGAAATTGTAACACCCTCTCAAATCATCCTATGCACTCCTTAAAACACCCAATTGAGTATTCACTCAATTTGGTTCAAAATCATATTGCACCTCCACAAATCACAAGCATAAACATGAAGAAACACTCGTACCTTCACAATTTAACTCATGGCATCACTTGAGTTTGGTTAGTAACACACATTGCACATATGAACTAAAAAGACAACAACATCAATCTAACTCCAGCAGCAGGAACAACATTTTAAAATCAACTCAATTAATAAAAGAATCTTCAATTGAAAATAATAAACCTCTCAAATTAGTTCGTTGCTGCCCTAAAGAAAAACCACACTATTAAAGCTCCTCACAATTTCTTTTTGTCGGTATTGTAACGCATAATAATAAAATGCTGCAACTGTTATAGAAAAAAACAGAACTCTACTAATTCATCTAATAAAAGAAACTGGCTACTTATATATATACGAAATCATTCCTTAGTACTGCATCACATGGGCACATCATTTTAGCATCACCAATTAGAATTGTTGTCGTGTAAAAAAAAAACAAGAATCCTAACTAATAATTGCAACCATTCATTTACGTAAATAAAAGAAACAACCAAAGACATAAAATTAACACCATAATAAAACAAGAATCATAATCCATATATAAAATAGTCCAACCCATGACCACCGTATACTTTTAATTATTCCCATCATATTACCCTTAAGATAAAGCAAGACTATCACCAACGTAACTCTAATGTTTCATACCATGTAAAAATATCATTGATTATATATTTAATATGCAACCCATATATTATAATATATTGGTTTCAATTTTATTAGTTTTTTGTACACCAACCCGTACTGACATTTTAATGGAATATTATATAAATCATTATCAACTATAAGCTATATAATATTCTAATACTATTATAAAATTTTATAACCTACATTATATATATTATTCTAACAAAATCGGAAAACTTCCATTCCCTATATTCATGCCGAAACCAAAATAACCTAATGCCACCTCTAATTCACGCTTATGAAAACACATCCACAGTTGCCTAATTAATTAGACTGAAAGTCTTACACCGTCGTCTACTTGTGCTAATAAAACAAAATATCATGTTAAAATCTTTCAACCCCTTAAAACCTTCTACCTTTATAAGGTAAAGAACTCCTATCAGCAAATAAATAACAAAATTATGTACATTGCGTAACATCACTACCCAAACGTGTCACTTGAATCTACCTTTGCCACTGACAACCCTTAAACCAAACAATTTCCTTTCATAAGAAAATGTAATGAAAACCCAGCACCCCCACAATTCTTCTGCTAAATAGTATACCAAGCCAGCACGTTAAAAATCGACTTCTGCCTCACCAAATATAACAAAAAATTATACAACTCCATATTATTAGTTAAACTCATGAAACGCGACAACCAAACAAAATAATTTCACCACACACACCCCTGTATATAAAATATATATATATATATATATATATATATATATATATATATATATATATATATATATATATATATATATATATATATATAAAAAAT
>Ga0214544_1002925_pt1 | contig 35680 bp, 23 predicted proteins | sample CNSS3metaG_FD_160074 | JGI IMG/M metagenome (GOLD analysis project Ga0214544, IMG submission 160074) | Root nodule microbial communities from cowpea collected in UCLA plant growth center, Los Angeles, California, USA - CNSS3 | ecosystem: Host-associated > Plants > Roots > Nodule | place: USA...
TATAAATTTCTTTTTATATATATATATATATATATATATATATATATATATATATATATATATATATATATATATATATATATATATTAATTAAAAATTTCAAATTATTAGTTTCTGTAATTTTTTTATTTCACAATGTGAGAACAATTGCCAACGTGTAAGTATGGTTGATATTTCTAATTGAATTATTATTAATTTTTTATGAGTAAAATATTTTTTTGGTTCCTTAATTTTGAGTGAAAATTAAAATTAGTCTATTTTTGAAACTTTGACCTAATTTAGTTCTCAAGTTTATAAATACGTGAATTTAATCATTTTAACTAAATTTTTTGTGTTTATTTAACGTTTCAAACGTATTTTATAATAGTTTCTTAATTAATATGAAACATAAATATGTCAAACCATATTTTATGATAAGCAACTTCAATTTATAAAGTCAAGAAACTAAATTGAACCAAAATTTTGAAAATGAACTAATTTCAATATTCATCGAAAGTTAAAGATCAGTAATATATTTAAGCTTTTTTTTGTTTATTAAGTAGTCATGATTATCATATTTTTTTGATTGAGTTATTGTGGTTTAATTTTCCCATCAATGAGGTTATGTGTTTTTTTTTTCATCATCTTATTTACGTGTTAATTACAACATTTTTTTGGTTAATATAAAAAAAATGATATTACGTAAGAATAATTTTTATGTTTTCATTGATGATTACTTTTTCTTCATGAAGTGTATCATTGCAAACTTAGTTGAAAACTATAGGCATCCTATTGTTTTTCTCCAAACTTATTGAAGTTATAACTTGCGTATCTTTTTAAAGTTTATGTATTATGAATTGTGATTCTCTACAATTATGAAGAGTAGAGAAACTGAGCAAGATAAGATAACACTGATGATGAAAGATCGAGTCACTGTTCTTTTTGTCGATTGCATAAGTTGATAAGAATTTTGGCTACAAAAGGTATTGCATGTGATCAATCTTTATCAAACAGATGGCTGAATATGAAATGCGAGGCCAATAACTACATTTTCCTTTCAAAAAGATATCTTAAATCCTGCTAGAGATATCATAATTGCATTTACACGTTTTTTAATATCTTAATTATACTTTTAGGATATTTCACTGATAACATATATGATTTTTTTTCTATTAAATTACCATATATCTAGCTTTCACTCTTTTATATCAATTTCTTCTTCTAACTTTTAAATACTCAATATTGTTTTTCATTCGTTGTCTTCTTCTTTACACACGCTACAATTCGTAAGAACTTTTAATTTTATATAAGAATTAGAAGTTGAAAAAAAAATCACATCCATTGAAGTTGTTCTTCATTATTTCAAAACAACTTTCTTTTCTTCAATAAAATCAACTAATGAAAAACTACTACTCCCACCCTTGCAAATAAGATAACACAATGCTCTTCTTAAAGCTTTCATAGCCTATTGGAAGAAAATATCGTTCCCTCTAAAATTAAATATAAATAAAAAAATGTCTATGTTCTATAAATCTAAATATAAATGTTAAAAATAGGTTTTAAGTCTAACTTAACCTCACAAAATTAGCTTGTAAGATAAGGATTGCACCCACTTATATATTGTGAATTCACTTTATCCCTACTCGATGTGGGACTTCCAACACACTCCTTCACATTAGTGGGTGATAGGATAAGCTCTAAGTTGACTTTAATACCATGATAGAAATGAACTTTAAGCCTAACTCAACCCCACAAAGTCAGCTTGTAGAGTGAGGATTGCACCCCACTTATATATTGGTGAATTAGTTTTATCGCTAGTCAATGTGAGACTTTCAACAATAAATAAACTTTCATAAACTTAATCTTATTTGTCATTTGTTTTAAAACATATTTAAATTTCCACATCATGATTAAGATTAATTTAAAAAATATATTTATAATTAATAAGATTAAGAAAAGTTTATAAATAATTAAGTTATCGGCTAGAAAACATGCCTTCTCCCTATTAAAACGAATATATAAACTAAGATATTTATTAAATGAAAAGTGATACGTATATTGAAGTTGATTCTTTTTTCCATAAATTTCAACTAATAATATGAACAGCTTTTCTTTATGAATATTAGGACTTGTTCCTACCTAACCGATCCAATTGTTGGAATCCAACCATTTTCAAATTCTACCTTTTTAGGGTTTCGAGAGTATTTGAAGTCTTAGGTAAAAACTGTATTAGGGCTCTTGTTTGGTTTTCCACGTTATTTTTCGTAATGCTTGAGGCATGATTAAATATTATTCAATAAAGATTCATCTTGGAATTGCTTTTAAAGAGATTAGTCAACACTAGCTTACACATCATATCTAGTATGTTACGTACATTAGACTAATTCAATATGTTGAATTTATAAAATTTAAAAACTCACTTGAAATTTGTTCACTTTATATTTTTGCTTCCAAAATTACATTAGAACATATATAGTATGTTTGGGTGAATAAACACAAAATATTTATAGAAACATGATTTTATAAAAAAAAATATTTAAAGTTGAAGTTGAAGTAATTAAAGTAATTTGTGTCCAAATGTTTTTATGTTAAAAAATAAGTTTGAGGTAAAACTTAATAGAAAACATTTATCAGAAAAAAGTTACCTTCTATTATTTCTTTAAATGAAGATTAGAATATCATATATCTTTATTAAAATAAAGTTTCATACAACAAATTCAATTTGAATACTTCCACACCTTAAAACCAAACATGAATAAAAAGTAGCTTGTGTTAGGTTAAAAATATACACAAAATCTTACACCAAATCTGTTTTCAAAGTAAAAATCTAAATATAATTTGAAGTGTATTAAAGTTGGAAGCCATCAGAGAATAAATACACAATGAACTTATTTTACTTTATTATTAAGAGGATATGACTTTTCAACATTGTAGTAGGAAAATGTGGAAAGATATTTTTTGCACCTTAGAGAAATTATATTGAAGGGGGTTAAAACTTGAATGATAAAGGTTCAATCTTTAGTTCTTGAAAATTAAAGAATGAGTTGTAGAGAAATGATGGTTTGATGGTTGAGCATAAAGCACATGAGATTTTGAGTGTGGGAGGGTGGTGAAAACATTTTTAAACCAAAGTGATTTTACATGAGAAAATTGAAAATGAAGATTTTTATGTTTTGAAAAGTTTAAATGAGTTAACTCTGGATAATATATAATTAACATTATAATAAGTTTTAAGAAAAAACTAATACATAGAGAATTACAACAAATAGTAGAGCGGTCAAAATGGGCCGCCTGACCCACCATGGGTTAGTCACTTAGTGGGCCAATTCAACCCGGCTCATTTATTAGTGAGCCAAAAAAATTTGAATCCAACCCGGTCCACCACGGGTTAGTGGGTTAAACGGGTTGGCTCACTAATTTACTTAATTAAAAACATATAATTTTTTTCTTAAGTCAGAAATTATATTTCGGATTAAAATTTAAATAAACTTGAATACAATCTCAATATAATTCAAAATGATGTTAAACTCCAATACAAACCAAAATAAATAAATAAAAATACAAATTACTATCTAAGATCAAAACATTTTTGTGACTTACCCAATCTTTTATTGAATGCAATATTTTTTTCAGCAAACTAATTATACTTTTATTAGTTGAAGCTAGGTTTCTATTTGTCAACCCATCAATGTGTTTGGTTTAAAAAATAGTTCAACCTTGCAAAATCCAACATAATGTGTGTCACCACGCGGGTTTGTGGGTCAACCCAACTTACCATAGGTTTAACTCGAATGAGCCGAGTTCTTGGTGGGCCGGGTCAAAAATTGATCCGTACTATAACTTGTAAAAAAATTTGAACCCAACTCAACCCAAACCCAGGGTGAGTCATATTGACCCATAAGTTTTGATCCACTTTGACAGCTCTACTGAATAGTCTATGTGAAACATAATTTTAATTTAAAAATCACATCACAATAATGTTTTTATTTATGAAAAACTGTGAGAAGAAACTTTGGTTTTAGATGGTATAAATCTTTCCATAAAAAGTAATATGGTAAGTCATATCCTATAACATGTGATTGGGATAAGTGGGCCAACTTTCATTAGTTTCTAAAATGATTATGGAGAAGCAAGAAGCAGGATTTGGTTTTGGACGATTTAAAGGCCCAACAGTGACCTATTTATTGTAGGCACTGCATCATATGAATTTGGCAGCATCTTATTTGGCACCACTCCACTCTCTCCCATCAACCAAATCTTATGTCCCTTCTTTTTCACTATCTCCAATCATATCATTTCCTTCTCAAAATTCCTTTTGCACAAATTTTAAATCAAGCCTTCAAAGATTCTCATACTAGTGCACCACTCAATTTCTTATAACTCAATAATAATCTTTCTGTTTTTTTTTTTAAGTTTGAGGGAGTGCCTAAAGAAACTATGGCGGTGCAGGAAGTAAAAGCCCTATCACGAATGTGACAACTATGGGCTACTTATTCGGGGCTTGCCGGCCCAACTGGCTACATTTTTTTTTTCAAAACAACACAAAACAAAAATCCTCGGAGTATGTTACAGTTGAAGAGGTTCTGTGCACAGGTGATAGAGTAACTATGCCATGGCGCTTCAACCAATTCCATTGAATTGTTCATCCTCAACACCGTGTCGCTCTTCTTCTCTGCATTCTCTGTTTTTCCGACCCCAAACTCGTGTCACTATCAAATTCAGAGTTTCTTGTTCGAACCAGGCAGCGGGAGTTCAGACTCAGCAACAAGTGAAGACAGTGAAGAAGAAAAACAAGAACAATCACCGACCAAGCTTCCTTCATCAAATTCAAGATAAATGGTCTCATAAATTGGGGTCTCAAAGAGAAAAATTTCCATGGCAAGAATCCCAAGGCGAGGAGGAACAACGACGCCAACACGAACAACAACAACAACAACAACAACAACAACCACAGAAAGAAGAAAGGCATAATAAGTTGCAGAATACGGAAAAGCCTCCAGCATCGAATTTTCAGTTTCCGAGGCGATTTTCGCCGTGGCCGCAAGCAGTGAACCCGAGCAATGGACGGTTTGCTTCTGAATCCTATGATTCCGAGGAGGAGAATGACACTGAGGGTGTCAAAGGTTCTGGCGGTGAAGAGAGAGAGGGAACGGTGCGTAAGACTTCAAATGTATCAGAGAGAGTGAATGGGGAGAGGAAAAAAAGAAGCAACACGATGCTGGCGGAGAAGACGATTCCTGAACATGAGTTGCGGAGGCTGAGAAAGATTGCGCTGAGGATGATGGAGAGGTTCAATGTTGGAGTGAAGGGCATCACGCAGGAGTTGGTGGCTTCCGTTCACGAAAAGTGGAGGGATAGTGAAGTTGTGAAGTTCAAGTTTGGCATTCCTCTTTCTACTCACATGAAAAAGGCTCATCAACTGCTAGAGGTATTTCTCTCCTTTCATTCCTTTGCTTATCTTTATGCTTCACTTGAAAGCCTCATAAAAGACAATGCACTCTTCATTTTCAATCTAGACCTGATTGAATAAAACTCTCTTTAAGCATCATAAAAAGGTAGAATAAATTGAACTTAAGTTGATTTTAACTTATAGAAGATCACTGTATTTTGCCTTCTTATTTTTTTAATAAATGTTTATGGAGAAATTTATATCAAGGGCCTTAGTGTAATATGTTTTTGTCAGATAAACAGTCTCTAACACACTCTCTAGTCATAAGTTATGAACAAGACAAGACTCTGTAAATAGGCTATATCCTTCAATTAATAGTAAGAGTGCATTGGTAGCATTCTTCTAGCTTATGGATTGTCTTTTATCTTCTATTGGTTTCAACTGCTACTTATTATACTTTTTTCTCAATGCTGTTCGTGCTTGATCAGAGTAAAATTGGGGGCATAGTGATATGGCGATCTGGCAGTTCCATAGTATTGTATCGGGGTATGACATACAAGCTTCCCTGCGTTGAGTTGTATAAGAAAGTGAATGATGCGAAGGAGAATGCTGTGGATAACTCACTACATGTTGGAAGTGGAAATAGTGGTGAAGCAAGCGTCCGAGAAACAGTTGGAACAGAGTCATTCCGAGACTCCGAAGAGTGCTTGAAGGACATGAGTGAAACAGAATTGATGGAAATGTGTGACCTCAACCATTTGTTAGATGAATTGGGTCCACGTTTCATAGATTGGACAGGCCGGCAACCATTGCCAGTTGATGCGGACTTGTTGCCTGCTGTGGTTCCAGGATATAAGACCCCATTCAGACTCCTTCCCTATGGATTACGGCCTTGTTTAACTAACAGGGAAATGACCAACTTCCGTAGGCTTGCAAGAACAACAGCTCCACACTTTGCCCTTGGTATGCGAGAAACTATCTAGTTAAATTCATGTCTTGCAAACATCTCTTTCCAACCGATACTATCTGTTTACTGCTGCAGGCAGAAACAGAGATTTACAAGGTCTAGCTAGTGCTGTGGTCAAGCTGTGGGAAACGAGTGCTATTGCAAAAATTGCCATCAAACGAGGTGTGCCCTTTACAAATAATGACAGGATGGCTGAAGAACTTGTGGTACTTCTCATAAACAGAGCTGAAATTGTTTCAATACTACTGTTAGATTTAGTTGAAGTTAAATTTTATTGTGCAAAAGAAAGTATATAAATCTACATTTAGAAAACATTAAAGAAAGTATCAAAATCAGTGTTTTTCATTAAGGAAACATTGGGAATGAGAATATGATTCTAAACCCATTAAAAGTGAGGCATGTCGTGGTGACTTAAAGAAAGTCTGCATTTTTTTATTTTCATCCTGAAACAGTAAAGGTCAAACAACCGTTAAATTTTCTCTAAATGTTTCTTTTGTTTCTTAACCTTTGCTCTACAAACAAATGAATTTAAAGTTTAGGGAATTGCCTGAGTGACTACGCCACCCACTTAATAATGAGTTAATAGGAAATGACAGGTGCAGGTGAGTTGACTAAATAATTAACCAATGACCATGACATCTTTCTGTGATAAAATAACCGTATTGTATCATAAGACTGATAAGTTTGTTAACATTTCCTCAGTTGGGATTTTCATTTGAAGTCCATAAAACAAGGAAAGTGCTACATGTCTTCATTTTGTAGTTAATCGCTAGACATGCGTTTGCTATATGTCCTCTTCATTTAATTTGCTAAAATCGGATGGTTTTCATCAGTGGAGACTGAACGATTGGATATGTGTGATTTTCATGGCATTTTGCCTTTGTTTTGGATCAGATACATTGGAATTATTGTTCTCTCTATACCATCACTGGAGCTAAAATGCACACACATCCTTCCATGTAAATGCAGAAAACTATCCCATGGTTCAAATCCAGCTACTCAACTCCTTGAATTTACCAAACCTTGCACGTTACTGTAAATTTTTTGTGCACGTGCAGAAAATTCCCTTTTGGGTTTCCATAAATTCAAGGAGTCAAGTTGTTAAGGTTTGTACCACAAGTGGTTATCTGCAATTGACATTCTTGCCTTTTGGCCCACTCTATTTTTTCTTTAAATAATTCCGGATTGTAGAAAAAAATTCACGCTCTTAATAATCTAAAGACTGCCTGCATTTATTGTAATGCTCACGGATTACACTTTTTGTAGGCTTACCAGCATATATGTTAAGATAAGTTGTACGGATTGTTAGAATTTGACACTTGTATAACTTAACAGCTGCTCTGGTTCCAAATTTTCCCTCTGCCATATTCAAGTGAATTAATTATTCCTTATCATGCATGCAGAAATTGACTGGGGGAACTCTACTTTCCAGAAATAAAGAATATATTGTACTTTACAGAGGCAATGACTTCTTGCCTCCTGCTGTCACAAATACACTGAATGAGAGACATAAAGAAACCCTCCTCCAACAAGAAGAGGAAGAGAAAGCACGGCAAATTGCTTCATCTATTGCTGTGTCAAAAACCAAAGCTGCTCAAGTGCCATTAATTGCTGGCACCCTTGCTGAGACTAGGGCTGCAACCTCCAACTGGGGACACCAACCGAATAAGCAAGAAATTGAGAACATGTTGAGAGATTCTGCCATGAGTAAACTTTCTGCTTTAATAAAAAACCATGAGAAGAGACTAGCTTTAGTAAGTTTTGAAGGTATCAAGTGAAATAACTTACCAAAACTGATCTGTTACTAAATCTATCTAACTTTTGATGGTCGTAGGCAAAGGCAAAGTTCAAGAAGGCTGAGAAGGCTTTAGAAAAAGTTCAGCGTGATATGGACCCAGCTGACATTCCTACTGATTTGGAAACATTAACTAATGAAGAGAGATTTTTATTTAGGAAGATTGGTATGAGCATGAAACCATATTTACTTTTAGGTAAGACGAACAAATTTATTATAGCTTTGTGATTGGCTGTTTTTGTATAAGGTTTAATGGCTTACACAAGAAAGGTTAGAAGCATGGAATTTTTATTTCAGGGAGGCGAGATGTTTATGCTGGCACCATAGAAAACATGCACCTACACTGGAAATATCGTGAGGTGGTAAAGCTAATTCTGAAAGGAAGAAATGCAGCCCAAGTCAAGCATATGGCAACATCTTTAGAAGCTGAGAGTGGAGGGGTGCTAGTATCTGTAGATAAGGACAACAGAGGTCACCATATCATTATTGTGTATCGTGGGAAGAACTATCAAAGTCCATATGTTGTGAGACCCAAAAACATGTTAACACGAAGACAGGCAATGGCTCGATCTATTGAGCTTCAAAGACGTGAGGTAGTAAAGCAATGACTTGACTTGTGGTAAACTTGGATCTTTACTTGTACTTTTATCTCATAAAGTCTGTAATATATCCAGGCTCTTAAACATCATATCCTAGACTTAGAGGAGATAATTGGGTTGCTGAAATCTGAGCTGGTATGATTTTATATCACTTTTATGTGTTCCTGCTGTTGCTTATTTTAACTAGTTTATAAGTTCTTTCTGAAGTTTTTGTTGCTGATTTCAGGAGGATATGAAGAACGGGAAGGAGATTGATGATAGCAAAACTCTGCACTCAACACTGGACAATCCTGTTTCCTCCGACAATGACTTGGAAGAGGTAAATATTTTCTTTCAGCAAAGAAATACCAAATACTTGTATTTAAAGCCAATAGCAATTTTAGAAGTACCCATAAGAAGTGACTAACTGTACTCTTTTCTTATGTTTGTGCCACGCTACTTTCTTTGGTAAAATAGATTGAATGGAGTGAGATTTGTTTTAGTGAAGATGACAGTGATGATGAGGATAAGAAACGTCAAAATACTTAACTAGGTAAACTAGCACTGCATTGCAATAGGTGACGAAGAAGGTGAAGAAAAATGTGAAGCACCGACGCTTAAGCTTCTCACCCCTCACTGAAATATTTTTGAAGATAGTAGCAGGCCGCACAGATTATTATTGCTGCCCCATTGTGAGCACCATTTATGCGGGAATTCTATCTTACCTGGAAATGGTAGGCTTCCTATAACATCATGTGAAATGGTTAATTCAGTTGTATGAATGTCAATTCCATTACACGAGTTTGATAATGGTTAATTCCATTAGGGTAGTATGACCTTTCAGTGTACCATAAGAGGATTTGTTTAGAACTGTTATTCCACAAAATAATAATTTTTTGGGGTCAAAAGTCTGTTGTAATTTATATTTGACCTCCATCCTTAACTATTGACCAGTTTGAGTAGGAGTCCACATTTATATTCTTTAGATTAATACCAAACTTGTATATATCATATATGTGTGAGATTATAAGAACTAGTATTTCATTAAATTAAAAAATAGAATTCATTTTATGATTTTGATTAGTATATTTTTGTATACAAGTATTTTGTTTTTATCATATTTTACTCCTATAAATCAAGATTAAATTAATAAAGCTTTCATTATTTGTATCGTTATACAAACCTATAATTTAATTAATCGAATGTCTTCCTTTCATTCTTGTTTCTCGAGTTGGTAATGAATGTCATACATCCTCAACTATGGTATAATTCACAAAATAATAACATAATACTTCAACATGATATGGTAAAAGTATAATGACTATCCTCGACCTTATTTCCCATTTAACATACCTACACACAAATAAGGTACAAGGTTAGAAATTTAAAATCATAAAGTTTTATTGTAATTCACATTGAAGATTTCAAAAGAAATGCATTAATTAATGGTAATTTAAAATAGAAACTTTTAATTTCTTTTATTCCCTAACTAAAACTCAAGATACTAGTTAACATTTGTCTATAAATATTACTGCCACGTTGTGCAATGGTTCTCTTATTGAATAAAACTAAAGCCTCTCCACCATGACCAGAGTCCTCAAATGTACCACGCGGCAAATTACGATAGTGCGTCATGAAGGATGTGTCCATCAGGGACCTGCAGAATGCTAAAAGCAGTAAGATTGATCATCACCATTATATTCTTTTAGAAAAAACTAAAAATTTTAAAATATAAAAAATTATTATTCAGGCCAAGGTAGGTAGATAGATACCTAAGTAGCATTAAGAAGGTCCATTTGCAAGGTTTCCTTTATAACATGCACCACAAAGGACGCTAACTCAGCTTGATGATCAGTATATACATGATCAGCTCCTTCTATGATGTGTAACTTGTGATTAGGTAGAACCTTACCAAACTCAAGTGCAGCTACAACCGGGATTAGGGTGTCTCTTCCACCATGAACGGTAAAGACCCTGTCATATTATGCATCCATGCATTATGGAAATTTCATTAACCTCATTAAAAACTGTCCATTTTCACACAAAAATACTATAATTCAAGTTGAATTTCTCTAAATTCCCTTCCTTGATAATAGCTATATTCCGAACTTCTAGTCCATAATCAATGGAGACACAGACATGTCATAAATTTTGGAGGCATTTGCTAAGTGTTAGATATATACTTATCTTTATCTTGATCTTCAGTTTCTTTGTTATTATTTTTTATGTGTATTTTGGATTTAGCTCATACTTCCTTTGTTATAAATATAGTACTCTATGTGTATTTTCTATACAAAGGAGACTAATCTCAAACCTATTTTCACTATATTTAATACTAAGCATCAATTACATATAAAGATATTCACCAGAAAAGAAGGTACGTATAAATATGATCTCCTCCACTAAGTTTCAAGAGTTAACGCTTGTAATATTTTCACATATACCTTCAAGCGTAAAAAAACAAAAAAAAAAAAAAAACTTCTGATGTCAAAATATAATTCCGCTGTATAGATCATTATAGTGAAATTCTTTAACGAAGAATTAAAGGAAGAAGGGAGAACTATCAGACAGTTTTTTCTTCACCTGCATTCTTTGTCAATACGCAGGCATTCTTCAAGCATAATTATGTTTAACCGATCCTTCAAACTTTCTTCAGTTACACGATGATCAATACCTCCTACAAGAGCAGATGTCATGTGATATCCTCAAGAACAGAAGAGAACCTATATATACAAACGCACACGCAAACATTGGTGCATATGTTATTTCATATTTAAAAGAAGAGTTATGGCAAAGAAAGATGATAAGACTAAGATTGGAAGAAAAAAGAAAGAAGCTTACTAGAGGAAAACAAAATCGAGGAAAGGCTCTGGGCTAGCTCATTTCAGCAAAAGCAACTAATAGCAAGTTTAAAGTAGAGAAACAACTATATGGACCTGAGATTTCACAAAAATCATCTTCGAAAAGCATGCCTCCACACCAATTTGAATTTAAACATTTGATTGTTTTAACACATGGCTGATCAAGTGGTTGGATTACCTGCTGACTCTGCCTTTAACTCAATGAAACCTTCCTTCCTGAGTCTTTCCATAAAATCTTTGCCAAAACGAAATTCAAGGCCTATCTTCAAATCAGGGCTACCAGATAGGTTGACAATTGTTTTAGTGTCATGATATTTTGATGCATAAAGAAGCGCTGCATTAGCTCCTGCACCAATATACATAAACTACTCAGAACAATTTTAACATACATATAAACTTTCTAATCTACAGTGACAGAATTCTTTGATTTGTCCTTTATGTGCTTGAATCCATACTTCTCATATTATAGAGAAATTGAGGCTAACTAAGTTTTAAACTAGGTAGTTATAATACTGCATAAGGTATGACAGTTATAGTGTGTAACAGATTTGTAGAAGGCAGTTAAGATGATATTTTTTCTGGTGTTTTGAAGGAAGAAACGCCATGTAGGTGGAAACCTTGCTTTTGCTGATGCTTGTACTCAAATTTAGCTTAAGATAAAATATTCTCCATTAATATTAGGAGTTCAGCGTGTTGATCTCAAGTCTAACAAAAACTCCAAAACCACGCATCCATGGAAGATGTTATCAATTTTTTCCTAGGCATGAAATATTGTTTTAAAACCAAGCACAAATATGTATTTATTCCTATCCAGTGGATACAGATTAACACAGACATCACAGTAAACTTGACTTTACAGTTTAAGGCAAGTGATAAAATTTCTCACAAATCCTCTTTAAACATACCAAGATAAAATTTCTCATTTTAGTACTTCTGCTGAAAAGCTCAGTAGATTAAGAGACAGTGTTTTATTCATAGTATGAACTATAAATGCATACAGACATGCTTTTATTTTCAGTGACAGTGAGTAATAATCTACAGATAGGAAAAAAATATTATTTATGAAAGAATCTGTGCTGTTCTTGTCCTATTGCTTCATTCTGAGATTTCTGCCCAGCCAAATCGTTGTTGATCAGAAATTACTTATATCATGGTTACTAAAAAAATATTGACAAAATCAATTTGTTACTACGCAACTTGTCATTTCGTAGAATTACATATGCATGTATGGAAATCAATATAATACAACAAACCTTTACTGTGCCCAACAATTGCAATAACTGTACGGTTTGTTTCTTGAAAGTGTTGAGCTACAGCACGTATATCCTCAGCTTCCCTCCAGTAGCTACCAAACTCAAATGAACCTTCACTTTCCCTACAAGTAAACCTCAACAACTAAATCAAAATGAAACAGTTAAGCAATACTAATGGTCAGGATTAGGTATCAGAAGTTTCATAGAACATGGCATAAACGGAGGAACTAGTGGTTCTATCTTTTGATGATCAAAATTACAAACATAAACAAGTTCACGGTTTTGATTTTGTAACAAGAAATTTACCCATTTCCAGTGAAGTCAAACCGGAAAGAACTGATTCCTGCATTGTCAAGAGCAGCAGCTAGATTTGTCATGATAAAGTTTTCCTGGAGATAAGAAAAATTAATTAACAATGAAACTGAATCCGGGTATTTATGTGTACATGGTCTATGGAATCAGATGTCATATTCATTTCGAATAACTTATGCATTACAACAAAAAATGGCGGGTTCATAATTTATAAAACAGGAAAGTAACCTTGGAAGCACGAAGACCATGGCATAGGATAACAATCTCTTGGGTTCCAGATTCATGTAGTATGCCCACTAGTTTATTGCCATGTTTGTTCGGGATTATGACTCTTTGCTGCTGAAATGCTGAGAAAATAACTCAACAGTTTGAAGTCAAATTCTTTATACATTGGTTGAATATTCAGTATGCTACTTAGGTTTCATTTTAAATACAGCAATAAATGCTTCTGAAATTCTCAGCACCGTTATACAATACTTTTCGTATGCCGATTTGGATACTTCCATTTCATGTGATTTCCATGTACATAGGAAAAAACATTATAAATCTCATGGAATATGAAACCCTGTTTATGAGGTAAACTTTGTGTAATACAGTTAAAGAGAACATAAAATAAATTACATTTATATAATATGGAGAGATAAAATTCAAAACTGGATTTAGAATCTTCAGAGTAGGCAAGATTTGGCAACACTCTATTTGATGGGGATAGCAAAAAATGAAGACAGAACAGGGCAGTTAAATATGCTGTTCCCAACATCTTACAACTACCCACAAACTTTGGATATAAACTCTGGAACTCCTCCGGAACAAACTATTCTAGTTTCTATTCAATCAAGAAACTAGAAACTGCTAACTTAAAAAAGTGCAGAACATAATCCAAACATAATATACAGAACCTATGAACAATTTTAGAAGCATTTCAGTCAGACAACACACTTAAAATGACTAATGAGGTTGACTTATATTATGTACTTTTTGCAGTGAAAGAAATAAACGATTGGTTATGGGAAGTCATATAAATAACTCACAAGGGTTTTTTTGGGCATCTTCGGCCATCTTCAAGTTGTGGAAACGTCAACCAGTTTGCGAAAAGTCTGATGAATATTTTAGTTGAAAGTCGCACTTTCAATAATTCTATTTCTGAGTGTGGCAGGAAATGCCATGTCATCTCTTTCTATATATATATTATTCTTAATGATATAAACTATTTTATGTTTTAAATAAATTTTTATACTGTAAATTTTCATTTTCTCTTTCAGTGAAAGAATAATTTTATTGTATGCTTTGCTACTTTACCATTGTTAAGTGTTAAATCAAAACACCCCAAATTTCAATTTCAAATATTTTTATTTCTCTAATATTAGATTTCTCCTCGAATGTTACCCATTGTACTTTAAAAAAAATTATATTCTTCTTAAACTGAAACTATTATTATTATTATTATTATTATTATTATTATTATTATTATTATTATTATTATTATTATTATTTAAATTAGAATAATACGTACGTACTAGACTTACTTGCTAATATCATACCTTAAACAATCGATTACAAAAGAATTCAAACTTAATTTAATGCTAATTAAAGTAATCATAACATTTGGAAGAGTTTTTTTTACAGCTAGTATTTCATAGTGGTAGTAGTTTGAATTCAGTCCGTTGAAATTGCTCAATGTTGTCATCAAATATGTAAAATTCGGTACGTTTGTTTTTTTTCTTCTGATTTTTTAAAAATAAAATAATAACTTATAATAATTTTAAAATTATTTGGGTGTACTTTTAGGAAAAAAGTAGAAAAAAAAAAGTAGTCTCTAGTTTTTTTATAAGTAAAAAAGCTTTTCTTTTACCATACATAAATACATATCAATTTTTACTTTTTAAATCACCTTTAAACAATTTTTATTTTTCAAACAAACCACCTCTTAACAAATTTTTCAAATAAATCACCAATGTTTTTCTAATACAAACAAAGGCACCCTACAAAGAAATCCTTAAATAACAACCAATTTTAAAAATAAAAAATAACTAATCACTATACTACCTAATTTATATATTAGTATCTAAAAATAATTTCTATTATAGATAAAATATTATAATTGGTTTATAAATTAAATTCTAAATTTGACACAAACATGTACTATTAAAGTTTTGATTATTAAAGGAACTAATGTTTAAATTGATCTTTTAAATAATTAATTTAGTAACATAGGAAGATATTCCACTCTCCATTATTTTAACCATGATGAGAGATTCACTAATTCAACAAGTAGAATCCAGAAAAGTTCAACACGTGTTGTGGAACATCATAGGCAGGTTCATCCATAGCAGAAAATTTGCTTATCAGTGACGGATTGAACTAGCTTGACACTGCAACATCAACCATGAATATATATATCATTAGATAAACGAATGTCCAACATAAAATGTTGAGTTCAAAACAAAGATAGATAGATAGATACCTAGCTAGATGAACCTTTATCCTTGTTCAAGGTTTCCTTTATGAAGTTTACAACAAGTGAGGCTAATTCATCTTGGTGATCACTATATACATGATCAGCTCCCTCTATGATACGAAACTTGTGATTGGGAAGGATCTTGTCAAACTCAAGTGCAGCCACAACTGGGACTAGGATGTCTGCACCACCATGAACTGTGAAGACCCTGTCATTTATCTACAAATCATTATGGAAATTTCACAACTTCACAAATGACAACTATCAATTTTCCTCACAAATTAATGTTCCAGTTCTTTAAATACATTCCTAATTACTAGTCCATACTCCATATAAACATAAACATATATACTAATATCAATTTTCCTCACAAATTTCACAACGTTCTTTCTTTTTCTTTTTTTGAAAATGGTCTCTATTACTGATTGGTGATGAGGTAACATGAATGTAGACAAGTCATGCAAACGACCACTTTAAGAACGATATAACATAGTAAATTTAGATTGAATCACTATCATCCTCACAAAAACTATTTCGTTATTTTTCATATTTATTCCTCATTGTTAACTTACAAAAATCTTTCAAATCAAAATTTATAACATGAACTGAGTAATGAGGATTTTGTTTAATTTTAAAATTTGGCAGAGGCCTGCTCTTGACATTATAATAAAACTCTGCAATGAAGATGAAAGGTTGAAGAAGAGTGTGACCTGCATTCTTTGTCAATATGCAGACATTCTTCAAGCATACTTATGTTTAACCGATCCTTCAAACTTTCCTCAGTTATACGATAATTGATGCCTCCTGCCACATTGTATCAAAGATCGGAGACCAAAAGAAAGAGCTCCAATTGGTTTGAAGAACGAAGTTTTGTTTTGAAAAAGAGTGAAGAGGAAAAACACAACATTTTAGAAAATGCAACAAATAGCAAAATAAAAGCATAGAAACAAGTATATGAAGCCCAGATTTCTCAAAACTATCTTTTAGAAGCACACCTCTGCATCAATATAAGTACTGAAATAAATGGCTGATTTAGTGATAAGTTACCTGGTGCTTCCTTCAACTCAACGAAACCTTCCTTCCTGATTCTTTCCAAAATTTCTTTTCCATAACGACTTACAAGGCCTACCTTCAAATCATGAGTTCCAGAGAGGTTCACAATTGTTTTAACATCATGATATTTTGATGCATAAAGAATGGCTGCACTAGCTCCTGCACCAATATACATAAACCATTCAGAACAATTTCAACATGCATACAAACTCTCTAATTCACATAGTGACTGAATTTGTTGACTTCTTTATACTGGTAGAAGATCTTGGCAAGTTTTGCGAAGGGATGAAATAATGTTTTAAGCCCTATCACAAATATGCAGCAACTTGACAAGTATTTGTTCCTTTCTAATGGATACAGATTAACACAGCCATCACAGTAGACTTCAAATTACAGTTGAAGGCCAGTAATAAAATTTCTTATAAATCCTCTTTAAAACCGACTCAAGTTTCATTTTGGAACTTCTGCAGACTAGCTCAGTAGATTAAGAAACAGTTTTTTATTGAGAGTATGAAATATAAACACATGCAGGCATGGTTTAATTACATCAATACAACAAACCTTTACTGTGGCCAACAATAGCAATAACTTTCCGGTTTGCTTTGAGAAAATGTTGGGCTACAGCATGTATATCATCAGCTTCCCTCCAGAAACCACCAATCTCAAATGAACCTTCACTTTCCCTGGAAGGAAAACTCAACAGCTAAATCAAAATGAAACAGTTAAACAGAAACAGTAATAGTCAGGATTAGATAGCAGAAGATTAATATAACATAGAAGAAATGGAGGAAGGAACAAGTGGTTGTATATGTTGAATTGAACACCGAGAATATAAGAATAATATGCTCTTGGTTTTGATCTGTAAAACGAGAAATTTACCCATTTCCAGTGAAGTCAAACCGGAAAGAACCGATTCCTGCATTCTCTAGAGCAGCTGCAAGATTTGTCATGATAAAGTTTTCCTGGAGATAGAAAAAATAACTAAACAACGACAGAAACTGAATCAAGGCTTTTATATTAATTTCTAATAACATTTGCATCATAATAAAAAAAATTGTGAGTTCATAATTTACAAAACAGGAAAAGTAACCTTGGAAGCTCGACCCCCATGGCATAGGAGAACAATCTCTTCGGTTCCAGAGTCATGTAAGATGCCCACTAGTTTATAGCCATACTTATTCTGTATTATGACTTTCTGCTGCAGAAATGCTGAGAAAAATACTTCAACAGTGTTTTCTTTGTAAATTATGTAAAAAGGAGTTCTTGAAGAGTTAAAGAAAACCCAAGAACTCTGAACATCAAGCTCTTATAAAATCAAATTCAAAAGAAATAACTCACATGGGTTTTGTGCCATCTTCAAGTTCTGGGATGCGAAGTTGCTCGCATGCTTGCTTGCGAAACCTCTCTTGAATTTGAGTTTATAATTCAACCTCTGTGTGTAATGTTGTGGATATTCTTGTCTGATGGAATCGTCCCCTTAATCTGAGAGGACAAATTATCCAATATTACTCCCTCTTTTGTAAAAATTAAAACTTTAACTAATATCGTAAAATTTAATCAAGATTCCCTCTTTGTTGGTTTAAATATATCAAGGGTTGCTTACATAGATATTAAATTCAACACCAAAACTAATGATTTTTAATCAATTTGACATTTAAACAGGATCAGTTACATATAATATTGGCAGATTACTTATAACAGGTTCATGTACTTCAGTTAAACTATTCTAACGGTTCAATCATTCACTTCTTGGAACATTAATTACTGATCCCATTTGAATAACATTAATTTCAACAAAAAAACAAAGTGAAGAATGTTCGAAGAAAAGTTGTTAAAAAAATTATTCATTGTATTTTTCATTAACAAAGTTAATACACAGATAACATAATTAAAACAAAATCAAATAGAATTTTTCCAATGCGCATTGGGCTATTTTGTTTAAATTTAAAATAAATATTTCTGAAGTACGTCTTTTCTGTAAATAATTACTTATTCAAAAAATATATATAATAATTGCTTATTAAAAACTATAAAACTGCTCACTAATTAGACAACTACATAAATAAACCGAAGTTTATTTATTTTATTGAAACAAATAAGAACAAACAAAATCACTAAATTTTAAAATTCTACATAATGTTAAAAGCAATTAGTTCTCGAAGTAGACCGATTGACACTAAGAAAAAATTTTCTCACTGTTTGTTTTTCTTGTTAAATTAGTTACGGAAATTAATGTCTATAAAAATAAAATATCAAAAACCATTAAAGGAAGACTAAGACGTCTTTAAAAAATTGTTGTATATGTTGACAGAATTCAATTTTAATCCCTTAATAGTCTAATATACGAGACGAGGTTGATTATCAACTCATTTATCACACTAACTTGATCAACTTGGTAGTATCGTCACAGATTATAAAACACTTTAAATAAAAAAGTAGTCCTTCTTAAAATTAGGTTTAAATCGTTCGAATAATTTGTTTTTATTCTAAAATCTTAATTGAATTATCAAATTTTAAGTTGTTTTAATTGGGTCTTCATTTTTGGAAATGTGTTTTAAATTAACCTTTTCTGTTAGTGTAACACTGACAATGTTATCTTTGTGTTACATGTTAGTTCGTAGTTTTTTTATTTTACTTTTCTTTTTAAAAAACAAGTATCATATGTCAAATAAGTGTTCTGTCACGTGATATCTTTAAATCTCGTACATGAAAAACTGCAAAATGAACCTTTTATAATTCAAAGGAACTATAACAAGAGTAAAAGCAAGAAATTGGAAGATCAAATCTATTCAAAGGCTCCTAATGCTATAAACAATTAGAAATTCAAAAGATATGAAGGTCATGACTTGGAACACATTTGAAGCATAATTTTTAGAAAAATTAGTTTAGAAAAATTAGTTTATGTTTTTGGACTTTGAGTTTTCTTTTAGAAACTTGTTATGTTTTTATGTTTTTGGACATTGAGTTTTCTTTTATAAATTAGTTTATATTTTTATGTTTTTGGGCTTAGGTCTTCTTGTAAGGTTTTTAGGTTTTCTTAAACTTATATGCCTACATATAGAGGTAAGAAAAAAAATGATGTAAACATCTTTAGTCATATATTGAATTTTATTTTATTTCATTAGAGAGAAGATTCTTTTGCCTATATATAGAGGTACAAAAAACTGATGTAAACACTTTTAGTCATATATTGAATTTTATTTTATTAAAGAGAGGATTCTCTTTGGTCTTAACTTAGGTATCTGGTTCTCATCAAAGATTGTGGCAAATCTTAACTTGAGCAATATTCACATATTTTATAACTGTAGCAGATATTTCTCTCGCCATTATTTTCACCATGATGCAATATTCACAAATTTGATAAGCAAAAGCTAGAAGAACTCAAGCATGTTGTAGAACATCATAGGCAGGTTCATCCATAGCAGAGATTGTCACCTTGAGCAATTTCAGTTGGCTAAAAACTGCAAGATCTACCACAATTGCACATCATTAAAAAATAGATGTCCACCAAATTAAAGTTCAGATAGATGGCACTGGCAAAGGTAGATACCTAGCCAGATGTAACCCTATCCTGGAGCAAGGTTTCTTTTATGCAGTTCACAACAACAGAGGCCAATTCATCTTGATGATTAGTGTAAGAATGATCAGCTCCCTCTATGATATGTAGCTTATGGTTTGGTAAAATCTTGGCAAACTCATATGCATCTTCAACGGGGATAACTGGGTCTGAAGAACCATGAATTGTGAAGACCCTATAATCCATTATGTGATTTGAGATTAGCAATTATATGGATGCATGTAATGAGTTTGTAGCTTTATTAAGAATATTGTTCACAAGACCACCCTACTACCTTCATCATCATCTCTCACTAGTATAAACTCCCTTTGCTCAAACAACTACTCTACGCACTATTAAATAAGACTTCCTCAATTAAATACAAAAGTATTCATAAATTTGTACATGTAATGGTTTCCCCTGCATGAAATTAAACAATTCTATTTCAAATATCAAGAGTGGATATTAAATCTTGTAAATTTCCTCCTCTAATTTCATAATCTTCAGCAGCTGTGAAATAATTAGGAACATCTCTCGTAAAATCAAGTTTAGACAAGGGAAAACAAGGGACATTTCAAGAAATTAATTAATGTGTTAAAAACAGCATAATGGAGCCAAGTTATATAGACAAAAAACAATAACCCTTATACAAAAATGACTTTGTCACTAGATAAGATAAGAACTCTTGGTCATTGTTATAAATAAAAACATATAATTACAACCACTAGGTTAAAAATAACGTATTCTATAAACTCTACATAATTTTCAATTACAAATGGGAAAAACCACATTCTTTAAAAAATTATCTCTGGTTTTAACTTTTTTATTTACCCAAACTCTGGAAACTCCACACTCATCCTTCATAAACAAAACAGATACAAAGGGTGACGAAAAAAGAGATCAGACAAAAAATTGTGTTCACCTGCATTCTTTATCAATCTGAAGGCATGCTTCATGCATGTTTGTATCTAAGCGATCCATCAAACTTTCCAAAGTTACACGGTAATCAAAACTTCCTGCAATGAGACATGTCATCAAATGGTCGTATAATAATGTAAAAAAGTGTCTGCCTACGTTAGACAAATAGAAACAGAGAATGTCATGTAATATGCCAGATTACATATGAAGGCTGCCAACAAATCTTGAAGTATAATTATTGCCTAAATTTTTCGAGTTTCTCTCGTTTTCATTTCCTTTTTGGGTTTCTTTAGTTATCAGACATTAAGAAAATGAACTGTGGCAAAATAAAAGTACTGCAGCAAGAACTTTGTGCTTAAGAAGACAGAATATTCCCCAATTCCAATTTTGGTATAAAATATACAGCAAAAGCAAAAAAGCCATGTTGTTTGACTTACCGGTTTTAACAAATATGCATTGTAAATTCACTGAATTTGTGCAAACTATATCTTACAAGGTGCTGTAAGAGGCGTGTAAATGTTTTGTGGTTAAATGAAAGGTTACCTGCCCGCATCACATCAATGAAACCATCCTTCCTAATTCTTTCCAAATAATCTTTTCCAAGGCGTTCTTCAATTCCTGCCTTCAGATCATAGCGTCCAGAGATGTTGATAACCGTTTTGATGTCATGATACTTAGAAGCATAAAGAAGAACCACGCCACCTCCTGTATCAGGATACAAGTAACAAAATTTCACATAAACCCTTTCTAAAGCTGTTCCACAGGCTAACTCAGTACATTAAGAATAAAAGTTTTGTATTTAGAGTATGGACTAAACACATGATTGAAATGTTAGTGCTTGATCATCTGCAAAATTATTTTTGCTAGTAAGAATGTAAACAACAAACCTTTACTGTGTCCAATAATTGCAGTAACTATGCGGTTTGCTCTATGAAAGTGTTGAATGACGTCATGTAGATCATCAACCTCCCTCCAATAGTGACCAAACTCAAATGAACCATCACTTTCCCTAGAAGGAAAACTCAACAGCTAAATAAAAAATGAAACAGCTAAACAATACATACTAGTGATCAGGATTAGGTAGAAGTTTCATAGAACATGGTGGAGAAGCTAGTGGTGATTCATCACGAAATGGTTTTAGCTTTTCTATTGTCAAAGGAAATAATTACTTTGTTAAAACTAGAAAAAAAGTAAAAGTATGTGTCCAAATTCCCTTGTAACGAGGAACTGATGTTTTTATTCATGTTTTTGCGTAAAATATTAAATGTATATTATCAATGACCTCTAATGGGTTATTTTTTGGTAAAACAGATCATTTTTATATCTTGACAGTTGAGCAATTTATATTCCAAGAATATGTAACAATTAACATAACGTTATGCAGCGTTTGCATATACACTATACTAATGCATATGTGAATATATAAATATCCAGCATCTGTTTCCTTAAAGAGAAAATCATATCATATGCTTCACAATGGTCACTAACGTATGCCAAAAACTGCATAAAATAAGTAAAACCTTTGAACATCTTGCATTGCAGAATCACTGGAGATTTTTAGCTTTGCACTTTTAGAATAGTTTTGAATCTAATAACATTGATATTCACAACAAAAAGTGAAGTTGGTTGCATAATTTGAATAAAAAACAAATAGGTTCACAATTTATCCTGTAATACAAGATACGTACCCATTTCCACTGAAGTCAAAGCGGAAAGAACTGACTCCTGCATTCTCTAGAGCAGAAGCAAGATTTATTATGATAGTGTCTTCCTGGAGATAGAAAATTTTAATTAAACAATGAAAAAAAATGAATCAAGATATTTAATGTATATGGATAATGGAATGAGATGTCATATTGATTTTTAATAGCATTTACATAATAAAAAAAAGTGAGCTCAACCTTGGTGGATCGAAGACCATGACATAGGATGACAATCTCTTCGGTTTCAGATTCATGAAGAATGCCAACCAGTTTACTGTCATTCTTTTTAGTAATTATGACTTTCTGCTGCCGAGCTGAAAAAGTAATTCAACAGTGGGAAGTCATTTTCTTTGTAATTGATTGAATAATCAACACGCAAGTTAGATTAACCATTGCCTTTCTTTATTTCAAATAATAAGTATCACCATACCATACACCTGAAATTTGAGAAAGAGATTAATCTTTTTTACAATTCTGTAATAGGGGCTGATTACAAATATATTCTAAATGACTAATGACTCTTGACCTAGTACTCACATGAAAGAATCTTGCTAACTTAATTACAGGAAATAAATAGAAACTAATTACAGGAAAACAAATCTGTACAAATAAAAACAGAACCACAGAATTATAAGCCTAATAAGTTGAATTTTTGATACCCAACAAACCATTTCTTGATTATTTTACCAATGGATTAAATCAGTAGCTGCAAAATAAACCACACGAAACTCTTTCGAGTACTTAAAGGTGAAGCCTTTACTACCAATGATTGTGGGCAGAGTCACTTAAGTCATCGATTCTAATAAAACACCAGAAAATTAACTCACAAGGGTTTTGGGAAGGTTGAGCCATCTTCAAGCTCAGGGTTTTTCTTGAAATGCGAATCGGCTTGCGAGAAATGCCAGAAAAGATTGGTTGTGAAAGCTTCCTGAATTCAATAAACCGGGGAGACAAATTTACGACAGGACCCGCGAACACAGTAAGCATATCATGTGATCATGAATTAGAATGATCCAAATTCCTTTAAAATAATGATTGAAAATATATTATATTATACTGGACTTTCACGAATAAACGTCGTATGATTTCGACGAAAACTGTGTTGCAAAGCCAACACGTGACTTGCCTAAACTGTTTTTATTTTAAAGTTTTTTAACATTTATCCAATAAAATATGAACACATGTTTTCGTCCAACAGATTTTTTTTTCGATGCATTATAATAATAATAATATTTTTTTTAAACTGTCCTTTACATCAATGGCATGTCATAACGATTTTAGATTCATTTTTCACATCAAAGGGGGTGTAAAACAGTTAACAGTTAACAACCATGTAAAATCTTCTTCTCGGTAAAATCTCATTAACTAAGGTCATTTCTTTCTGCATTTCTATAATTTCAACCTGCACCTTCATAAATTTTTATGTTTTGAAATGTATAATTTAAACTTTTTTTTTTAATTTAGATTATATATTTTAAAATATAAAATAAAAATACATTTTAAATTACATAATTTAAAATAAATCTATAATTCAGAATATAATTTTATATTTTAGATCATGAATTTGAAAATACATCTATATCTTGAATTACATAATCCAAAATACAAGAATTTATTAGAATGCAGGAAGAAGCTGCCACTAGTCAATGATCAATACTACATGCAATTGGGAAGTAAGTTTCTTATCTTGAGTCAACTTTTGTATTGAGTTAAACCAAAACTCAAATTTTAAGGTAGTATTAATATTTGTATCGTTATTGAATCAATTATGCCGGTATAAAACATTCACAAATATTTAATCTTACTTATCTCATTAAAATGTGTAATTTTTAATGTAAAGATAATGTATTAAAATTTACACATTTACTGATAACCAAAATAATGTATATAAAAAAGAGCAGCAACTCTTACGTCATGTTAAATTAAGTACAAAACTCATTCTAACGTGTCAAAAACTCATACTAGCAGCTGTTGTTAAATCAATTAAAGCGTATTTCAACCATCGGCAAATGTACAATCTTCGATCAGGGAAGATATTGAAAATTACACTTTCACTAATGTTATGAAACAATTTATACAAGACTGATTCTTCCTACACCCCCATCAAATTTCTTCCAGAATCCCATCACGAAAATATAGAGACTTCCGGATATTTTGGTCCGGAATAGGGGTGGATGGTGAGAATTTGGTATCCGGATTCGTGTTTCCAGAAGCATAATATATACTTCCAGAAAAAGAAATCTGCAATACATACTATTGATGAGTATCTTCTGGAAAGATATTTTCGAAATTGGTCTAATGTGTTCGAAAAAGTAAAATCCAGAAATTCTCATATTTAATAAGATGCAGGAAGAAATTTGATGTGATCGAGAAGAAACAGTCTTTATATAAAGGCTAATTTTCATATCATGAGCTTCTTTTGAAATTAAACCAAGTCCAAATCCAAATTCTAGGAAGTCAGATAGGAGGAAAAAGCTGCAGATCACAACCTCACACCAGATAATTTACCAACTAATTTCAGAAAAACTTCCACTATTTTTTAAAAAAAAAAACACACACACAGAGGTGACAACTACGAAGTTCCAAACATGAGTTTTTCCTTCTTTTTTTTCCCGCTTGGTAACAATGTGAGATGTCCCCACAAACTTTAAATGTCAGCCCAAACCCTTTGGTTTTTCCAGTTTCTTCCTGCACCCTATCAAATTTCTCCTTGCATCCTATCATTTCCGATTTTATTATCCGGAACGGCACTAAATTAATTCTGAAAACATTTTTTCGGAACACACTCACCACTCCAATTCCGGATAAAATTTTCTAAAATTAATTTGGTGAGTTTAGAAAAATAAAATGCAATGATGGGTGTAAGGAGAAATTTGATGGGGGTGAGAAAGAAACTGCCCTGGCATTTATACCTGGCCACTGGGTGAAAAACATCAAACTGTTTGCATCGTCATAATTGATAATGTCAAAATAACCCAGTACATCTGACATGTAGATAACAAGGACAGACATTGATCTTGCCATTATTTTCACCCTGATGCAAGTTCACTAATTTAATAACCAAAAGTTAGAAGGGCTAACATATATTGTAGAACATCATAGGGAGGTTCATCCATATGAAAAAAATTGTCATCAGTGGTGAATTCAACTGGCTTGAAACTGCAAGATCTACCACAATATAATTAGATGTCCCCAAAAAAAAAAAGGTAAGTTCAAATGCTGCTAGCACAGACAAATACCTAGCTAGCAGTACCCCTATCCTGGTGCAAGGTTTCCTTTATGAAGTTCACAACAACAGATGCTAATTCATCTTGATGACCAGTGAATGAATGATCAGCTCCTTCTATTATATGTAGCTTGTGGTTTGGTATAATCTTGGAAAATTTAGATGCATCTTCAGCAGGGACAACTTTGTCTGAAGTACCATGAACAGTTAGGACCCTGTAATACATTATATGACTTGAGATTAGCACTCTGCTCATGATGTAAAATTCATAACTTAGTGTTGGAAGTCCCATATCGACTAGAAATAAGACAATTTCATAATATATAAGTGAGATACAAACCTCACTTTACAAGCCGGTTTGTGGAACTTGAGTTAGGCTTAAATCTCATCCTTTAACATATTAAAGTACTTAGAGTCTCTATATTTAGAGTGTGCAAACACCTCAACTTAATTTCATCCTATCGAGGATGTGATATGGTTCCAAAGGGTGAACTGGACAGTTCCAATAAGATTGTGATTGCAAACCTCACCTTCCAAGCCGGTTTTTAAAGCCCACTTCTAACACTTAGTATAAACACCCTCTACCCAAATAACTACTCTCTGCATTTTCGAGTTTTGAATTATGTGTTCTTAAATTTAATGCCATCATAAATTATCCTATGGTTTATTGCTTCCCAATTATATTTTCTTTATATAAACTGTGTAATTTCGACATACATACTTTGCCATCAAAAATATGCAAAGGGTCAATCAAAAGGAACCAAACAAAATATTTCCTCACCTGCATTCTTTATCAATCTGAAGACAAGCTTCCTGCATATTTGTATCTAAGCGATCCATCAAACTTTCCAATGTCACACGGTACTCAAAATTTCCTGCAACAGTAGATGTCCCCAACCCCAAATGGTCATTAATTAAAATAACTCAATATTGTGTCTGTGGTAAACAAACTAAAACAGAAAATCCATGTCATCGGTCAGATTACATATGATGGCTGACAGCCAATCAATCTTCAATAGTCCAAGTATTAAAAACAGTTGCAGATAATTATTGCCCAGATTTTTCATTTTTTCCTTCTGTGTCTTCCCCTCTCCCTGATTTTTTTATTTGGTTTGTTTGATTATCAATTTAAAAGAATGAAATGCAACAAAAAAGAAGTACTGCAGCAAGAAATTTGTGCTTATAGGATAGAACAATACAATAAGACCCAGTTTATTAGGTTAAGAGATGATTTCGAAATTTAATGGAGAATGAAAATGTCTTTCAAAAAATGTTTGTGAATAAATTCAAAACAATTAATTCTTCACTTATTCTAAATTTCATCTTTCTACATTCCTAAATATTTTACCTTCTCTCTAAGATTCTTAGTTGGTCATCCATCTTTTCCACAATCTCATTACATAGCTAAGGAAGCAGCAATGAGATTAATCAAAATCTTGATCTAGGTAAGTTCGTGTTTTTCCTACCATCTGTTAAAATCAACTGAGGAATAGGATTGTAGTAATAATTTGAACAAGTGAAGATGTTGATTGTATAGGTTGAAACTTGGGAGGTTCTACCAGATTTCTTTGAAAACATTTCAATTTTGGAAGTTGTTTTTCTTACAAGGCTAGCTATCTCCAGGAAAAGGGAGCTAATAGCCTACATCTAATCGTTTAATTTGATTTAGATGCATTAAAATGTGATGAATGTTATTGATTGGAGTTCGGTTTTCTTTGAATTGGAAGTATATGGAGTTATGGTTTAATTGGTGTATACTTATGTTGAATTGAATTGGGGTTTGGATTCCTCAATTTTAGTTTTAGTTAGCTTATTGGAAGGTTCGGTTACATTATAGGTGTATTTTTGCTGATTGAATTGTGTGAAGACGGTTAGGATTGCTTATGTTGAGTTGCTGTATCTATCATGAAATTGCTTAAGATATGGGTTTTCTCCCTATCTTGCTTGAGTGATGCTAAAGCAGTGGTAATCATTGCCAACACCAAGAATTGTTGCTAAAGCACCGCACTAGTGAGAAGCTGAAGAAAGTTCTTGCCCTAGACTTTGTATAGTGTAGGTGTAAAGAACCATCCTAACATAGGAAATTGTGGTTCAATTAACAGTATTACTTTTAATGGATCAGGTGTTGCTCTGAGGTAGGTAATACTTAATAAAAGTTTGTAGGAAGGTGTCTAGTGTCACAGATTCCTAATATCATAAAAAATACAATTAAGGATTTATGTAATCTTAGATTGTGAATCGGGTGTAATTTGTTGTTATTATGGTTCTTCAAGATAAGATATATGTGATCATGTTGTTCTCGGGATTGAGATTGTTGTGGTGATGTGAATGCTATATATATCAACGATACAAAATCACGAGAGATGTGAATGCTCAAAAAGTTAGCTCACCTTGGTGTTCTGTAGTGTGCTACTAGTATGATTGTACTTTGTACGGAAACAAATGTTGTTGTAGTTAGTGAAAACATTCCAAGCAGAGCTAGGACCATGATTTAATATATTCCTAGAACGATAAGATTTTTTATATGTATTTTAAGAGCTTACAGTTTAAAGATAATGTATGAAGACTTCAGGTGTATAGTTTTTGAGTATAAATATCTACAGAACTAGGATGATTATATTTTGGAGAATTTCAAATACCAATAACAAATTATATGAGCATGGCAAAAGCAAGACAAACTCTAATTCCAGGCTTGCTAATTTCAGAAAATACATTTGTACCATAACTTCAAAATGGAAAAACAAGTAATTGATAGTCACTCATTGTTCAAACTATCTCTTACAACATGCTCTAAAGTCTAACACTAATATCATTGAAACTAGTGTCCTTAAATGACAAGTTACCTGATCTCTCCACATCAATGAAACCATTCTTCTTAATTCTTTCTAAGTAATCTTTTCCAAGGCGTTCTTCAATTCCTACCTTCAGATCATAGCGTCCAGATAGGTTGACAACTGTTTTAATGTCATGGTATTTAGAAGCATAAAGAAGCACCACGCCACCTCCTGCACCAATAGACGTCAATGACTAATTTTAGTCCAATTAGCATGCAATTTCAGAGAAGCGATTTGAGAAGATGTACCAGGCAAAGCTGAACTAATAAGTTAAGTTTCACTGAGTACCAATGAGAAAAAAAAAAATTAACCATCAATAAAGAGTAGAAGTCACGGAGTTTTTCATCAATTTTACTTATTACCATAACATATCCAGTTTAAGAACTATATACCCACATACCTATTGTTCTATAATCCTAATTCGCAAACACTATGTTTAAATAAAAAATGCTTCTCAATTTCCTCTATAGCAGGCTTTTGGCAAGCAGCCCAGAAATTACATTTTAAAATATTGCATAGCTCATAATAGAAGACTAGCCAGTTATTAAGTACCAAGTAATGATGAGTTGATTCTGGTTCTATGCCAGAAACAACATAATTCTCTTCATGTTGCATCATTCATGGTTTCTACCTTTACAACCAAGCCAGTAGGAAATTAAATAACAAGAACAATCCCATAACATTATCAATTACTGGGAAATGATTATTAAATCAACCCTTGCAACCCGAGTGTTCTCTGACTTATCTTTCATGACATTTTTCGTGTTGGTAGAGATACTTGCAAGATGGAATTGAAGAAAATAATTTAAAATACCTTTACTGTGCCCAACAATGGCACTAACTCCACGGTTTGATTCATGAAAATGTTGAATTACAGCACGTAAATCTTCAGCCTCCCTCCAATAGTAACCATACTGAAAGGAGCCGTCACTTTCCCTAGAAGGAAAATCCAACACTAAATTAAAGGAAACATAGAACGAAGCAAGACTATGATAAAGACCAGATGGCAGAAATTGCACTTCATGTAACACAGTAAATGGAGAGAGAAACTGCCATAGAGTTTTCAACCTATAATTCCATGTAATGTGGCCAAAGTATCAGGAATACATATGCTTAAAAAGTATTGAATTGAAGATTGCTTAACTATTAGGACTCAAGCATAAGAGGAGAGCTCAACCCAAAAAAAAACTAATCAATCACGTGGGAGAGCTCTAAGGCGTAAGTATCTCATCCTACTTATGTGGGACTTCAAACATTAATCAACAGGCAGTGAAGATAGCAATCCTGTCACATATAACTAGTTTACCGATAAATCTCTCTATTTGAAAATTCACATCCCATACTATATTAGTAATCCCCAAGTTTACTGTTGTTAAGAAGTTTGGGTCAATGGTGGTGCCTGTTGTTGTTTAGAAGCTTGGTTCACTGGTTTCTTTGGAGCTATTATTACTAAGAACTTGTTTGGATAAACTTTCCACAAGGACTTTTAGGAAACAAAAATAAGAAGAAAAAAATGAAATAAACTTCTCTATAACTTAAAATTAGTTTATATATAAACTAATTCATAAAATCTTTCTCATAGTTTCTAATTTTTTGCTTTTTAACTTGTAAGTTAATTTTAACTAGTGAAGAAACTAATTTCATTTTTTCTTGTTTTTCTCTCTTGGAAATCCTTAAGCAGAAGTTGGTCAAAACAAATCTTAAGACTGTCTTTATGCTGTTGAAGAGCCCCAATATGACTCCAAAGGTTGCATTACCTTAAATTATATCATCTAGACATACCAACTTATGTTGTTCCAATCTCCAGCTCTTAAAATGTGGTAGTAATTACCCTCACCTATTATTCATCTAATCTAATACATTCCTTTTTTTTACAATTGGAACCCATGCTTAAAGCTTTCAAATATTGATGAGTTTAACACACATATCTCTGAAACAATTCAAACCTTAAAAAGGCCACTTCTTTTTTATCACATCAATGCTCATAATGCTAATACAGTAACAAACAACTTGAATGTTAAGGATTTACGATTTTGTTTTGTACTACTTTTAAACTTACCCATTTCCAGAAAAGTCAAAGCGGAAAGAACTCAATCTGGCATTTTCCAAAGCAGCAGCAAGATTCACTAAGGTATTTGTTTGCTGAACATTAGGAAACTAAAGCGATGAAACTTATCGGGTAAAATGGGTTTACAAGTAAAAGCTTAAAATATGAAAAAAGCTAACTTTTGAAGAGCGGAAACCGTGGCACAAGATTACAATCTCCCTGCTTCCAGATTCATGTAATATGCCTACTAGATTCTCACCGTGCTTGTTGGGTATTATCACTCTGTGTTGCTCAACAGCTAAAAGGGCAATTAACACGTCAATTGTATCAGTTTTCTTTCTTAGCACTTTATTGAAGATCCAATTTTGCAATGAAAAGTACAAAAAATATCACCTGGGGTGTGTGCCATGCTCAAGGTGAAAGTCCTTCTGGTTCTGGGTTTGTGATTATGAGGGATGGAAAAGCGAACCTGGTAATGGGAAAATTTAGGTGTTGTAGGAAGTGATGAATTGAAGAAAAGTGAAGAAGCATTATGCAGAAAGGATTCCATTGGGAGTGAACAATGACATGCACAGGCATTTCATTTGAACACGATCCATTTACCTATTCCTCACTCGCTCCTTGTCTGTTCCTGGTCCTCACTCACTCAACCTCCGATAAAGATTTAGAGTTGTTGATATAAGCAACCTTTTTAATTTTAAAATATAAATAACTCAATTAGTTTTCACTTCAGTGTAAATTCTAATTTATTTTGGGTAATAAATCATTGTCTAATTTTTATTAAAAATATTAATATCAATTCACTGTGAATAATATCCAACTTTTAAATCGGATGTAACACGTGATGAGTATTAAATATTTTTTTCCATCCTCGTATTAATTTTAGATTTGAATTATTAAAATAATTTTAATTTAAATAAAGGTTTAATTCATTTTATTTTCACTTAGTTAATTGAGATTAGAGACACTTTTTTCATATTACAATTTTAATTATATTTTTTATAAAGAATTTCTCACAATTTGTCTAAGGTTTATTTTGAACTAAGTTATGATATTTTGAATTAAAGAAAAGATAGAATTCTCTAGATAGTAAATTAGATAACATGTTTGTAGTTAGTCAGTATTGGTATTACGTTGAGCAATACCATGAATTCGTCGAGCACTATATCAAAAATTGAAGTCAGAGAACTTTAGTGGTCCATGTTGTTAGGTAGTTAAGGACCCATAGGTGCTATTATGATTTAGGTTTAATAATGTTTTTATTTTAGAGTTAAAATCTTAAAATAGTATTTAAATTTTTAAAAGTCTCAAATTGGTCTAATTTTTTTAAAATGTCTCAAGTTTGACATTTCTGTTAAGTCAAAGTTGACGCCGTTAAAGGAAGTGTGTCAGACGTCATAAAATTAAATCCTAATGGGATTCACGGGTTCAAAGCATTAGGTTTCCATCGGGTGCCATGTGTAGACACCAAACGATGGTCTGGTTTCGCTAGGTGCAAATTGGAACTTGGTTCGAGGGAGCCTTTGTTACTTTCATTAGGCAAATATAGGTTAGCATTGGACCCTAAATACATCATTTGATAAGTTATCGTGTTTAATAATTTATTAATTGTGCACATGTGTTGATCAGTTGGTAATAATGGATGGTTTAAATATGATAAATATAATTTCTAATTTGTATGAATGGTGAAGATAGTATCTGACGAGAAATATGATGTTTAAATGTTGATGTGATGAGAGTGTAGTGAATTTTTTGGGAGAAAATATTTCACTTAGTTAAGTCTATAGTGTATTGCAAACGAATTTAAAAAGATTATCCTAACTTTATTGATATCTAACTCACATAGAGAAAGATACTTAGGTGTGAGAGTCAATGGAGGTTCTTGTAATTTAATAATTTGATACAAAATATGATGAACCAAACAAACATAAGAAATTTACTCATCATACTTTAGAGGGACATTAGTCCTAGTTATTGCTTTGTGAGAGCAAACTCCTTAGAAGTGTGAGATGGTATGACATATGCAAAACATCTTTACTCAATACACACGTCTTTCAAAAGTAGAATCAAATGTCACGTGACATATGCAAAACTGCCACTGCCACATCATATTGTCTCTGCCACGTGACACAATGTCAGATTGATACGTGGCAATTTTAATTTTTTAAAACAAAAATTATAAAAAAAATTACAAATTAAAAAAAATTAAAAAAATTATAAAAAATTATAAAAAAATTATAAAAACCAGTGCTGACACGTGACACATAAATAGCACCGTTAGTGGACAACTAAGGAAAAGGAACTTATTGCAACGAATTTTCAAAAATAAAGATTCAATTGAGTCAAATAAAAATGGAGGGACCTCTAGAATGATTTAACCTATATGTAATTATTTAATTACTAAGATAATTTTACTAAATTGGAGTGTTACAATCAACAAATAGAAACATTATAAAGAGATCATATTTAAAACTCACAATGTTAACTTTACAATGTTAAAATTTATAATGGTTATCGCGTACCCTAAAAAGAACACATTTTGATTACTATAGAATAGAAAGAATTGTGAATTGCATTTGTGTTCAACTTCAATTCAATCTCTTTATATAGAATATAAAGAGACTCTGAAAGATGATCATTGATGCCTTTCATAAATTAATCATTGATCTTCCTTGATCTCGTATAAACTTCAATATGTTTGTTGATTTGTTGGTCTCAATTAAGAAAGATAAATTTGATTATTATAAGTTCTTTTGCTTTTGTGTTGCTTAAGAAAACAATTCAAACATAAACATATTTAAATATATGATAGTTAATTACGATTAAAAATAATTGCATAAACTCGCTTGTCAGGAATGTTCAAATAAATAAATCACATCCAAGGACACAAAACACTTAGAATGTTTGGTATAATCAAACTTATAAATGGACTGCTTGTATTAAATCATTTAGCCAAATTATTAGACTATCTAATGGGATTTAGAAATTAGACTATATTGTATAAGGTCGGAATAACAAAAATACATGTGTCTGTGGGTATTCACGGATAAAATTCACGACAGATAATTAGTATCTGTTGGTATTTGTTACCCGCGAGTAGTGGGTAGTAAGTATTTTAATATCCATTTATAAATGGATTGAGTGCGATATCACACTACTCATACCCGCAAATATTAGTTACCTGCACAAACTTAAAATTAAAATTTAATTTATATTTTATTAAGTTAAATTCAATTAAAATAAAAATTTAATTTATATTTTATTAGGTTAAATTTAATTAAAATTAAAATTTAATTTCTATTATATTTGATATTTTTATAATTTTATTCAAAATTTTTATAAAATATTTTTTTTAAAAATATTTACAGGTATACGGATATTCATAAGTACTCGCTTGTTTTGAAAAAATCTGCAAATATTTTTTGAACGGATACTCAACAAATAAACGGACAGATACGAATAAATTTTTTTCTTTTGCAGATCGAATAGCGAATAGCAGTATCCGTATCTTTCACCTGACTCGTTTTCACTCCTAATATAAGGTGTGAGGTCTCAGTTGTGTAGTTCGGTATATTAATAACAAATATTAATATATCATATGATTTCTTGAATACCAAGGAACGTAATCTTCAATTTTACAACTTATGTTATTTTTAGTGCATATTTTAATTATTTTTGTTTCTTTAATATTTTTATTTCAATATTAAGTGTTCAATTGTTTAAAAATTTAGTTTTTAAAAGGGTTAAATATGTTTTTAGTCCCTCAAGTTGCAGTGAATTTTGGAATTAGTCCCTCATCAAAACTTTATACCAATTTAGTCCTTCATCTTTCAAAATGCGTGAATTTAGTCCTTTTAATCAAATTTTGTTAAGTTTATACGTTTCAAGCACATTTCATGATAGTATTTAAGTTAATATTGAAGAAAAAATGTGTCAAAAAGTGTAAATAATTTAAATACTATCATGAAATGCGCTTGAAACGTCAGATAAACTTAACAAAATTTGGTTAAAAGGACTAAATTCACGCATTTTGAAAGATGAAGGACTAAATTGGTCAAAAGTTTTGATGAGGGACTAATTCCAAATTTCGCTGAAACTTGAGGGACCAAAAACATATTTAACCCTTTTTAAAATAATCCACAAAACTTTTTTTTTCTTTTTCTTTAGTTGTTAATTTTGTTTTGTTTAAAAAACTATTATATTGTTACATAATTTTTTGTTCTTTCTTCTAATATTTAATTCATTTTATATCCAACAAATTTATTCAATTATTTGAAAATGTTTTTTGGTCAACATTTTATAAAAGATAAAAAGTATTAAAAAATTTTCATAAAAATATAATTATATATAATTGTATTAACATCATGTTTTCTTTATTTTGTTTTTTCTTTAAAAAGTTATTTAATTAATATGTATGACAATGTGGGTGTAGGCAAGTCTGAATGCAGATCCATATATATATCTGACTCCCATTGATGGGTAGGTTTTCTTATCCTCCCTTCTTTGAATGAATCTTTAAAATTGTTGATTAGATTCAATTCACACTAAAATTGATTCCATATCTGACAATTTTTGACCACAAACATGCTCCCACACAAAGGAGAAAATGATAAACAGACCAAAACAGTTTTTTTTTTTTTCTTTTTTATGTCTTCGAACTTCTGGAGTTGAATTACCATTAAATAACCACTTTTTATTCCGAATACAATAAAAAATAGTCACACTCTCAAAAATAAAAATTCTAAAATTAA
>Ga0214544_1002926_pt1 | contig 35678 bp, 16 predicted proteins | sample CNSS3metaG_FD_160074 | JGI IMG/M metagenome (GOLD analysis project Ga0214544, IMG submission 160074) | Root nodule microbial communities from cowpea collected in UCLA plant growth center, Los Angeles, California, USA - CNSS3 | ecosystem: Host-associated > Plants > Roots > Nodule | place: USA...
ATATATATATATATATATATATATATATATATTCATTAAAAATTTTATTAATTTTTTTTGCTCTTTTTTAAAAGGATACTTGTTTTCATCTCTAAATTCTCACAAAATATAAGTAGAAAATTTATAATTTTGTTAAGGAGTGGACTTTAAGTCTAACTTAACCTTATAAAATCAACTTGTTTGATGAGCTTTGTACCTACTTATATATTAATGATCTTATCTCTAGTTGACGTGGGGCTTCCAACATCCCTCTTCATACCGAGGTATGTATATCTCGAGTGTGAGACACCCAACAAACAACAAATCTCACTAGAATAGGTTTTTACCCATGTTAAGAAGTTGACCTTATATATAATTGATGCGAAACTTTCAACAACTCTCTCACACTAATATCTCGTGCATGAAACTAAACATTAATAAATAACATTTCAATATTGACTAAAACGATAGATCCAACCAACATTTTAAACAAATCTCACAAAAATATAATGATAACAAATCTCACAAAAAGTATTTAAAAAATAATCCACACGGATAATTAATGTTTTTTTCTTATACTCGCACTCAAACATATAAATGAACAGTGATAACCTAAAGTAAACCAAGATGCTTGGCTGTAATGGTGAGTTTGGTAGAAATGTAATGATGAACAAAAGAGATAGAAAATATTGGAATTATTCGGTTATGATGAAATATGATGTCGTCAATGAAATGGTTGAGATCTATAGACATTTTGTTTTCGAGCAAAACAATTTGGAAATGAACGATAGAACATAAGAATGAACAGTAGCAGACAATCTTTGAGTTTTCACGCAAAACAAAAAAATAAATGAGCTATGATGACCTAAAAGAAGAAAGAGACACATGTTATAGGAAATAGGAAACACTTTAACCTATGAATAAATAGTAACAGTTTAGAAACGAATAATGCTTATTCTGATGGTTGTGACAATTTATTTTGCTGGAATTTAGAGCTGTTTAAAACATTTTTGTAGACTATTTTCTCCATTTTTAAATTATCAATATATTTATTTTTCTGCCAGTTTTGTATTGTGTGTTTAAAAATGATTAAAAACTGTCAAAAAAAGCTTGTAAAGTATTATACCTTTTTATTATTTTAAATACAATAAAAAAGAAATGTAAAAAAGAATCAATGATTTGAAGGTAAATCATAATCTCTTCTAGTCCTACACTATTTTCTAAAAACACATATTTTATTTTCGGGTAAATAATATTTTTTAATTTCATTCAATTATTTTAAAACAACTCTAATTTACTCTATCTTTCTAAAAACGAATTAAAAATTACCATAATAGGTCAAATGACACATGATATTTTTTACTCGTATCATGTATTATTTATTGTTTACATTATGCTTTATAATTATATAAGGTTGAAATAAATATTTTTCTTTAATTTTTTTAAGAATTATATTTCATCTCTAAACTAAATTATATATTTATTTTATTTTTATAGTTTACAAAATTGTGTAGAATATTTTTTCTAACGAATACTACTAATTAAACATAATTTATCAAAAAGCAAAATATTTTTCATAAATTTCATAAAGTATAAAGATAAAATGAATATATAATTTAGTTTAATAACAAAATATAATTTTTAAAAGTAATTTCAAAACATGAAAAACATATTTAATCATTATTAATTTAATAAAAACATATATTAATTTATTTATATAAAAGTAGAAACGAATTAAAAATATTTAAAAATAAAAGAACAAAACTATAAAAAATTATAATAGTAATGGATTTTTTTTAATTTTAAATTTTATTAAATATATTAATTTTAGAATTAAATATGTTTTTTTAGCTTTTGTTAAAATTTAAATTCATTCTTTTCAAAATTTTATCATAAACATGAAAAATAATGGATATACCTATTTTAAGACGATAACAAATCATTAAATTGGAACATGTGAAATTAGTCAAACAACTTAAATTAATAAAGTATAATCGATGTGTCAACAAAATTTAATCTATTTAAAAAAACAATATGAGATGTCATCTTTTTAGTGATTTTGAAATATTAAGAATGAGAAAAAAAAATGGAAAATCACTTACAAAATGATATAAAAAAAATTGTCAAAAATCTAGTAATAAAAAAATCATTTTCCTTTAAAATGAGATCTATATCTATTATTTTTTAAAATTTAAAATTAAAACATATCAATATTTAATAGAAAACAAACTCCAGTTATGAATAAAAACTTAAAACTAATTGTATTAATTTGTCTGATAATATTTTGTCCTCTAAAAGAAGCTACATAATGAGACTAACTGGTTCTACTTTAGCAGGTGGCTTTGATAAAGGATCGAAATCTCATGCAAAAGTTATTCCCTCTCCTTGACAAGTGGTAAAGGTACAAAAATAAAGTCAGAAGCAGAAGAAAACCCCAAGTCACCAACTCTTGCAGACTTTGCACCCGCGGAACAAAGAATTTTGGTGCAGAGAAAAACAAACAAACAAACCTACAAACAAACAAAAAAACAAAGGGTAAAACCGTGAATTTTTAACCAAGCAAACAACAACCCAGTACCTCTCTTCTTTCTTCCTCTTCCCCCTCGCATGCTCCTTCTTTTTCCTCTCTCTCTTAAAAGCTGTCCCCACAGTTTTTCATGGCAAGACACTTCCCTCTCTCCCTCTTTTCCCTCCCAAAGTAACCTCGTTTCGGACAAACAAAAAGCAGACACTGAGACATAGCCAAGAGAGTGAAAAAAGAGAGCAACAAAAAAGAGTGAGCTTCAGACAGTGCTAGTGGATACAGAAACTGTGAAGTGAAAGAAGGTGTGGGAACAAAAAAGGTTTGTGGTGAGAGAAAGAGAGAAAGAGAGAAAGAAAGAGAGAGATGGTGGGCTCAGGAACAGCAACAGATAGGAGCAAAGAAGCTGTTGGGATGATGGCCCTTCACGAGGCCCTCAGAACTGTGTGTCTCAACTCAGATTGGACTTACTCTGTCTTCTGGACCATCCGTCCTCGACCGTATGTCCCTCTCTTTTTTCTCTCTTTGTATTTGAATGCTGTTTTTTGAGGTCTTTTCTCAAATGGGTCATCGCCATTTTTGTTGCAGAAGAGTGAGAGGTGGCAATGGGTGCAAAGTTGGGGATGATAATGGAAGCTTGTAAGTGTGATTTTCTTTGACTGTAAAAGCCATTATACATCTTTGAAATGCTCACCTTCAACGAGTTCCGTGTAAACTCAGGATCAAAGAATGGTTTTTTAGTGTGAACAGATGAAAATCTGAGATGGGTCTTGATGACTCTGAAAATCGACCATGGTCCCCTCTGTGATTGGATAAACTTTTGTAAAATTGAATTTGAAGTCACGTGATTTCTGCTTTGAAGTTTTTGTTTTTATTGGTAAAAGTATGTTGGTATTAAAGGTCAGTGCAGAATCTGTTATGTTATCCGAGGCCAAAGCTACTTACTTAAAGTTAATGGTTCAACTCAATCAATTTTAGACTAACATGCCAACTAGTTGTTATTTTAACGTATGATCTTGTATGGATCCAAAAACCTATGAAAAGATTGTGTTTTTACTGATTTGTGCTTCTGGGTATTTATTATTGCTTGGGTTGGTGATTTGATGTTTGCTGATTTTGGTGAAGGATGTTGATGTGGGAAGATGGGTTTTGCCGAGGAAGGGTTTCAGATTGTTTGGAAGAGATTGATGGAGAGGATCCTATCAGGAAATCTTTCAGCAAAATGTCGATTCAGTTATATAATTATGGAGAAGGGTGGGTACTGGGTAGGTGTTTATTCATGTTATTATTAATTATGTTCCTAAGTTTCGTTGTACCTATTTTCTGTTTCATTTTCTCTTTCAAGTGTTGTGTATCTCAGTACCATGTTGTAGGTAGTTACAGAACATTAACACAACGACAACAATTCCTCTCTGCACTTTACTCTGATTAGGTGTTGGTTGGTTTTGGGAACAGGTTGATGGGAAAGGTAACGTCTGATAAGTGCCACAAATGGGTCTTCAAAGAGCCTACAGAGTGTGAACCTAATATGACCAACTACTGGCAAAGCTCCTTTGATGCTGTATGCATTTGATCCCTCTCACATTCTCATCTTTCAGTTTGATTTTTCTTTCCCTTAAACTATAGTTCTTCACTCCCAAGTTTCAACAGCAACAAAGTTAGCATTAAATTTAGCCTTTTGTATTTGTTATGTGTAGCTATTTGGTGATTGATTTTCTCAACTTCCTCTGTCTGATGTTATTTATTGCAGCTTCCTCCTGAATGGATAGAACAGTTTGAGTCAGGCATTCAGGTGTGCACTCAATGAATTTACACCATGCTATTATTGCTCTCAGAAAGCTTTTATTTTTTCAATGTACTTTACTTTCAATCATGTCATTTACTTTTATTTTTGTGTTTCTCCGATTGCCAGACAATCGCTGTGATTCAAGCTGGCCATGGCCTTCTGCAACTTGGTTCTTGCAAGATTGTGAGTAAATTTGTGTATAACTCTTGTTTTCTTCTTTATTTGGACTCGTTTTTACTTATAATTTAAAATTTACCCCCATTACTTTTACTGCATTCATATGTATTGCTATTTATTAGGAGAAAATGTGCCAAGACATTATCATGGTATGGGACCATCATATGTCTGTAGTCCTAGCCAATGCCACATGATATGTAAATGAGTTTTATTAACTTTTTCTCATAATTTGAAAACCTTGCAAAGGTGTTTACATGGATATTGATTCTGACTATATGTATGTGGTTGTCCTAGATTATACAATAATTTCTCCTAATTAAGACTATTTAAAACTGCAATCTTTATCAACAGAAGTTCATTTTGAAAACTATGATCTCATATTTTGTGAGTTCCTCTTATTTTGAAAACAAAAGGAGTAAAAGGGTGTGTTGCAAACATTTCTATTCATTCAGTATATGAATCTCTATGCAGAAACCAGAATATCAAATGTTTGATATATTTTCATTCAATTCTCAGATTCCTGAAGACCTTCATTTTGTGCTAAGAATGAGACACACTTTTGAATCTCTAGGCTACCAATCAGGATTCTACCTCTCACAACTCTTCTCTTCAACTAGGAGCACTTCCTCTTCTACTTCCCTTCCATCAAAACCATCCACCATTCCAATTAGGCCACCCCCTCCAACCCTCAACTGGGGTCAGAGGCCAATTGGGTCTGCTACTTCTTTGCTACCCTCTGCAACTTTTCAACATGCAGGCAGAATGGGGTTCCCACAGGCCAAAGATGAGACTCAGATGTTCCTCATGCCTCATGCATCATCATCAGAGCATGTGAGAATGGGAGACATGATGGGGGAGCATGAGAGTGACATAAAGTGGCCAAATGGATTATCCATCTTCAATGTACTCACTGGAAGATCTGATGATGCTAAACTCTTGTTCAATCAAGAGAGTGCAAATCCAACCTCAGCAATGCAGAATGCTGGTGTGGCAAACCCAAATGAGTTCTTGAGCTTGGATGGCAACAATGAAGGGACAAGGAAAGTGGACAAGTTCAAGAGGTGCTTCACTCTACCAGCCAAAGTGGTTTCATCTTCATCCTCTACTTCAATGGATCATCACCATCATCAACAAGCAAGTGTGGAGTATAGGAATTCAGGAGGCATGTACCAGGATGTCATGGAGACCTTTTTGGAGTGATTTAATGAGGTAAGTTGTGTTTGGGAAATGAAGATGAGAAGTTGTATTTAGGCATAGTTATTGTGTTCCTTAATTTTCGTGTTTCAAGCTTCTTCACTTTGTATCCTGTGTTTTTTCTTATCATTCAGACTTCATTAATGACAATTTCTTTCTTTTAGTTTGGTTAGACATGGAAGTTTTCATGTTTTCTTGCGTACATATCCCATTCACAAGCATCATATGATAACAATGTTTTTTTAAGGGACCATTTAATTTAAACGGATTTTGGATAGTTAGTATAACCAAAAAAACTAGGCATACAATTCCAATTTACTCAAACACAATTTTACTTTTTAATTTCAATGAATTGTGTTTGCTTTCTAAATTTGTTTTATCCCTTATATGATCTGCTATTATTTCTTATATCATTGTTACAATAGTAGCATGTCTTTAGTATTTACTATTCTATTTTATTGATCGTTTGACTAATAAATTAACTTATTTATTAGTTAATTGACTTTGGTTTGAGTTGACTTAGTTCGACTTGAATTAGGATTTACCTGCTTTGACTTGGGTTCAATTCAACTTGATCTTGATTAGGTGGGGCTAGACTTGGTCTTAATGGGACAAGGCCTTGCCTGGTTTTGATGGGATGAGGCCCAAGTTGGTTCTAACTCAATCCGACTAAATGTGGGTTGACCTCAAATTGGATAAACTTAGATTTGCCCACCACTCATTCAATATGGAGTCATCTTAACTTCACTCGGATTAGGTCAGGTCAATTCGGTTTGACTTGAATTTGTGTTGACTCAACTCAACTCGGACTTAGATGATTTGGGTTGGGTCAAATGGATTTAATCTAGGTTTAGATTGATTTAGCTTAACTTGGACCAAGACCAGTGACAGATTTTTTCATTTTCTCTTTTTTTTTTTCATTTAATTTTTCTTATATATTTAAATTATTTATTTATATATTTATATATTATTTATATTAATTTTTTAATTTTTTTAAAAACTTTTATACATACTTTCTCCTCTTTTTCTTATTTTTTTTCATTTCTCTATTTTGTATCTCCATCTTTTCCTTTTCTATCTCAATTTTTACCTTTAATATCACTTATTTTTTAAAATAAAATTGCACCATAGTAAAATTGATGAGTTAAAGAACATTTTAGATTAATTAATTTATTCTTTTGAATTGATTTATTTTGTAACTTTCTTTTGAAGCATATGTTTTCTTCTTACATGTGATAAATTTGTTTATTGTATATCGTTAGGTGGTGACAAATTCATATTTTTCTAAATAGGTGAGAAGTGGTAAATTTATATTAGAAAATTTATGATAAAGAGTAAATGTATAATGCTAGGTGGTGACAAATTCATATTTTTCTAAATAGGTGAGAGGTGATAAATTTATATTAGAAAAATTATGATAAAGAGTAAAATAATTGATTTTTTTTTTCAATAAGAAGACTTGTGATGCATGTACATCAATTTAATTTGAAAAATTTCATGAGAATTCAAAAATTAAAGATTACGGAAAAATAACTATATAAAATTTTCAGAGTTACATATAATGAATTTGAAAAAATCTAATTTGTTATACCTAATTTTTTTTTCAAGTTTTGTCACCGACTAAGATCAACTTGTCTCAAGTTAGATTCAAGTCGAGATGGTTTGACTTTGACTTAAACCGACTTAGTCCTAACATTTTAGATTTTGAATTTTCAAAATTTTGAATAGATATCCCATCCAAATTCAATTAAATGGATTGTACTTTAGATCCAAAAATGGATTTGAATTTAAGATAAATCAATTTAAATATTTAAATAGACTTAAAAAGTAATATGGATTTGGATAATTGTGGATTGAATTTGATAATTTAGATTTTTTTTTCTCACCCTTAGAAATTAAGAGCAACAATTTTGAGATATCTTTCTAGCCTTTAAACTACAAAATGAATGACACTAGGAGAAATAACATGTGTCCTTTAACGGAAAAGCTTAGGTTGTGAATTCAAACTAAACTGTAGAAGGTAGATTGCATTGGAAAAGCTTGAATTTTTGGAAAGTGGAAGGTGACTTATATGATATACATTGATACCATCCTGAATTTGAGAATTACTTAATTCTCAAAGTTACTCAGGTGGAGATTAGTTTGTTGAAGATCTTGTAATTTCTTCAAAAATTTTATTTTATGGGAAAAATTCGTTTACTTTTATGTTAAATTGCACTCAATTTTTAGTTTTAAAATACATATACATGTATATTTTTAATAAAATGATACTCAATTTTTTTATTAACTTTAATTAGGTGTTTCCTTCCTATTTGTTAATAAATAATATTTGTCTCCATTATATTTTTAATATCTTGACACTCATTTTCTTGTTTTATTAATAAAAAAATGTTTTCTAACTTTAGTTTTTACAATTTCCATTGAAGTTTTAGTCAATGTTATTCTTTTTAAATAGAATAAAAGGATTGATTGTGACTTTATTAGAAATATAATGGAGATAAGTGTTTAAAAATTAAAAAAGATGTAATATATGGAAATAAATGTTATTTAGCATGATCTAATAGAACTGACTGCAATATTTTCTGTTATTTTTAATTTTCTTAGTTATTAATTTAAATTCATAGGAAAAATATTTTTAATTTTATCTAGATATTTCTCTCATTTAATTGATATTGAAGTTCTACAAAACAAACCAAATAATTAATGTGAATACTCAGTCGGATCACTAGCAGGCCAAGCATACTTAGTTTCATTTTTTTAACTTCAATTATATAGATGTTTTTTTATCTACAAAACGGTAAAATTTAATGAAAGTTGTGATAACTTTTTGATTCAAAATTAAAATAGCTAAGTTAAAATACTTTTATTAAAACGAAAGATCATTTAATAGTTTGTAGATTAGTAGGTTGTTTTTTTTATGGGCTACTACTTCATGCACCGTTCTGTTTCCTTCCTGCACCCCCTTAATTAGGGGTGGCAATATCCTGCTTGCTAAAACAATGTGCGGTGGGTCAGGACACCGAGTTCACATGGCCGGCAGAAGCTTGGTCCACAGAAGTCAGTAGCCCGCGCGGGTTAGTCTGCGATCCACATAAAAAAACTTACACTTGTGTATATCAGTCATTTTTTTTTATATTTTTGCATGAATGTTCCAAATTCTTGTATGATTGGAAACAAGTATTATGTATTTTTGAATATGTTAAAATTTGACTAATATATCGTGTATGTCAAAGTACAAATATGAATATGATAAAAATGTTTAATTATCAATTTATTATCCAATTCCTCAAAATCTTTGCTTAATTTTGTGAACTCGTTAAAGTTTCTCAATTTGTTAAATATTGAAAGTTTTATCATAATTTTTTAAAAAAACATAAAAATAAATAAATAGGCAAACTGGCCCGCACTTAAGCGGGATAAGTCATAATTTTCAACTCACATTAAAAATGCGGAATGGGACAACCCGATCCGCATTTTGCGGGCCAAATGTGGTTGGCCTAAATGGATCGGGCTGACCGTATTACCATCCCTACCCTTAATGCCTGTTCTACCAGGGTAAATAAGAAAAAACTCTAATCCTTATTTCCTTTCTCATTTACCCTTGTACTGCACTTCCCTACCCTCATTTGTGCCACCACTAGTCGACGAAGGTCACACGGTGGGCGTAGAAGCCACGTTAGAGTTGCAAAAAACCAGAGACCACGTTGAAGTTGTGAATAATCAAAGGTCACGATGGAGTTGAGAACCACTAGAGGTCGCGTCGGAGTTGCGAACTACCCTCTTCGATTTTGTTCTACCTTCTATTTTAAAATTATAATATTAAGCGATATTGATTTATGACTTTGATGGAAGATACCGAGAATGGTGACAATGGAGTGGATAGGCTTCCCGATTCTCGTGTGTGAAGGGTGGAGGGACGCAGTATTTGTTTGGAAGAAGGAGGAATTGGATGAGCATATGATAATCCATAAATTGAACCAAAACAAGAAATAAAAAGAGAAGTCAAATGAACAATAAAAAAAAAGCTTGCATTTCAGACTTATCACTTCGAGAAAATTTTATTTTTTAAACGTTCCAAAATATATATTTCAGAAGGTCTTTTTAGATCCAAATAACTTTAAAAACACTTAATCCAAAAAAATATTTTTATTTCAAAATTAATGTTTTGAAATGAATTTTCAGATTTAGAAATAACTTTCGGATTTATTCATTCGAAAATATAAAAATATTTTTCTGATTAAATGTTCTAAAAATCAATTTTCAGATCTGACATAGTGTAAATGTCTTGTGTCTTGTGTTTATCCTTTTTAATATGTTAAAAAGGATTTTAACATGTTAAAATGTTTGCTATGTGTAGTTCTGGTATGAATGTATTCAATTAGTTGAATTATTACTCAATCAATTAATTTCACTTAAGTCAAGTGAAATCAACAAATTGTACGGACAAATCAACCTATTGAATTCACTTATGACCAAGCTATATTAGCTGGTCTTTTAGAGAATGGAGAAAGACTTCAGATTTTTTAGCGCAAAAAATAATGAAAAGAATAATTTGGAAAACTCTTTCTCTCTCTGATTACACAATGCGCAACTTATGATTGAAGATCTTTGAATGTTGGAGCAAAGTTTTGCTTATGTTGAAGCTTGAAGAACATGTTGGTTGCCTAGGGAGAGCCACCACTCAGGTTTGGTTGTTCTTGTTCTTTTTAGTGTTTCCTAGTGTGATTTCAGGTCTGCAAGTGGGAGGGGTTAAAGTTCTTGTGGGATTCAAGAATGTTGGTGTTTTGTTTAATTCAAGAGTGTAATCTTTGAAGGTTTTATATTTCTTTTTGATAAAGCACATGATGAGGCTTAGCTTGTCCTAATAAGCTGGATGTAGCTCAAATATTGAGTGAACCAGTATAAATATAAGTGTGTTATTCTCTCTCTCTCTCTCTCTCTCTCTCTCTCTCTTTCTCTCTCTCTCTCTCATCTTGTACATCTTTAAATTTCAAGAAAACTCGCTAAATAAATTTTTGTAAGGTTTACTTATGCTTTTATGTAATCTGGTGCTATAACTAATGTTGATATATTAATTGAAATCAATCTTGTATGATAAAGCGATGTTATTTGAGTGAGTTTGGTGGTTTTCGTGTTTTTGCATAATTTCCCATAATATTAGTTGATTGATTTTATATTTCAATTTGTTGAATCATATTGCATGAACAAATTAATTTGTTGTTTCTGTTTTCAATCGGTTGAAATGTGTGGTACAACAACAATACAACTCTAATTTGTTGGTCAATTGAATTCAAATTAAAAGGGTTTTTACAAGTTTTAATTGGGCATAATTTTTAGTACCCAACCAATTCAATAACCCTTTCTTGGCTAAGAGACATTTTAAACTTGAAGGAGGTACATGGTTTCACGTGTTATTCATGGTGGCAGATCTGCTTCAAGTCTGGTGGAACTCGCGTTCTGCGCGACTGCATTGGAAGTGCGGTGCAACATTTTCCGGTGACGCTTGCGATGCAGATTTGTACGGAGTGCAAAAATTTCACATTAGTGAGGCTCGCTTTCGCCCCGGTTGTTAGTGAACACTAAGAGCGAACTTGACCTTATATATGTCGTAAGATTCAACACTTCTTTTAATGAGTGAACCTATGATCTTTTAATCACACCCTCTTGTAACTCAATTGTTTTAGCTAAGAGTAGTTGTATTCCAAAGAACATCTAGTCTTAGTCAAAAATAAATGTGTTCCAAATAATACTTAGTCTTACCCAAGAGTGACAACATTTCAAATAATACTCAACTATAGCCATGAGTATTTACATTCCAAATAGTACTTTGCTTTAACCATGAGTTGTTGGATTCCTAACAATATCCGGTCTTAGCCAAGAGTAACTATGGTTAAAAAAATACTGAAGTTTAAGAGTAACACAACAACAAAAATCGCTTTAGGCAACAAGACAAAATTGTTAGTTAAACCACAAAAACTGTGGTCTAAAGTTTAGACAAAAATTTTTTAGGTGTAGTTTAGGTGAGCATAGTTGTAGGTAATAAGCTATAATTTTCAATACGACAACAATTTTAAAATTGTTGCTTAAAATCCTCATAAAATGCAACAATTTTGATATACATATTTTCAAAACTTCACATTTTCAATATTGTGAGTTCTAGGCATTTTTAGTCTAAAATCAAAGGGAGGGAAAAAAATTCAAATTTTTTCGTTTTTGGAACTAAGTTTTGCATTTTCAGTCAAAAAAGGAGGGAGAGAATATTTATAATCTAAAAGCTTTAATTTTTAGTGTATTTTAGACCACATTTTTACGGATTAGCCCACACTTTTTACAAGCAACATTTATATAAATGTTGCTTAAGATAATTGTTAAGCAACGTCTAAATAAATGTTGTCTTTACTAGGGGTGAGAAAAAAAATACTTAAACCGCCCAAACCCATGAAACCTGACAAAGAATGGATGGATTCGGTTTGATGTATTTGAATTCAGATTAAGTGGATAAAAATATTCGGGTAAATACGGATAAAAATGGTTGCGTACGGGTACCAAATAAAAAATCCATGGATACCCGACTCGACCCAGAATTAGTAAATTTTTTCTCAAACCCTGATTTGTTGCCGCTGATCTCCTCACCCTTCTGCATCTGCAATACATTTGAAAACCAAATCAATAAATTTTCAAAACCCTCTCGTCCCATGGAATACCATATAATACAAATGTTCTCTTCTTTGTTTATTGTGACGTTCTCTTCTTTGTTTCCTGTGAGAAATAATTTTGCAGAAATGATTCTTCCTTTGAAGGACGGGTGCCATAAAACGCAGTTGAATTGCAAACCAAGCTTGCGACATCTTAGGCGAGTGCGCGCCGTGGACCAATCTGCTTCGATCTGCTCTAATATGCTTCCTTCTAGTTCAATCTGACGCGATTTGCCGCGATCTTGTTCGATTTGCCTCTATGAGGTTCGATCTCTCGCGATCAGGTTCGATCTGTCCCTTTACTTCGATCTTCATCGATTTTCTTCAATCTTCGATGATCTTCCTCGATCTGCTCCATATGTGGTAGTGCGATGGGGTCTGCTAGGTCTGTGCAGGGGTATGATGATAGAGAGAACCAAGAACGTGGAGAAGTTAGAGAAACATAGTTGGAAATCGTTTTCTCTTTTAGTCTCACGTTATTTTACATTTGATTCAGGTAACCCACCCGTCCATCCGCTTGTAATAAACCTGAACCTGCTTAATCCGAAGCATAAAATGGTCGGATTTGGTTTTCAAATATTAAATTTGGATTGGGTCGAATTAGCCTTCTCAAACCCGAATCTGACCCAACCTAATTGATGCTCAGGTCTAGTCTTTACTATGTTTAAACCACATTTTTATAGTTGTGGTCTCGTTTAGTGTTGTCTAAAGTCATTTTTGTTGTATTATAACTAGGACTCAAAGAATACTTGTTTGGTATTTGTAGTGATAGTCTACCGAATAAAAATTAATCAAGAATAACAAACAAATCAACATATAAACATTAAGTATAAGTGTCAAGAAAGGTCTTTTGAACTAGATTTGCAACGATAAGTTTGTGCACTTTAAATTTTATCTAATTATCTTCATCAAGTATTAATCTTATGAGAATATCTAGAGAGTGAGGCCATCTAATTATTTTCATTAGGCATTAATATATTAAAATATCACAAGAGTTTTTAATACATAATTAAATTATTCCTTCACGTGTATATTTTACATGTTGTCCAAAAAAGATTTTGTGTTTTAATCATATAATTTTAGTTATTTATGACATCATATATATATATATATATATTGAAATATTATTTTTTGTAAATTAAAAAATTAAATACACATTATGAGATTGAATTGGAAAAGAATTTTAATGATCTTAAGTTACTCGTAGAAGTGAGTTTTAAGAAAATGAAATATTATTTCAGTTTGTGTCTAAAAGGAGACACTTTCTTTTAATGAAGAATTTAACGAAATTTATTGGTTATTTAATGAAAGTGGTAGTGGAAGAAAGATGAAACCCAAAGGGATGGAACACCAAACAGAGAAAGACTAACTCACTTCAACCCATTTCAATCTACTTTACCCAACACAGAAACACAACATCAGGGATCTCTGAAGTCATGATATTGTCTTGTTGTCGAGAAGAGATCTTTGATGCTCGGTTTCTGTGTTGGGTAAAGTGAATTGAAGTGGGTTAATCTTTCACCATTTGATGTTTCGTCCCTTTGTGTTTCGTCTTTCTTTCACTGTCACTTCCACTTTTCCATCTTTCTTCCACAAGTGTCAATGCAAAAGAAAAAACAAAAAGAAATTAAACAAAACATTAGTTAGTGAGACATGTTACCGGTGTCCAAAATAAGTTAAAAATTGGAGTCAAAATAACATTTTCAAATAATTACATAATCAACATTTTCTGTAGAATTTTTTTAAAGTGATTTTTTCCGTAGTTAATTGTTGATGATATCAACAATATCATTATCACAAGAGTAATTATATTTTAGACAAACTTGTAAAAGGATTATTTGACACTAAATATTAATAATATTATATTCAATAATTTAATTTAATGTCTTAATTTAATATTGTATTATTAGAAATTAATGTTTGAAAGCTTGTGTCAAACTATCATCATTCCCTTACCAAAAATACAATTTCACAGCACACGCAATCCTAGGCAAAATTATTTTCTTCAACACTCTTCCCATAAGAGTTCATTGGAGACCAAAATCCAGTAAGTAATTTTTTTTTCTTCCACAAGTATAATAAACTATTTCATGTGGCAACCACATGCATAAATCTCACCAATTTCACAGATATCTTCCCAAACTCCCATGTAAGTAAAAGGAAAAAAAAGTTAAAAAACTAAACAAAAGTTGCAGAACTAACTATTCACATTTTCCTTCCAGTAAGACCCAGTGAAAGGGTTAATTAACATAGTTGTCTCTTTTATCACGATCGAACTCTTGATCACATGTTTATCATCAGACAAAGTTATGTACCAATCATGTGACGACATGTCTGTCATCAAACGTCTTTGTTACAACGCTTGGACGGTTCCATGGCGTGGCATTCTCTACAAGCCATCACAAACCACCGTAGAATCCTCCTCCCAAATCTCAACCTAACCCCTTTATTCTCCTTCTTACTCTTCTTCTTGTTGTTCTTATTCTTCTTCTTCTTCTTCATGGTCCCTTTGTCCTTCACTTGGTTCGTGTCGGTTCTTCTTCTCAAGGAGCCTTCACGGTTCAACGCTGGCATGGGAGTTATAAACTGCCACCTTTGTGAGCAGCCATATGGTTGATAATGGGAGGGAGTTTTTGACATAAATGCAGCACCTTTGAGCTTGTTGTGGAAGGATTTTCGCTCAGAACTGTCGCTGGAGCTGGTTCTGGCGCTGCTACAGCTGCTGTTGGTGCTGTTGCTCAGTGAAGAGAAAAGGGAGTCTCTGGTGCTGCTGGTGCGGCTGCTAGGGAGGGGGAAAGAGTGGGGCCGGAGACGGCCATTGAGGAAGAGGTGGTCGGCGGGGGAGGTGGCGAAAGGCTCGGCGGAGGGGGAGTCCGGAGTGAGGGACCCGAATTCAAAGTCCGATTCAACCGTCGGCGTGCTCACGAAGGAGAAGGAGTCGCCGGAGGAGGGAGAGGTGTTGATGTTGTTTTTGTTGTCCATGGAGGGGTTGGTTGTGATGAGGAAATTAGGGTTTATATATGTGTGAGGAGAAAGAGAGAGGGTATGATGGTGATAGTGGAAGACTGGTTTGTGGGGTTTCGATGTGGGACATGTGGAGTGAAAATTAGGGAGGTAGCTAGCTAACTTAGGGGGTGGTGTAAATAATGTGAACCATGAGATGACAACTAAGATATAAGTTTGAGGAATAATATTGCATAGTGGTGGTGTAATGATGTTGTTAGCCTATGTGAGATGTGTCACATACAAGAGTGTATTGTATATATGTGTCATGTGATGTTGAACTTTAAAGATGTTGCCAATGGAATTATGAGCAATGAATTACAATGCATATCAAAATGAAAATTGAGAATAGAAATAAATTTTGAGTGAAAATTGAAGAAAAGTGTTTTTGTATAAAATTATTAGTTTTTTTTTTTCATATATTACAAGTAAGTGTCGTGTTGTACACTTTGTATTTAAATTATACCCTTCTTAATTAGTAAATATTAACTTTTGTAGGTGCTTTTTAATGTGAGATCTCTAACACATAGTCTTTATATTAATACATATACATATTGAGCGTGAAATTAAACATTAATGAATGTTTGGTGATATGATAGACTCAACAAATTCGTCGAAATTTCGTAATACTGGATAACATGATAGGTCTAATAAACAATATCGTTAAAATAAACTTCAAATGACTTTAATATCATATTAAGAAGTTAACTTTAAACTTATATCCATTTATATATACAAATTTATTTTATTTCTAATCGATATGTGATCTCCAACATAAAAAAAAATGTCATAAATAGTGAATTGGTGATCGAATTCGAAAACCAAAACCACGTCTCAGTTAAGATCCGCCCACTAAGTATATATGTTAAATATTTTATCCCATATAAAAAGTGTTAAAAGAACTATAAACAATTTAGAAAAATTGTTTTTAGCTAATAGTGAGGTGAGTTTGGAGAATAAAACATAGCATAGTCGATCTTTCACTAGTCCTTACTTTGTTGAATTTTAATTCAATTGTCTTAATTGGATCCTAATTGATGAATATTTTTGGGTATTGAATATTTGTAGGTCTTCACTCGAAAGAGAGGAAAAGAAGAGTGTGTTCAAATATGCTATATAGAAATGCGTCAAAGGTTATTGTGGGGTATTTACTAGATAAATTATAGTCTATGGTTTCGAATTTTTATTCATTAAAAGTTGTTAGAGGCTAAAGAGTGATTAGGATCAAGTGGAATTGGAAAGTGAAAAATTATGCTTAATCATAATGTCTCTTGGTCACAATACGTGGAGAGAGGATCTATTGACATCACTTATAAGTTTGACAAGATTATACTTTTAACAATTTTTATGTCATAGATTTTCTCAATTCAATTATTGAATTGAGCTCTTAAACATAACTAAACTAAATTATAATAGTTTGTATACTTCAAAATCTAATAATATTACACCGTATTCTATTATTTTAACATACATTGAGTGATTTAAAAATTACTGTTATTATTTTAAATAATGCCATGAAATTTAACAATTAAAACGGTAAAAAAATTAATTATAGAAATGTTGATTTGCAAAAAGATTTCAACATTGGTCAGAGATATAGCATCTCTATCCCATAATCTTTAATTCAAGGTATTGATTTTTCAATAATTATTTGGTTGCTATCCCCACTATAGTACGGTAGTGAATTAAATATTTATTTACCTTGATCAACTTGCTTTTTGTTTTTCTAAAGGACACATAGTCCCAAATATACCCTTTCCCATGAATAGAAATAAAGAAAAACAAAGGAAAATAAAGTAGGAAAGGGAGATGGGTCAATATGTATCCCAACAATAATAAGACGAAAATTTTCATAAATAAAATAGAAGAAAAACAAAAATATACATAAATTAGTTTATAGAAAATCTGTCTAGTTTTTTAATTTTAATTTTAATCTATCCATACACTAATTTTAATTGATTAAAAAGTTAATTATATTTTTATACTTTTTATAAATCTTTATAAAAAAGGAAAAAACTTGTCCAAACTTTATTACGTGCCACTCATTCTTGTAAATGAGACTATACCTCAATTATACTATATTTTTTATGTTTACATGTGATATAAATATAAATCATATAAAAAATTTAGGGTTAAATATGTTTTGCATGTTCTAACTTTTAGTTAAAATTAGAATTATTTTCTCTTTAAAACTTTGATTAAATTTAGTCTCCCAATTTTAAAAATGTATAAATTTAGTCATTTTAATCAAATTTTATTAAGTTTGTTTGACGTTTCAAACATGTTCCTCAGCTAATGTATCAAAAAGTATAAATAACTCAAATACTATCATGAAATGTGTTTGAAGTCAAATAAACTTAACAAAATTTAATTAAAATGACTAAACCTACGTATTTTTAAAGTTGAAGAACTAAATTGAGTCAAAATTTCAAGAAGAGACTAATTTCAATTTTCACAAAAAATTAAGGGACCAAATACATATTTAACCAAATAATTTATATTTTCAGTATCTCATAATAAGTCTAATTTATTATATTAATTGTATATAGAAATATCACAGAATGTGTAAAATGAAATCAATTTCTTGAATAATTTTTAGTGTTTAAAAAGAAGTTAATTTTTTTATAACCTTTTATAAAAAAAACTTGTTCAAATGTTTTTTCTTTTGTGCCACAAATTATCGTAAATGAAATTTTATACATCGGGTGTATCAGAATGTTTATGTCGATCGATTGTATAAATGGTATAAAATTTATATTTTCTATATCAATTAGAAGTCCATCGCAATAACTCTAACATATTGTATCGGTTGTATATAAACTATCATGTAAAAATATCAATCTCTTGAATGAAATTTAGTGTTTAAAAGGTTAGTATTTATATAATTATCAAGAACATCATATTTAAAAACAAAAAAACAAAACATAATAGTGATCACTAGTTTAGTCTTCATTCTTTTGAACCACAAAGGAATGGTGGGATACCACCATTGTGGCTAGTTTTCTTTGGTAGGAGGAAGCAAAGTAGAAGGCTCCCTAGGGTTTTGTAAGAAACTAAGATGTGATAAAACATTATAGGAGGAGTGTGATTTTAATGATGAAAGACCTACTTTTGGTTACTCCTTCAGAAACAAGGGGACAAGGTGAGTGATAATAAATGTTGTTGGTCTCCCTTTGAAGTTTCTATGGCTTTATACATGGCCCATTTCATCTCATTCTGTCTTTCAGACCATTGGTCAGCCAGATTCAGTCTTCAAGTCTTATAATTGTTTTCTACCATCAAAGCAAATTATTCGTCAATTAATCTTCCCCACAAAGCAACTTTTATGCGACGCCATCACAAAGTGGCAGGTCCATGGATTTGAAGACAAATATGTTCAAGTGTTGACTACTAAAATCATGTTGAACACCATTCCAAACGCTATGAAATTTGCAAAATAACAACTGTTCTGATCCCAAAGTTCTTAATTAGGATTAATTATCGTATTCTAGCAAGGTATTGTTTACTTTGGAGTTTGAAACTTTATCATAGTTTTATTCTTAAAAGATTACTCAAAAAATTAAAAAAAGAAGGGATATTTAAAAAACAATGATATTTTGACTCCCACAATTTGACTCCATTTTATAGTCCTTGATGTAGTTTAGTATTGAGCATTGATTCTTTCAAAGAAAAAGATAGTGATACATTAATCAATGTTCCATATTAAGCCACATCAGGGAGTACAAAATGAGAGTCGAATTATGAGAGTCAAAATATGATTTTCCATATTTAAATTGTCGTTAACCTTGATTCCCAAGTGCTATGAAACTGAGTGTTGTAAAAACTAAAGTTTTATTGTTATTGCAAACGTACGAAAGTTGCGACAATAGTTTGGATTTGACCATCATTATTGTAGTAGTTTCAATTGGGTCCTTTATAATTGGATCCTTTACAACAAATTTGACCGTTGTGATCTACACCTCTTTCTCTACTTATAAATACATGTCTTATTCTTCTTCCAAACACCCTTCCCACTCTTAATTCTTCTCCTTTCTTCTTTCATTCTCGCACTCCTCTTTTATTACTTTTATTATTCTATGTTCTCTTTATCTGAGATCCTGGATTATTGATACTATGTAAAGAGTTTATCCTGCTAAATTTTGTAAAAAGTTGATCCTACTAGATTTTGATATTCTTGGGATATCCGAGATGTTTCTATTGTATTCTAAAAAATTTATACATACACAATAGATAAATCCTTAAGGACAATTACCATTTACGTTTCAAGAAATCATTTTAATTTATGTTTTATACCGTATATCCAACATTGATTGTACAACAAGATAACAACTAAGCAATGTTTCTTATAATAGAATATTTAGTTACAAATAATAGAACGTAAACTTTCATTAAGTAATTTCTCCGTTGAACCATGTTTACATTACTCTATACACACCTTATGCGTAAGATGCAAGCGAAGTGGCAAATGATTTCAGTTAAATACTTTTCTGCTACTCAAGTTATTGCGATGTACACACACTATAAGAAATTACCCAATTATTTATGGGTTTTTATGTAGAAATTAGGATTTGTAGAAAAAAAGAATTGTTTTGTTGCGACGCCCTCACCATTAAAGTTTGGGGCTTATACTTACAACCATGACAATTGAACCATAGGGGAGAAAGTCATTGATTACGCCATATATGTATTGTTGCGTTTTCTTTAATTATTTTGATGAGTCGAAGGTTAGAGCTTAATTTTGTATTTTTATGTAGGTCCTTTTGTCGGGGCCAGTTTAGCCCAATCAGATAAATTTTTAGCGTCATCGAGAAAAAAAAAAAGTTCCAAAAAATATTTTTAGTATTAATATTTTTGTATTAAATTAATTATAAAATTATGTAAGTAAAATTTAATTAAAATATTATAAGTGATTTTTGTAAGGCTTACTTTTTACTTTGTCCTAAATTGTAAAGTGTTGTCCCAAATCGTTTAGGCCTAGGGCTAGCCCAAAAGGAGTTCCGACCTAATTTGCCCTAACACTCTAACTTTCCCTCACTTCACAGAAACACAGTCGTCTCTCTCAATCTTTCCAAAAGAGCTCTGCTAGGATTTTCCGTCTTCCGTTAAGCTACAAGAACCTCGTTCGTTCCAAGTAAGTTGAGCTTCCATCTGTTCTTCCTCTGTTCTAGCTCTGTAGCATTAGTTCCTACCGAGGTTGCACTTATTAATTTAGTTTCCTGTATGTTTCCCTAATTTCTAGCTCCCTAAGCTGTTCTCGGAGCTGTTGTGCTCTTTACGTTTGGCTGCCAAAGTCCCTTGTTAACCCTTTCCAGGTAAAGGAAGCTAGAACCTCTTCGTTAATGCGATCGATGTTTGTCTTGCTTTGTTTCATGATTTATAACTAGTGTGTTATGGATGAACTGTTAAATGCTAGTATTATCGTTTGGGTGCGAAATTATGGCTGCTACAGGGAGAACAGTGGCGAGACTTGTTGCTCTCGCCCAAGCGAGACTGACTCGCCCAGGTGAGACATGCAGAAGCAGGCCAGGGTTACACTCGAACTCTAGCTCAGGCGGAGAGCTCTTGTTTTGAGCGAGGCACTATCTCGCTCAAGCGAGAGACTCTCGCCTAAGCGAGAACGCGTGGGAGCATTGGTGTGCTGCTGCAGTCTTAGCCCAGGCGAGGGACCTCACCTTTGGGCGAGGGGTGGTCTCGCTCAGGCGAGGGAGGGCTCGCCTAAGCGAGTGTGCGAAAACCTCCTAGGGCCTCTGTCGCGATCTCGCCTAAGCAAAACTCTGTAGCTTTAGCAAGGGGACTCCTCTCGCCTGAGCGAGGACTGTAAGACCAGGGAAAATTAATTAATTAAATAATTAATTAATTAATAAATGCGGGTAGAAGCCGCCTTTATGACATTAATTGTTGTTTGATGTGACGTGGAAGAGTACTAGCTCAAATGGTTGAGAGTAATTGGTTTGTGTGAGAGGACTTGGGTTCGAGTCTTATGTATGCCAATTATGTGTGATTGTTTTGTTATTGATTTTTAAGGATATGTATGAGTATGTGATTAGTATTGTAAGATATTGTTGATTTGTGAGTATCACCAAATGTGATTTGGCATAGTGGTTGTGCTTTGGCCCTATGAGTGGAAGGTCTTGGGTTCAAACCTTGGTAGGTAAAGAATAAGCTTTATTTTTGTTAACTAATAGTTGTGGTATGAATGTGAAGGGGTAAGAAAAGCCTAGCAGAATGGGGCTGGGAATTTACCAATTAAGTAACATTGAAGAGGAATTAAAAGCCCAAACTCGTTTTATTTTTAATACCCACCTTAAAGGCACCTATAAAAGCCAAAAATTAGGTAAAGGGAAGGGTTTTGGCAGTGCTGGGAGTTTGCTTACGAGAGGAGCACGCGTTTGAGAGAGTGAACTGAGTTTGAGGGCAAGAGCTGAAGCAAGAGGAGATCGTTGAATCAAGGGATCCTATCTGCACAATTTTGATCACACACTCCAGGTTAGGGGAGCTGAACCCAAAAGTTCATGTTGTTGTGCGTATTGCATGGTTTTGGTGAAAATGTATGCTGAAATTCGTGATATATGAGGGGAATTGGGGGTGGAGAAATTGGTATTGTTGTGTGTTGAATTTTAGACCAAATGAATGAGAAAAGGGGTATATACATGGTATATGCGGGAATGGAATGGGATTTGGAAATTTGGGGATTTTAGGGAGTCTATACTATGCCAATGTGATATTTTGTAATGTGTAAATTGTTTTGGTATGCTCGAATTCTGTTTGGTGTGTTTTGTGGTGCGAATTGGACATGTTTGGAGTGAATCGAGTGCGTGATCAGTGAGAGAATCTGCATTTCTCGCTCAGACGAGCTTGGCTCGCCTAGGCGAGATTAGCAGAGACGCGTACCCTAGTGCCATTCAAGCTTCTCGCTCAGGCGAAGAGGATGAGTTTTGAGCGACATAGGTTCTCGCTTAAGCGAGTAAGGGTCGCCTAAGCGAGATAGTGAGGGAGTTGCGCGTATTGAGCGCGACTTCTCGTCCAGACGAAGAGTTTATGGATTTTGAGCGAACCAGGGTCTCGCTCAGGCGAGACGACCTCGCCTAAGCGAGATATCGAGGTCATGTGTGATGTTTTTGGGTGATTATAGCTCAGGCGAGACTGTTTTGGATGTTTGGGCGAGAGATGATCTCTCCTATGCGAGGGGTTCTCGCCTAAGCGAGATAACGTGTTGTGGTCACTATTTTAAGCTCGCTCAGGCGAAGTGAGCTAGCCTAAGCGAGACTGAGGGCTTAGCTTGGGCGAGAGGTCCCTAGCTTAAGCGAATTTATACAAGTTACTATGGTTTATGTGGTTATGAGTGTGTGTTTTGGTTGTTTATCATGATTAGATTGTATATGCATGTGTTCTGGTGTGTGGGCTTGGAGGACTAAGTCCATTAGGGATCTGGGATATGCTCGGTGGTTGGACACATTATGGGCATGGAACTGGTTGAGTTCCCATCAGCTACTAATGGGCGAGGAGTCCTTAATATGGTGATTGCATGTGTCAGGCGCACGATGGGCAAGGAACTGTGATGTTCCCGTCGGCTACTATTGGGCAAGGAGTCCATAGTATGGTGATTGCGTGCGTGCCAGGGTCCAAGTGTGAGACTTGGATGTTGATACTACAGGCGAGGAGTCTGTAGGGCAGGACTATGAGCGGGATAGGCTCATAGGGTTGGACCACGAATGAGTTAGTTTTGTGGGAGCACAGGGAAGTTCCAAGACCTAGTTCATGCATATGACTCATGAAGGACTATGAGGTCATGGTTGGGTGATTATGAAATATGAAATTAGTTGTTATTTTGGGTTAGGAAACATATTTATACTCATGTTTCTTTATATATATGTTGTGCATAACTCACCCTTTCTGTGTGTGTGTGTGACGATGATCGGGTAACTTGTTATCCGGGAGCAGATGATGTGACAAGTGGGCCAAGAGATGCTTAGACTCAGAGCGAGGGCTAGCATGGGATATTATGTAGATACATATGTATTCTGTTTATTATTTTATCCTTGTGAAGATTATGTAAACTTGGCAGGAGCCATTGACTTTTATTTCAATTTTATGAATTATGGACTCCTGGTTTTATAACTCGTATATTTAAAGTTTTAAATTTCCCGTGTTTTTGGGAAATGAGGTATTATTAAATGCAGTGTAATTATTTTACTTTGATTTATTTTATTAAATTTGTAATATCCTGACGGGATGTTACAAGGACTTCTGGCCTAAGCGAGATCCGCTGTAGGCCACGTGGTTTTCTCCACTTGAGTGTTATGGATTATTAATTTATTTATTTACTCTATTTAAAGTGTGTGGCTTGTGAAATGCATGAGATGTATGTGATTATGAATTTGATGGAGATGATGGTTTGGTCTTGGGAATGTAAAATGAATGATATGATTGGTAATTAAAGTGGCATGGTATTGATATTTTATATTCATGGATTGAGAATGATGAGTTGGTATGGATTCACCGGAAATATGAATGAGGTTGATTATAAAAGGTTGGCATATATATATATATATATATATATATATATATATATATGTGTGTGTGTGCATGATAAATCTTTCTTGATTGATTGAGTATGATTGGTATGTGGTCAATACGTAAAACCATGAGCCTCTAGGTGAGACCTCATGATCGTGCTTCAATGGTCGGGATGTAATTTCATGACCCCTGTTAGTGGGAATTCATGGTGGTGCCACATCTATATAATTTGGTAAGGATTCAAGGTAAGGTTGCATCCTGACACTCTAAGGAGTCAGTTAGTCTCACTTAGAGCGGACTGACTCTTGTGGTGAGAGTAGCAGGAGGCCTAAAACTCATTAAGGACTAACCTTGTGTGTGAGGGATTGGGATATTGTAACACTTAGCTCGAGGGTGAGCAGCTCGGGGGTGAGCAGAGAAATCCACCACAAGTGCAAGCATCCGCTGAATCCAACTAAATTATATGTATCCGGATGAGTCGCGTTAAGTCTTAGTGTATTTGTTTGGAAAGTCGTAACATGCTTGGGTGACGTATGCATAATTTATTGTGAGAATATATATAATAATATGATAAAAGTATTTTTGGCTCTAGCTTACCCTTTTGCTTGTTTGATTGCTTTACCCTTTTGCTTGTTTGATTGCTTTGTGTGTGGTCCTTCTCCTTTTGCGATGATCATCGATTTATTGATGTGAGCAGATGTGAGGAATACCCGTGGTCAACAAGGAAGTGATGGTTCCGCTGCTTAGCCCTGGATTGACTTCTACTGTAGGGCTTTCTTTTAGAGCAATGACCCATGTTCTTTTTTTGGCTTTTGGTGTATTATCAACTACTGTTATGTCCTTGTACTTATTTTCGTATTTGACATCGTGATGTGCCTAGTTTCTCTTTTGTTTCTGCTTGAACAACTATATGGAGTGAGGTTTGTACTCCAGGACCGTGCCATTACATTTTGTGTGGTAATTCTTTAATTAGGGTTATAAATTAAATGGGGTATTACAATTCTTAACTTTTATAATGTTATAATTAACTTTTCTTCTCCTTAAACATTGAGTAAGAGGCTTAACTTCAAGTATACCCAATAATTACACATCACTTAGTAGTCGAGGTCAAATACAATTTAAAATTCTCTAAATTGCCTTTAAAGACAGAATTGTAATTGAAGTCCAAGCTTTAAGGCTTTAAGAACTACTAGACGTACCAAAACATATACAATTATAAAAATAAAAATTAAGCATAATTAATAACGCTTAAACATAAACGCATAATATCCTTTGTTTCATGCAAAGTTTCATCATATGAACATTGCATCATAAAAACAATTTAAACAAAGATAAACCAATTGTCTAAAATTAATTTTATCTTTGTCTATAAAGCATTTATCATTTGATTTGATTTTATTAAAATTTAATTTGATGTATTAAACGTTGTCTACTGTAGCATTAGACGAGGTCCTATAAGTCATCTAATCCGAAACAAAAACATAATTTCGAAAGTCCTTCAATTATGATAAGACACATGTCAAAAAGATCATATGTTATATGATTTTATATGAATTAAACTATGTAATGGGGTTTATTAGATAGTCTGATCTTAGCATGATTCTAGACATGCATAAGTAGTGAATATCATATCCTATAGTTTCATTAGTTGTTGCTTCCTCTTAGTAGCATATTCCATATATAATCAAAATTTAGAAATTTTAGTGCCTATTACTGTGTGCTTAAGTTTTACCACTAAGTGATATGTTTTCCCATATATACTAACTGAAAAGGGGAGAAAACAACAGGTATTTTTTTGAGAGTTGTACTCCATACCTATGAAACATCATCTAATTTAGTAGATCAATCATATTTGTGAGAGAGAAACAACTTCATATAAGATTTTGTTTTATTTCTCTGATATATATTTTTCTTACAAATCCAAGTATTACTTTCCGATTCCTTGGTTTTCCAAGTCTTGTTGGTCTTCTCAATCAGTCTAGAGTTTCTAGGGTTGTCAGTCTACTCAGAACATATCTATGCAAGGTACTTCGATGCTCAAATCAGTTATCGATTCAAATTGAGTTTATAAGTTGGTTAAAAGATCACAATTATACCTTATCCAAACCCTTTATATAGTATCCTTAATGTTCTTTTACCTTTTGGTAGACCTAATTGTGGCACAATCATTCAATAACCTTCATCATAGAAGTAAAACAAGATTTATGGCGTTAATCCTTATGTTTAGTTGACTTGTTGGTACTAATTCTTGGATCTTGATAACGTACTTGGTTGAGCAAGCGTGTGTTCAGATGTAACTGTGGTGGTGTATTTGGGATCAACAATTTCTTAATGTTGGTATCGCGCAGCGGAATGTTTGAGCGTGCGGACAAAACCAAGAGGGGGTGAATTGGTTTTTAAGTAATAAAATTAATACTTTAAAATTTTTCCAAAATTTATCAATTAAATCAATAATTAATTTCGTTAAACACAATAATAGATGAAATAAGGAGATAGAGAAGAAGATTGAACACAAGTATTTATACTGGTTCGGATCAAAAGACCCTACGTCCAGTTATTAATCTCTCAAAAACGAGATTAACTAAATCACTAACAAGTAATAGATTTACAATCAGATATTAAGAGTGTAAGGAACGAAAACACCTCTCTTGAATCGCACAAGAGATGAACACCTTTCTCTGAATCACACAGAGAACCTTGACCTTAGCTTTCCTAGCAACAGCAGTAGCACTCAATCTCCTAGAACACCTCTCAGGAAAAGTTATCGCTCTACCCACACTAGGTTTTTCAAAGCTTCTATTAAGAACACTCAGAGAACTCTCTTGCAGTCACAACACTAGCACTCTAGCTTCTCAAAAACCCTAAACCTCAGAGTTACTTCTCACTTACCTTTTTGAGAAGCTAGAGTGCTAGTGTTGTGACTGCAAGAGAGTTCTCTGAGTGTTCTCAATAGAAGCTTTGAAAAGCCTAGTGTGGGTAGAGCGATAACTTTTCCTGAGAGGTGTTCTAGGAGATTGAGTGCTACTGCTGTTGCTAGGAAAGCTAAGGTCAAGGTTCTCTGTGTGATTCAGAGAAAGGTGTTCATCTCTTGTGCGATTCAAGAGAGGTGTTTTCTTTCCTTACACTCTTAATATCTGATTGTAAATCTATTACTTGTTAGTGATTTAGTTAATCTTGTTTTTGAGAGATTAACAATTGGACGTAGGGTCTTTTGATCTGAACCAGTATAAATACTTGTGTTCAATCTTCTTCTCTATCTCCTTATTTCATCTATTATTGTGTTTAACGAAATTAATTATTGATTTAATTGATAAATTTTGGAAAATTTTTAAAGTATTAATTTTATTACTTAAAAACCAATTCACCCCCCTCTTGGTTTTGTCTGCACGCTCAAATATTCCGCTGCGCGATACCAACACTTAATTCTCAGTTTATGGTTCAACTGTTTGGTGTCAACATATCCACACGTAGAGGTTGTACTAAACACATACTTTAGTCTACCCATTTGCTTACCAATGATAGAGGGTGACCACTTTTTATGTTTAACATTGTAATACTCTTGTACGTTCTTAATTTTGATATTACATAAGTGAATTTGAGAAGTGCATGAATTATAGACAGAAAAGGAAAATTGAAACTAATAAGAATTATTTTAATAATAGGAATTTTGTAATTATTTAAATATTTTTAAATTACACTACTAAAAATTCTCATATTACATTAGATTTTTCTTGTAAATTTGTTAAAAAAATTTTAAGAATTTTTTTTCTCTAAGAATCTTAACTGGCAGGTAATTCTTTCGTGAAATTATTTCCTACAAAATCATAAAATTCGTAAGTATTTCTTGTAAAATTTATTGTGAAAAGTTTTTTATACAAAATATTTTGTAAAAACAAATTCAAAATAAAATTGGTAGAAAATATGAAGTTTTTTTAATATTGTTAAAAATTTTGTGAACGCTATATTTTTATTAGCTCATTGGATAGGTCTCATTTTAATAGATAAATTTTTATTCTATTAGAAACGTGATTATGTTGATTTTTTCTAAAGTTGATACTCGTTTTGAATAAAGTCTACGATTTATTAAAATAAATTTCTCTAAATTATTGAGTACAACTTTTAATTTTTTATCTTTGAATTTCTGATTAAAGAGGATGGATCTTATTCCACTTATCAATAATTCATGATTGCAAGGTCTTCTTTATTTTCTTATTACCTTTACTATATTTTATTCTGTTAGTCATTCCGTAAAGGTTATTGAACATGATATTTTCTTCCTAATCATTGATTAGGATTCACCATTTTGATTATCAAAGTTTACAACTAAATTTTCTGATAAATTTGACATTTTCTTAACATTAAAAAGAAAATACGCTACCCATTTATTCAGGTGAAGCTTTGGAATGTGAATTCAATTTGTATCATTTGGTTATAGATCCTTGCGCAAATAGAAAATCATCCACAAATTAGTGTCTAGTTATAGTTAAAAAGTAGAGTTTAAATCTAATTTATAAAATTTAATTTAAGGTTATGAGTTTAAGTCTAATTTATAAATTCCAATCTAGATTTAAAAAATAAATTTTAAATTTAATTTAATTTTATAAAATTAATTGAAAAATAAATTTTCAACACTTTGTTAAATCGGAAATTGAATTTCAAATTTCAAAATGATTGGAGAATATATAAGGCAGTGTGAGGTAGAATTCATGTGATACGGTGGCGAAATTGGAAGCGGTTGAAGCAAGGAATCGTGGCACGAGGTTGAAGCACGGTGCTGGAGGAGCTTTTGTTTTTGCAGTGCTGAGTAATCGCGCGAAACACTCAAAACGTAATTCTCCTGAACTAATCAAAGAGTTTCTCTGTGAATTCAATTTTTAATTTCTCGACGCAAACAAGGTCTAGTCTATTCGATTCGACGCTATGTGAAGTGCTCTGAATTTAGTGCAGCGTGGCGCAATTGAAGTTCTTGCGTGCTGCAATTGAAGTTCATTCTCTGTTGAAAGCGGTGATTGAATTGTTGGAAGCTACGTAAGTGTAAGCATCTTTCAATCTTTGATTTCCAAATAATTCTAGTTAGGTGCAATTGTTGTGGTAGATCATGAAATTCAAGCGGTAGAATCAATTCCAATTATTACGTGGAGCATTTTTTTCGGTGCTAATTCACGTATGGAATGGAATTCATTGGTAATTGCAGAATTCATTAGAGCATTTCGTTGAGTATGAGAAGTTCAATTTGTTAAAGCCAATTCTGTGAAACTTAAATTGGGTTCCAACAACTCAAGCACAGAGCAAACGGCTTCGAATATCGAGTATTGAATGATATAATTGAATATTTGAGATGGTTGATTTTTCTGCAAGCAAAGCAACTGAATAGCATTTTGTTGGAAAATGAAAACTTAGTTTTGGTTAAAGTAAAGCAAAATGCCATGCATGGCTTAATTTCAAAATGAATTGTAATTCAAAGTTTTGGTGAGATCTAATGTTCTAGATCTAAATGGGTGAGTATTTCTTAGAAGTGATTGTTTTAGTTTTCTTTTCTATTCTACTTTTTTTTTTCTTTCTTAATTTGATTCATGAGTTCTTTTAAGTGTTTGTTTTATGCGTGAGGCATAATATTCTTATAAGATAAATTGTTAAGGAATCTTGATTTTTTGAGATTATAAAATTAGATATGTTTTGATAATTTCTTTAAATTTGAGACTTGGATTTATTTTAACTAAAACTGTCTATTTGATGTAATTCTTAGACAGATAGGAGTATTGATCAACGGTTAAGGAAGAAGAATTTCATAATACAAACAAAAAGTTCGTGAAAACATAAGTTCATGAAAGTCAAATTTGCAACTCATGAAAAATAAGATGGAAATAATACAAATTAGACAAAGAAATAGAAATAGAAAATGGATTAAGAAAATAGGTCTCCATAGCACAACACCTTTAAAAGAGACTCTCAAATGATAAGTGACAATAGAATTCACACATGCACTCTCCTTGAAAGTTACATGTGTTTGGTTAGAAATTATTTATGTGTGTTCAAACTCTCAATTTTGGTCCAATACGATTTGTGGAAAATGAAGGTCACATCCAAACCTTTACATCTCTAAATTTTTTTTCTTTAAATCTTCTTTGTCATCTCTTTAAGCACATCTATCATCTTTTTAAAGACTTGAGTTCACCATAATACTCAATCAAATTTGTGGAAATAGTAAGTCCAATCTCTCTTATTTTCCTTAAATTAACTTTTGTCTTTTTGTCTTGTTTCATGCGGTCTATGAGCACTTGCGAACCTTCATGATCCTCCCAAGATTTTTTAAAACTTTTTTTAAAAGATTTTTTTTTAAATTTTTTAGATTAATTTTTATTTTTTTATAAAATATAAAATTAAATATTAATAAATAAAAAAATTAAAAATTAAACATAATAAAGAATAATAAAATTTATTGAGATAGTTTTTTGTTTTCTCTCATTTTAAGTTTCTCACGTATTGTATTTATTTATTACTCTTGCATCTTTTCTTTTGTTTTTTGTTTTAAAAAAGAAATAGAAAGTTAGACATAAATTCATTGTCTCACTCTCATTTCTCATCCGTTCTCTTTAAAAATAAAAAAGAGCTAACTCACTCCTTTTTTTGATAAAAAAATATTACTTTGATATTTAGTTTTTTTTTCATCTTATGAGTTTTTTGTATATTTATTTTTTTATGGATGTTGTAAGGCCCACTTTCTACTTTGTCCTAAATTGTAAAGGGCTGCCCCAAAATCGTTTGGGCCTAGGGCTAGCCCAAAACCCTTCGCGAATCTGCTCTAAGGTCTGTCATATTCACTAGCTTGGGGGTCGAGGTTTTCTGCTAGCTATTTCCAGGTAAGAGAAGCTAGAACCCTTTTGTCTGGTGTGATTGTGGTTTGTACTATTTTTGGTTTCATGATCCTTGAGTTGTGTACTGTTGTGGATGCCTGGATTGTCTGGTTATTTTGTTTGGCATATGTATGTGGCTGATGCAGGTGCGAATAGTGGCGAGTGTTGATAATCTCGCCCAAGCGAGCTTGCCTCGCCTAGGCGAGATGAGTAGAAGCCCAGGCCTTTTCACGTGAGTGGTCGCTCAGGCGACCAACTCAGTTTTGAGCGAGCGTCTCGCTCAGGCGAGGGGAGTCTCGCCTAAGCGAGAATGCGCAGAGGCCACTGTTCCTGTGTGTCCAACTCTCGCCTAGGCGAAAGGAGCTCGCTTGAGCGAGACCCTTCAGCCTGAGCGAGGAGTTGGGCGAGAGTGCGCCCTAGTTTGATATTTTCTCTGTTCTTGGATGCTTGGCATGGATTTGATTGGGTTATTATATAATGGCATGAGGTGAATGAATATGCATGAGTAGGAGGGTGTATGAGTTGTAAATGATGAACTAGGATAATTCTTGGCATGTAATGAACATGAAATGGTTGGTAATGAAAGTGCCATGGTATTGATATGAGATATAATTCTATATTCATGGATGGAGGATGATGAGTTGGTATGGGTTTGACCTGGAATATAAAAGGGGTTGGTTATAAAGGTTGACATGAGATGTATATGCATGATAAATATTACTTGACTGTTTGAATATGACTGGTATGTGGTCAGTACGTAATTCCCCAAAATCTCTAGGTGAGATTTCAGGGTCGTGCTTCAGTGGTCGGGATGTAATTCCATGGCCCCTGTTAGTGGGAGTTCATGGTGGTGCCCCATCTATATAATTGGTAAGGATTTAAGGTAAGGTTGCATTCTGACGCTCTAAGTAGTTAGTTAGTCTCACATAGAGCGGACGAACTCTTGTGGTGAGAGTAGCAGGAGGCCTGGAACTCATTAAAGGCTAACCTTGTGTGGGGGAATTGAGACATTGTAACACTTAGCTCGGGGGTGAGTAGCTCAGGGGTGAGCAGGATAATCCATCACAAGTGCAAGCATCCGCTGAATCTGACTAAATTATACGTATCCGGGTGAGTCGTGTCGAGTCTTAGTGTATTGTTTGGAAGGTCATAATATGCTTGGATGATGTATCTATAATTGACTATGAAAGTGTATCTACTTGCATGATAAAACTATTTTTGGCTCTAGCTTACCCTTCTGTTGTTTGTTGTATGTCCTGTATGTGTGGTTTTCCCCTTTTGCGATGATCATCAATTTATTGGTGTGAGCAGATGCGAGAAACACCCATGGTCAATAGGGAGGTGATGGTTCCGTTGCGTAGTCCACCTAGGTTGGATCCTACTATTTGGGCTTTGTTATAGGGCTATGACCCATGTATTGGCTTATCCTTTAACTTTAAATTGATTTACTATTGAACCTTGTATCCTGTTATGTTTTGGCGTCGTGGTGTGCCTCGAATATTGTAAGGAGTAAGGTTTAAACTCCTGGACCGCGTTTCTATATTATTTTGTGTGATGCTTCCTTTGATTAGCTTTATTAATTAAATAGGGTGTTACAGATGTAAAATGAAAAGTTATGTATTATATGCTTTTTCATAACCATTTCTTAATTGTGACTTCATTATCATACTTTTTTTAGTAATTACGTCTCTCAATTTTTTATTAGATTTTGATAAATTATTTTTTAGTTTTATTTATTTTTAAATATGTATATTGATGAAAAATAAAATAATAGATTCATTTTTTTAAGTGATAAAAGGGAAGATACCCTTGAAGCTGAAAACAATACAAATTTACTTCACTTATTTTCAAGCATGATACTAGTAATTCAACTGTTGAATTAGAAAACCATTTTTTAAGATTCAAAGAAGAATTATAAGTGAGAAATTTCATATTAATCCTTTTGAATTATAGGCGGAATGTTTCGTATTAATTCTTTGAAACTTATTATAAGAAAACATTCTCAAATATAGGAATATCTAGGGAAAGAGATGAAATTAGAAAAACTTATTTAAAATGAGTTTCATATCAAATACAATTTCAAAAGTATAATGTTTTTAAGGAAAAACATACAAGGATTTAAATACTAAATTATATATACTTTTGTTATATTAGTAATAATAATTAAATATATAAAATTTGAGTATATTATTTTCGCCCCTTCAAACTTTTTTATCAAAATTCGTGACTATCTATAAGAGGTTTGCATGTGACCTTAGGTAGCTCAATTTGAATCTCTGCTCTTTTATGGTCATGGGGGAGTGCTCAGATAATTAATATGAACTTTCTTTGTGTAGTTAGAGTTACATGTGAGCACGAATGACTCAAGGATTTTGGAAGTCTAAAACAAACTTAAGATTGATGCCTTTTATTTAAAATTTATTTTGAGATTTTTTTATGTAAAATTGTTTATTAAATTGTCAAAATTAATTTCATTTAACATTTATTTTTAAATAAATAATAAAGCTAATTCATTTAATTTTCTATATATTTTTAATCGTTATCATGAGTTTGAGAATTAAACATATTGACATCACTAACTATATTATTCTTATCTTGTTCATTCAAAGAGCATCCACTTATATTTTCTAATTCATCCATCTTATTCATTTTTATAAATTTATTCATAGTTCCTTTTTGTGATTCAATTAAAGTCTCAACTTTTCTCTTTTTCTGGATTTTTGAATAGCTTGATTCAAAATTTGTAGTTAACATATCTATATATTTTTTTATGAAATAAAGAATTATAATATATAAAACACTACAAAAAATAAGTATATAAAAATAACGAGTTAAAACAATAAAACTTTTTTCTGGTTGTTAAGAAAGTAAACTCGATCGTAGGCATGTAGTATTTTGAAGTCTCAAGTCTTTTTCTCTTTCTTAAGTCTCAACTTCATAAACCTGAACATTTTGTTTTGAGATTAATCATTAATAAAAATAATTAAAAAAATTATTATTTTTCTCAGCTAGAATACCCTAAACCTTAATCCTTAAACAAAACCAAATAAAAGAAAAACAATTTTAATCCTAATACAAATTCAATAAATAGAATAAAAACAACATCAACACAAATAGAAAGAAAAACATACTAGTCAAAAATGAGAATAAAAATATTGGTATACACGGACAACATAAGATTCAAGGAATGAAATTTGTGAAAGCTCTCAAAAGAAAAACTCTAAAAAAGAAGAAAATAAGGAGAAGCAAAGAGTGGAATCAATAGATGAGATGTCACAAGAGAGATAAAAAATGAAAATAAAATCAAAATTGAAGTCACACGGAGATAAAAGAAGAAAATAGAATCAATTGAAGTCACATAGACATAAAAAAGAAAATAGAATCGAAAGTGAAGTAGAAGAAAATAGAATCAAAATTAAAGTCACATAGAGATAAAAGAAGAAAATATAATCAAAAATTGAAGTCATAGATAGATAAAAGAAGGAAATAAAATAAAAATTAATTACAAGAGAGTAAAGATAATTAATCGTTCTCACTTTCCCAAACAAAATTATAGTTGATTGAAAAATGATTTTAACTCATTAAATGTCCTTTTTAATACCAATAAAAATTAGCACACACTAATAATAATTTAATTTTATTCTCAAACATAAACTTATAATTGATTTAATAAAGGTCTATTAGTACCAAATATTTTTTTTAGGTCTTTTTCATATTAAACATAATTTTATAATTAATTTAATAGAGATATATTATTACTAAAAAAATTCAGGCCTTTTTTCTTAAATATAATTTTAGGCTTAAATACATCATTGGTTCCAATTTTCGTAAACTTTGTTCACTTTGGTCCTCATTTTTTTTAAATATTCAAAATAATTCTAATTTTTGTAAATTGTGGTCAAATTGGTCCTTTTTATAGACGCCGTTTAAATTGTTGATGGAGGATGAATAGTAATTAACATATGTTACTTTATGGTTGTTTTGAATTTTTTTTTCAAATTTTTTTTAATTTTAAAAAAGTTGTCCATGTGACAAGCTATAATGGTGACACGTGGCAATGTTAGTGTCAATGCCATGTGTCAAGATAGTGGTACTACCACGTGTCAAATTAGTATTATTGCCATATGTCAGGGTCTCGTGACTTATATTCAATCCAGTTTCAATTTTCGTTAATTTTGTTCAATTTAGTTCCAATTTTCGTCATATTTGTTCAATTTTATCCCAATTTTTTTCCTCTACAAATCGACCAAATTTAATTTATATATGTTGAAATTTTTATTTTCACTAAAATTCACATTTTTATTAAATATTTCTTTTATTATTCTTATACCAAACCTAACTATACTTTTGAAGGGAATTATTAGATTTATGTTTGATTTTTTCTACATGTAAAAAAATAGGGAAAAAGATAGTTTAAAATTAGAATGAAAATTCTTCATTATCTTTTAAATGGTAAGGAAAATTCTTAATTATTTTTAAAATTAGAAGGAAAGTTCTTCACTATTTTTAAAATTAGAAGGAAAGTTCTCCTTTATTTTTAAAATTAGAAGGAAAATTCTTCGTTATTTTAAAACCAACTCTAAACCTATTTTTTAATGTAGCAAACATCAAACATAAACTAATAATTTCTTTTCAATAATATGATTTTGGCTAGTTGTTAAGACTTTGCCAAGTGTACCAAGTCGTGCAAGTAGTAACCGGTAAGACCGGGATATCGTTTCCCAAGAGACTCGTGTATATTAAATAATTCGTAATTAATGAATAATTTAAACTAATGAATAAATCCATAATTTGGGATTTTGTATGCAAGAAAGTAAATATTTCATAAACAAGTAAAATTGAACTTGGATATTTGAAGACTCTAGAAAATGGTAAAGACTAGAAATGCAATGGATTGATATTGTTGGAGTTAGACTTCACCTACTTCACTCTCATGTATATTACACAATAAA
>Ga0214544_1002933_pt1 | contig 35660 bp, 19 predicted proteins | sample CNSS3metaG_FD_160074 | JGI IMG/M metagenome (GOLD analysis project Ga0214544, IMG submission 160074) | Root nodule microbial communities from cowpea collected in UCLA plant growth center, Los Angeles, California, USA - CNSS3 | ecosystem: Host-associated > Plants > Roots > Nodule | place: USA...
TATTTATTTTTTGTGTGTGTGTATATATATATATATATATATATATATATATATATATATATATATATTTTTTTTTTTAAATATGTTTTTAATTTTTAATTTGCAATGAAAATTAAAATTAGTTCTTTTTTTTAAATTTTAGTCTAATTTAATTTTCCAACTTTAAATATGTGTAAATTTAATCCTTTAAATCATATTTTGTTAATTTTATTTTACATTTTAAACACAGTTTTATTATAATTTCTTAGTTAATATTGAATGGAAATATGTCAAATAGTGTTAACAACTTAAATATTATTAGAAAAAAAATTTAATGTTAAGTAAACTTAACCAAATTTCGTTAAAAAGATTAAATTTAAATATTTTTAAAATTGAGGTACTAAATTGGACTAAAGATTCGAATAGAGACTAATTCTAATTTTCAGTGAAAATTGAAGTACAAACATATATTTAACTTTTTTTTTTCTGCAAACAGAGGGAACAAAATTTCTTAGCTAACCATGAAATCCAGCCTTAACTAGAAGAAACAGTGATAAGATTCGGTTTTTGGTTTTGAATTCTTAAAAGTGGTGCCACGCAGATAGAAAACTGCCCCTTAATTTACATATATAATGGCAAAGCACTATGACATGCCCTTTACAAGGAATTTATAAAGTACAAGGGACTTACAAGGATCTTCCACATAAATTCCAACACATACTACTACTGCTACTACCCTTTCACAGATGGTTTATTTCGAAAGTTCTTTAATTGTACTTCACCACTATCTGACTTTTTTGTTTTTCTTTTCCTCATACCAACCATCTTGTACTTCACCCTTATCATATAGATTAGTATAGAATGAAGGGAAACGTTCAATAGTGCGGAATCGCCTAATAAGTTTATATGTAAAAATGCAGTAATATAAGCATTTGTATCCAAGAAAATTAAGGCGACCCTTGAGGGATACCACATTTAAAGCATAAAACAATGACATTTGCATTTGCAAGTTGCAAGTTGCAGCCAAGCCTCTCTCAGATTTTGCCTAAACTTTTTAGATCTAATCTTTTGGGCATATTTTATATTTTCTTTATCGTATCATGCATGTGGGCCATAATAGAGAGACAGATTAGCAAAATAACTAAAACTGTTATCATCAAGAACAATGTTTTTTATTATTATTATATTATTATATACATTATGCAAATGTTAAAAAGTGGCTTCCACTTTTTGTTGGCTTGAACGAGATAGAATTAATAAGGTATTTTAGGCAACTACAGGGAAGCATAAAAAGTTAGCAAGTACTATTTTAGAGAAGGAGCGATAGATATGGCAGCCCCTGATACGTTGTGATCACAAACAAGGTGTTGAGTGAACATGAAGCGATGAAGACCTTCTTGAAATGTGATGGTTACTACAGTGTTTTTGAGACATCTGTAATCTCATAAACTGCTTCTATAATCTCATGCACATAGTGCTATTCAGTTCCCATCCAATCAATTTCGAGAAAACTTAACGTAAAGGATCAAAATTCAAAAGTGAGATAAAAAAGGAAAAGCATACTCAACATAAGTCATTTGATTATATCACTAATGGATTCCAAAAGCTATGACCCTAATTCTTTATAGTTTATCATTTTGAATAGAACTGCACCGAGGTAAACAAACACTAAAGGAACATAATTTAAAATCACGTTAGTACCTTCTGTAGCCTCTGCATAACATTATAATAACAACGCAGATAAACTGGTAAACAACGGTTTACATGATGAATGGTTGGAATTTAGGTGGAAGAAGTTTATTTGCTTACAAAAGAACAATAGCTCCAGCATGGTCGTGAGTCATCATAATTATAATAAATAATGATTATCAAATATCTTTTAAACTAGCTTTTATTGCTTCATGTGTGAAAAAAAAAATAATAATATTTTGACCCGAATTTTTTGACTTACCTTTAATCCATAACTGTAATCATCCTTTAATTATCATATCACACTATTAAAAAAATCAAAATAAATAATTGAAAGATGATTAGAATAATAAATTAAAAGTAAATAAAAAAATCGGGTCAAAATATCATTATCAGAAAAGAAATTATTGGGTGTATTGCTTCAAAATTGGAAAGGGACCTCAAGAAAAGCTCTCTGGAAATTGATTTATGCATTGTTGTAATGTGGTGAAAGGATTTAAATGGGCAATCGCATTACATGATGCGGCTGCAACATTTGCATTATGATGACCACTACAAACACATCAAACAGTAACTATAAACAGGGCTTTTCTGAAACAGTTTAATGGACCGTAATAAATTAGTGACGTTTTCATGATCCTAATTCAATTTCATCAGTTTGCTAAGTCAACAAATTTCTATTAAATAAAGATCACAAGGAATTGAGACTGCAACCATGGCCACAAATGCGATTTAATAACTTGAATGCAGATTATACTTGCCCAATGTTTCAATTCTTAAATTTGCATTACACACTTACACCATATTAAGATATAAAGAGCCATAGATAACATATAGATTAGATATAGCCACATACATATAACCCAACAACTTTATGACATGGACTCTGGAGAGCCACTTATATGATAAAAAGTGGTCTTACCCCTGGATGTATATCTCATACCACATGCATACATTAGGAGCACTTCCCAATTATTGTTGAATTTTTTGCTCATGTAAGCTCTTGTAGTACCTCTCTGCCGAAACTGACCCCACTTTTCTGGTCATCATTTTCTATAAATTCACCCCAATTCCAACACAACCTTCCAAGTTCTAATATCATCTCTGACTCTGAATAAACCTTACAACCACACCCATAAAGAATAATCTTGAAAATTAGTTCCAAACTTCCAACCATGGTCCCTAGTGAGATAAGAGGAGTCCACTTTCTAGCACCTGAAAACCCATTCCTAGTTCCACCAAACTTTGGCCTTCTGCAAAGTGACATTCCAAACATCCACATGAACACCCTCCTAAGCAACTTTCCAAACTGCCACTTCCCTCCTTCGGGCTCTTGCATCAGCAGCAACTCAACCTCTGATGAAGCTGATGAAATCCACTTTAACATCATCGACGAAAGGAAACACAGGAGAATGATATCCAACCGAGAATCCGCCCGCAGATCAAGGATGAGGAAACAAAAACACTTGGATGAACTTTGGTCGCAGGTTGTTCGGCTCAGAACTGAGAACCACAATTTGATTGACAAACTTAACCATATGTCCGAGTCCCATGACAGAGTCCTCCAAGAGAACACACGCCTCAAGGAAGAAGCTTCTGATCTCCGCCAAATGCTAGCAGACATGCAAATCGGAACCTCCTTTGCTTGCTCCATCGAACAATTCCACGACCTTCCTTGCAACAAACCTGATCCTTCAAACCAATCGATCACTCCTGCAGACATGATTCATGAATGAGGCTATTCTCCACTATTTATACACAACCATAGTACTTACTCTCTATATATGTGCCTTCTTTTTTTACTTTAGATTTCTATGATCTTTGGCGCTCCATCGGAGATGTATGAGTTTAGAAGCATATCATATGTATCAATTATCAAATAATTAACAGCTTTACATGTTCTTATCTTTGAATCATTACAATACCATGCGAGTTAAATTTACGTCCATAGTACAAAACAAATTACAGTTTATTATCTATCATATCGCCGCGTCCTTATCTTCTTCATGTTGGTGAAGCAGTGTACCTAGCCAGAATATCATATTGTCAATTCTCTGTACCCATCATATAAACTAACAAAATAAAATGCTTCCTACATCATTTTCCCACTAAACTAAAACCCCGTAACGAAAAAAGCAACAGTTATCCATCACAGAAAAACCAGCGCAGGGGCAACAGATCAAAGAAAGAAAAACCTACTGGGAATAAAAAAAAAATCATCTTTTTCGTTTAGAAGTAGCTGCAACTAGTATCTATATAGAGTTTTATGTTTTGTAGAACCAACACGTGCAAAAGTAAAACAAGGTATCATAAATCTGAAAGAACACCGAAAAGGGTGTCAGTTGTTGTACAGAGAGTGTAACAGGGTCAATACGACAAATGGTGGTGGAGGTGCTGGTGGTAGTGGATCATCACAAACAATACTACCACAAGAAGCAAAACATATAATCAAAAAGGGTATCCACTAAAAACAAAGAAAACAACTATTCTGAGGCTTTTAATTCTTGTGTCACTAACGTGGATTTTTATAACCAAGCGGATTTCAGGTGTTGCTTCAAACAGTACTTCTAACAAAGCGACAAGGAAGTTCATACATCATCAAGGTCCAGCAGCATGTCTATCTACAAAATTGTCAAATTGTGTGTTTCCTTTTGCAGGAGTGTGATCGAAACACTCAACGGCACATGAAGACAGGTTCTGCTTAAGGTTGGGGATTTGCTCGTATCTTAAGAATTTTGGAAAATTAAACCAGACATGGGATAAACTTTGACGGATTGAGGGAGGCGTGTGGCACCTTCATCATTGTATTATTGACAAGAGAATCTTGATAGCATTATGTGCAGATCGTGCAGCTTTTGACAATCGTCAAATCAGGTCACGTTGTTGTTAAAATGCTTGCCAATTTTTGGAGAAAGGTCAAAGCCCAAAACCTTGACGAAAGTTGTCATGGTTTTATGAACTTAAAGTTATTGATGGTTATATTATATAATAATATAGATTTAATTACTTTTTTTCGTTTGTCCAAGAGTGTTAATAAGTCATCCAGTTTTTTTCACTATTTTTTTTAAATTGATGCAATTTAATTTTTTCTTTTATTAAATCTTTTGAAGCGAATTAATAATTTTTTATTAAAATTGAGATTATGATTATGTTAATTACATTATTATTATTAATAATTTTAATTTTTGATGAGAAATCTTTAATTTGTTTTAAGAAATTTAACGAGAAAAATTACGTTATATTAATTTTTAAAAAATTGAAATTAAATTGAAACTTAAAAAATTTAAAGAACCAATTTGAGAATTTTAAACGAGAGAAAAAAATAATTAAACCTATAATATATAAGAGGCGTGCTTAATTTGATATGAAAGAGTGTGTTAATTTCATCCATATCAAAGGTTGTTTTGATTATTAAATTTCGCTTACGCTCTCATCTCTAGTATAGGTTTAGAAGATATATATTTTCTTTCTACAGCATTTATGAGCACTAAAACCAGAGTTAGTTGGAAATCAATCCAAGCAAATATATGATCCACCGGAATATGATGGTGCTGGGAAATTTGGGATTTTGTGTGAACTTTAATAAATTTATGACATTTTGAGAATAGTTTAAATGTATATTTTATCATTTAGTTATGTCTCAGTTCAGATTTTCCTTAAAGTTAAACATTATGTTATGACATTAAATACTCTCTGGACTTTAAATAGTCTACCGGATGAATGATACAAATATGCAATTAAATTAAAAACACAATTCAAACAAAGTGTGAAATTATGTGTTTTGCTATAAAGTTATTTATGTCATTTTGAATTCATCATAAATTTAATGTAAGGAGAAAATATAAATTAAAATTTGTTAATTTAGATAAATTCAGTTGGTTTTGCCTTATAACAAAAACTTAAAATACAAAAAACGCCAATGTTCATTTACTTACTATATAAGGAACTCAATTTAAAAAAAAAAATCACTAAAAATTATCTACTTTAATCTAAAAAATAGTTATTCAATAAAATTAAACTAATTACTATCTATGTTGGAGAAGAAAGGTTTGTAGGATGTATTTCTTGGACAATGGAGCTTTGATCTTTAAAGATCTTAAACATTATGTTATTATGCAATAGTCAAAAAAGTAATTTGAACTTTAACAAATATTTAAATGTATTACTTCATGATTCAATAACCCAAATGATTCATGATTCCACAACTTAAATGATGCCTTTCATCCAATAAATGAGATAATAGCCATATTAGAACAAACCAATTTTCCTATTTCACTCAAAAGAGAAACAAGTGACAAAAAATTGTTCCATGCAACTTTAAAATAAAATAATTAATATTGTATGTACTAGAAGTTGTTTATCGATAAGTATGGAAAACCCAAGAATTTGAGAGACCTAAAACAAACTTATAAAATGAGTCTTTTTATTTAAAATTTATTTTTTAAACTTTTTTCATGCAAAATTATTTATTAAATTATCATAATTAATTTAATTTAACATTCTATTAAAATGAATTTTATTAGTTTGAGAGACCTAAAACAAACTTATAAAATGAGTCCTTTTATTTAATTTTTTTTTTAAACTTTTTTCATGCAAAATTATTTATTAAATTGTCATAATTAATTTAATTTAACATTTATTTTTCAATAGATAATAAGACTAATTCATTTAATCTTTCTTGAGACATTCTCGAACCGCTTGTATTTTCTAATTTTTTTCTTATATATTTTTATAAATTTATTTATAGATTTTTTTGTTGCGATGTTAATCCTTAATTCTTCTCTTCTTTTTTTATTTTTTAATAGCTTGATTCAAAAATATTAGTTGACATATCTATATATTCTATATGAAATAAAAAATTATAATATATAAAACACTACTAAAGATAAGTATATAAAACGAATGAATTAAACAATAAAAACCTGGTTCTGGCTGTCAAGAAAGTAAACTCGATAGTAGATTTGTAGTATCTTGTAGTCTCAAGTTTCTTTCTCCTTCCCAAGTCTCAACTTTTATACAAATCAAGTTTCCAACCATGGTCCCTAGTGAGCCAATCCAACCTGTCTCACTTATTAGTGAGCCAAAAAAATTCGAACCCGACCCGACCCACCACGGGTTGGTGGGTTAAACGGGTCGGTTCACTAGCTCACTCAATTGAAAAAAATACATTTTTTTTCTGCAGTCCAAAAAAACTATATTATAGTTCAAATTAATTGAAATCTAAATAAACTTCATTACATTCAAAATAATGTTCAACTTCAAATACAAACAAAGATCACAAAAAAATCAAATTACTATCTAACATCAAATCATTCTTGTACTTATCCAACTATAATATTAGAGTCTTGAATCGATAAATCCACTTGCATGCAGTAATGATTAGAAGTTGGATAAGAAGAACCTGAAATCAAATTAGTCATTACATAAAATGGCTTTAAGAACTCACACATTTTTTCAGCCTTTTTCCACTCATCACTTGATGGAAAATGAACATAATTTCTATCACGGATAGCCAAGCATCCAAAGGCACGTCGATATCTAATTGCACTTCCAAGCATAAGATAGGTAGAATTCCATCTAGTAGCAACATCCATTCTCAATCCTACTTTGGTGTCAATACCCCTCACTTGAATAACACATTCTTTAAATGCAATTTTTCTTGCCTCCAATCCTCTTGCATACTTGATACTCTCTTTAATCTTATGCAAAGCATAAGAAGTCACCCTTAATCCCTCTTGCACAATAATATTCAAGACATGTGCACTACACCTTACATGAAAGTAATCACCATTACATATTAAACTATTTTGCAATTTCAATTGATCACACAATTTTTTGCAACACCTCATTGGCACTAGCATTGTTTAATGTGCTAGAAAAAACCTTCCTATCTATTCCCCAGTCAAGCAACAAAGCAAAATTTTTTTATGCCAAATCATGACCAGTATGTGGAGGTTCCATTTTACAAAAGGCAATAATCTTACTATTCAACTTCCAACTAGTATCAACAAAATGAGCAGTCAAGCAAATAAACCCTTCTTGATTTATAGAAGTCCAACAATCAGATGTTAAACAAATTCGGCTATGAGATTTACATATTGCAAGTTTCACCCTCTCTTTGTGTTCATGAAATTTCTTTGAAATATTAGACACAACTATATTCCTACTTGGAACTCTTACTTCTGGATTTAGATATACAAGTAATTCCTTAATCCATTTATATTCAACAAAATTGTATGGAACCCCATGTTGAATAATAGCCATTGAAATAAGGTCATCTACAACTTTTTGGTCAATTTCCCTAGACCTTAATTTCCCATCATGATCAATTATCATTTTTCCCACATCATTGTCTTTTAATTTCTTTAGGACCACACACTTTGACAAAAGACGCAACATTGTTGAGGTCCCTATTTTTGTACCACAAATAACATACTCTGCACCACATGCCTTGCATTTGACCCTTTCTTTACCATCTTTTACACCAATTTTTGTAAAGTGATCCCAAACCTTAGAAGTAGTTCCCCTAGGTCTCTTACTTTCTCTATCAAAATCCTTACCCTCATTTTCAATCTCTTCTACAGATGGTGGCAAAGAGTCATGCAAATTATCATTAATACATTGATCATCTACTGTTTCAGAATTCATTTTATTTTGTAATCACCACAAACATAAACTATTTCAATAAATAACCACGTGTTGATAAAAATCAAGCAGGCCACAATGCATACAAAATAGAATTAACGATACCATAACAAATGTAGCAGCACATGCTTAGAATCATTATGCATAATAATTAGTTGAATTTGAATGAGATTCATACCATTATGCAGTAAATTCTAAGTCTAAGTGAACAATTAGCTAGACTAAAAACTCTTTGAACAAAAAAAAAATAAAAAAATAAAGAAAAATCAGCTAGACTGAAAACTCTAAAGGACTGTCTAGACAAAAATAAGACAAAAATAAGACAAAAAAATGAGAGAACAAAAGAGACAAAACAATGGGCATTTTGTCACATAAACCAAATTATTTTCCTATGAATTAAAGTTTTTGTTGAGAAAAACAACCATGATTTGAAATGATATGTGGCCATGTTTCTTTATCAAAAAAAAAAATCTTTTGCTACCCAATTTGAGCCTTGAAAAAAGTCTTTTAAATTACCCTAAACAAGGGTCACCCACTGAAGATTGATATAATATTTGCATTTGTTTCATCTGACTAGTAGTTCACCAATACAAAAATATCAAAAATAAAAAATAAAAAAGAAACAAAATCATATGGTCATATCAAGAAAGGAAAAGAAAGAGAAGCAAAAGTTTGGAAAATGAGAATAAAAGGTTACCTCACTTTTTTGGGCCTTTACTATCATTTACTTCCATACCAGTGGCCTTGGTCATGATACAAGCTTAATAAAGTCCACACAAATCAAAGATTGGTTGTTATGTTTGGAAGATTTTAATTTAGAGGAAAATTTTGATTTGCTAACAGGTTTGTTCTAAAAAATGATAAAAAAATATTGAAAAAGTATTTTTTTATATTTGCTTTTAAACACTAGGACAATTTATTTTTGGGTGACATATTTTCAAAGCTTCAAAATTAGCACATGCAATAAGACAATTAAGCTAAATTTGGATTGTTCCCTTTCAATTCATTCTTCCTGAAATTTCATCTTTGCTCATGCAGTATCCTCCGCTCTAAGCCTAAACCTTGACCAACCTTAAAATAGTTCATCTTTATGAATCCCAAACCCAAACTAGGGCAATCACTTCGTTTGTAATTCATATGTTCTTATCGTTCATTCTGAATTGGAGCATTTATTTACATTGAAGACTGTGATCACATTAGGGGCAACTTGTGAAGACTCTATCATTTATCAATCTCCTCAATTGGAAAAGCTAAAAACGCTTTTGCACCCTAAGACCATCCTAGGCTCTCACACTAGGGGCTAATTTTTGAAGTCCCCATCATTTCCTTCATACCATCAATAGTTGGGGAAAGCCTAAACACATTTTGTGTCCCGAGACCAATTCAAATTGGGGCAACTCCCTATTTAATCTTCATGATCTCATCCAAGCCTTTTCAAGTCATTACAGATTTCATGCATGTCATTCAAATAGTGTTTTAAAAGAAATGATTAAAAAAAGGGTTCGTTATTAAACTGATTAGACCAAAGAAATAATTTGGAAAAGTAAGAAAATAAAATCAAAGTAGAATAATTCTGTGAATCCGAAATAACAATGAAATGGGGATCAATTCGAATTTGTTTTCTAAAAAAATGCAAAAAGAAAAATTCATACATAAGGTATTTCATAAGTCATACCAAGTCATGCATACATGAGTCATTCATCTTTTTGAATAAAATATTTTCCACCTTTCTAATCAAAACCCTTTTTACTCATATGAATAATTATCGAATCCTTTCATGTTAGAAGGAAGAAAATTAAAAAAGAAAAACACAAATTTGTTTCTATGATGTTTCTTAAATTTATGGTCCTCTTCATTCATATGAATGAACAATATACCCTAAGCTTAGCTTCCACACTGACCCTCAAGTCCAGTTTCACACTGGCCCCCAAGACTAGTTTCCACACTAGCCCCCAAGCCCAGTTTCCATATTGCCCTTAAGCCTAGTTTCCACACTAGTCCCCAAGCCTAGTTTTCATTATCAAATTGAGGCCCTCTGCAAGGCAATGATCATCGATTTCTTTACATCAAGACCCTTTGCGACGCAATGGTTATTGATTTCTTTGTTACATCAAGGCCTTTTACGAAGAAATGGTCATTGATTTTTGTCACATCGAGGCCCTCTATGAGGCAATGGTCATCGATTTCTTTACATCAAGGCCCTCTATGAGGCAATGATCATTGATTTCTTTCCTTTCGATATAGACTCTCTTCTCGGGATTGGTCTATTTTGTTTTTTAAAAAAGTCATAAAAGAAAATAATAAAACAAAATGTTTTGTGAGATCGGGACCCTCTACATGGTAATGGTCATCGAATCTTTTGGATATAGACCTTTTGCTCAGGATTGGTCTATTTTTTTTCCAAAAAATAAAAAACTGGTGTGTAAGATCGGGACCCTTTACTTGGTGATGGTCACCTAGTTCTTTTCTTTTAGATAAAGACCCTATCTCCTTTGGAAATGGTCAAAGTTGTCTTTAAATCTGTCTTCTTTTGAAACCCAAACGAAATTAGTGTTTCTATCTTTACTTATCTTTTACAATGATCTAGTAAAATCTAAGTAAAGATGGGTATTGTCAACACCCAATTTCGTCTGGGTGAATAAATTTATTTTCAAAAAAAATAAAAAAAATGTTTTTAGTTAATAGTAAAAAAAAGGTGAAATAAAATTTTGTTCAAAGATTTTCAAACTTTAATTTAACAAAAAAAAAAAGTTAAAAAAAACATATCAAAGAAAATAAGAAAAGAAAAAAAGAAGGAAGAGTCCAATTTATTTTTAATTATCACACTATTTTTCATGAGCCTAACAACTCAACATACTTTCTACCATTTTTACTAATAGAGAGAATACCGATACAATTATAATAATTAGAAGCAATATCTCTTCTAATCATTAGAATCAATATTATTGATGATGATTGATATTGTAATTTGATTCTCGTAATGTGTTGCTATCATAAACAATTTCTTCCTTATATTGTTCATTACAATTAAGGTTGTGATTGCATTGATATTGCAATGTGTGAATAAATACGCACTCTGTCATATGAAAAAGGGATAGGAAAAAAAAAAGAAAACATTCTCTACACTTCCTCTTTTTTCTCATTACCACACACAGACACATCCCATTTTATCTCTTTTCAAAAAAAAAAACAAAAATCTTAGAAAATGAGGCATGAAAAGAAAAGAGAAAAGGTAGCTATAATGTACAAAATGAGATGGTGAGATTGATATAGAAGAAGAGATATTGAAAATTTTTGAAGGTACGTCACTACCAGTTTCTCTTCCTCTTGATTTATTTTTTCCAATTTGTATTATATTTTTTTAAAAATTATCAAAGAATATTTTTTCCCATTTCTTTAGTGTTTGTCCAACCGCTCGCGTCGCGTGACACCAATTTTAAAATAATTCAAAATACTAAAAATTTAAATAAAAAGTTTTTCAAAATTATCAAAAAAATCAAATAATTTTTCAAATAATTTTCAGAATTATTTTTTCATTAAAGAACTATTTAACCCTAATACTCCATTGTGAATGGAGATACGTAGGAGTGAGGATTAATCCTTGTCGGACCTAAAAAATAATAAAATGATTTTTGTTTCTTTTGTACATTCTTTTATTACTATTTTTGGAAAAAGTTAAATATTTTGAAAACTACATCCTTTTGCATGTTTAATTGAAGGTACCATCTTAGGACGAACACTGTGCAATGCTAATACCTTCTCCATGCGTAACCGACTCTCGGACCCAAAATATGGTTTTTTGCAGACTTTGTCTTATTTTTTGGTTTTTCCCAAGTTTTTTAGAATAAACTATGGTGGTGATTCCAAACTCTATTTTTTCAAATTTTATTTTTGGTTCATCGTTTTGATGATAACAAAACACTTTACCAAATGACTAAGTCTCTAGTTATAATTGAAGATGTGTTATATGATTAAGAGAGAACATCTAACACATTGAATAATTGATCAATGTTGTGTGAATGTTAAAATATGTGATCAGGACTTTCACTTATGTATGCCTGATCATTAGTAGCCAAATGTTGTGTTAGAATAAGCTAAAAGTATAAAATATGCAAAGGGCAAGTCTTAAGCATTAGATGAGTCCAAATAGTAGACGAGTCAATGTGTTAGACAAGCATAAAATGTTTGCCCACGGTGAAGGGCATGCTGATGTGTTAGACAAGCATAAAACATATTTTTTTCTTTAAAAATAACAAACAATACTAAAATTAAAAAAATTGAAAACTAGTTTTCTCTTTCACTTTATTGTGGATGGTTTGTAGCCCATATCGTGTGACACTCATTTTCAAATAATATCAAAAATAGTTTTTTTTCCAGTTTTTTGTGTTTGTCCCGTCGTTTAAGTCATTTGCATTCATTTTCAAATAATTGAAAAATACAAAAAAAAAATGTATAAAAAGTTTCAAAATTTAAAAAGATCAAATTGAAACTCGTTCATGTTAGCCAGATCCTACTAACACTCCCTTTCACTAAAGCCCAACTACCGCTAGCCCGATTTCACAAATAGTTTTATAAAATAATTATGTAACATTGATTCTCCATTGTGAATGGAGATATTTAGGAGCGAGGGCCAAGCCCCAAAAAAATTTTCCTTTCATTTTCTTATTTTCTTTTTAGGAAAAATTATTATTTTGAAAACCATATCAATTTCGTACATTTGATTAAGGGTACCACCTTTGGGTGAACGTTGTAGGGTGGTAACATGTAACGACTCTCAGACTCGAAATTCGGTTTTGTTGGCCTTGCAAATATCTTTACGGTTTTCCATAGTTTTTTTCAAAATAAACTATGATGGTGACTCCAAAATTTATTTTTAAATTCTTATCTTTTCTGATTTGTAGTCCCATGCGATTTCGATTGCGACACCAAGGAGAGAAATGACTATGTTGTTTGTCAACCAAAATAGTAATGGAAAAAGCTAAAAGAGGAGATAATGTTGAATTTGCAAGTTATCGAGTTTGATTTAGAGGAAGATAGTTGAGTGCTGAGAGAGGAAAAAGCTCCCTATCATTTGAAAAGGAGGTATATATGTATATAAACATGGGCCATGTCTATAAGAGGTAGTAGATATTCATCTTGTCACATGATATTGAGTGGGTATGCGAGCAAGGCATAACTCACAAAGTCTATTGGATATTATAAGACGGGTGCAAAACCTCTAATATCAAATTCAATATTCTTAATCTTCTAGAAGTGGGTCGTGTGTGCATGGAGAAAATACATGTTTAATGATTGACGAGTGTGCATGGAGGAATGTGTACTTGCTTTGTGATATGTATATATTTTTATGTCATATGCGTGTTTCTTTTAAAGTTAGCTTACCCTATGTTTTGGTGTTTTATGTGTTATAAATCAGATACATTTTGAGAGGTCCCTGGTCTTTGCTGAGAGGTTATAAAGCTGATACTCATTAGTCAGTTTTAAATATAGTAACAACGTAAAACACTCTTACGTTTTAGAATACCTATCAGAAAGAGAACAGTAGCATCTCATACTACGTGTTTTCATGGATCCTTCATTAATTCTGAGTACACAATCTTTTCACTCATACTTAAATATATTTCGAATATATTGTATTATTGTATCTTATATATATTTTATTCCTATCCATTGGTATCAGAGCTCTAAAATACAAAATATAATTATTCTTTTGGAAAGTATATGGAGATATTAACTTTCTCGTTTCAATTAGAAAATTGATGAAAGGGTTTAATTGATTTTACGTTTCGGGTGCTACTCCATGGTAAAATTATTGCTAATTAATGAATTTGCAAAGGGGATTAAAATTGTTGAAACCCCAAATTAAAGAAACCTTAACCTTAATTAAAATCCCTTTCGAACCCTTCTTCATGCTGCTTAGAAATCGAACGACCTGTCACCAGCGACGGAGCTACGACGTGCCTCGATTTGATTCGATATCTGTCACCGGTGTGGCGAGTGCGGTGCTGATATCGCGGAGGTGCCCAACCATGGCGGTTTCCCAAGATATCGTCACTTAAAGACCCTTTCGCAAGTGGTTCCCAGTGGTTGTAGTGTCGTTTTTGTTGCGGAGGTTCGCAGTGCGAACGGTGGTCGTTTTTGTCACGGAGGTTCGTAGTGCGAACGATGGTCATTTTCATCGCGGAGGTTCACAGTGCGAACGGTGGTCATTTCCGTCACGAAGGTTCGTAGTGCAAACGATGGTCATTTTCATCGCGGAGGTTTGTGGCAGTGCGAACAGTGGTCGTTCGCTCGAGCTGGTGGTCCTTGTTCTCTTGTGATGGGTCACGTTTTCGCTCACAGTTATGAGTTGTAGAGGTATCCAGCAACGTCGTTCAGTTTCTGGTGTGCGCAACAATGGTGGTTCGCGCAACAGTAGTGTGTTGGTGGATGATGGTCACATTTTGGTGGCATGTATTTTGCATCCTAATGGCCTACGTGTGGACCATATTTTTTTAATCTTTTAAAACAACAACAACAACAATAATAATAATAATAATAAAATAAATAAATAAAAATTATATTAATAATAACAATTATTATTATTATTGTTATTATTATTATTTCATGCATTATATAATTTATTATATTTTTTGTTAACCATGATATAATTTTATATAATTGTTAACTCACTTATCGTGAGTACAATTGTATGAAATTTTGTGGGAATGATATAATTTAATTATTTTATTAATTAATTTGATATTACATTAATATGAATCATACCTTATCGGTATTTTATTATTAATGTATTTTTTTTCTTGATATAATGTATTTTTTGAACTTTATTATGTTAATTATTTGTCTTGTACCTTTTCGGTATTAGATTTCTTTTGATATGAGATGTGCATTGTATTTTATTATATTTTTTATTTATTATGATTCAGGACCCTTAAGCGGGATCATAGTGAATGAGAAATAATTTGATATTATAGGCATATCTTGCTGTGTATTCAAAAACATTTATTTTGTTTATTTACACAATAAGTGTGTTAAATGTTTCTTTGTTATTTTGATACCAGCTTCTTTGTCTATGCCATTGACTTCGGTCAAAATTTTAAATGGGACAAATTTTGAGGACTGGAAAGAATATTTAGATTTGTATCTGGCAATTACCAACATGGACTTTTCCTTGAGAGAAGCAGAATCTTCCGCTCTTAACCCTGAGTCCACTAGTGTCCAGAGAACTTCTTGTGAAAAATGGAAACACTCGAACAGGGTGTGCTTGATGGTGATGAGATACACCATGGAGAAGTCTATTCAACAGAGCATTCCGGATATTGACATTGCTAAGGATTTTATGAAATCAGTTGGTGAGAAGTTTAAGACTTTTGACAAAGCTCAAAAGGGTCAATATCTGTCACTTCTTGAGAAGACCAAATATAATGGTGTCAATGGTGTTCGTGAGCATATGATGAATCTTGTGCACTATTATAACAAACTTAAATCTCTAAAGGTAGAGCTTGGTGATAGTTACTTGATTTGGCAGGTTATAGAATCTCTTCCTTCCAAGTTTGATGTGTTGAAGACTTCTTACAACACTCAGAAGGAGGAATGGACAATTGATGAAATGATAGGTATTATTTCTCAAGAGGAAGCATCGATTAAAAAGACTTAGTCTCATAGTGTGCAGTTCACAACTACTACTTCTATCACTAAACCTGTGAAAAAGGGATTCAAAGGTAAATCTCGCCTTGAAAAGGGGAACACAAGGAAAGCATCAATGGTTTTGGAGCCTAAGAAGAAGTACTTCAAGGGGAATTGTGCCTATTGTAAGAAATTTGGACACAAGCTAGCTGACTGTTATATTCTTAAGAAGAAGACTGCTGATAAGGAAGGTATACTCCTATATGCTCTAGCTTATTTTGAATCTAATGTTATTGATGTTCCTCCCAAATCTTGGTGGTTAGACTCGGGTAGCACTATTCATGTTGTGAATTCTTTACAGGGGTTCACAAGCCTGAGAAAACCAAGTGATGTCAAGTCCAAGACTATCATGGGAGATGGAGCTAGAGCACTAGTTGACGACATGGGAGTAGTTTCTTTAAATTTACCTTCTGAACATGTTTTGTTATTGAAAGACGTTGTTTATGTACCTTCTATGAGAAGGAATTTGATTTCAGTTTCAATTTTGGATAAATGTGGCTACACTTTTGAATTTGGCAATGGTAAACTTGTTGTTTATTTCAATTCAATTATTTTGGCTCAAGAGTTTTATATGATGGACTTTACATGCTGAATCTGAATGATATGTCTGTTAATTCTGTTATTGGACATAAGCATAGTAGAGTTGATGAAAATTGCTCTATGTTATAGACGTTTGGGACATATTTCTAGACCTCAGATTGAGAGGTTGATTAAAGAGGGTATTATGCATGATTTGGATTTTTCTGATTTTGATACTTGTGTTGATTGTATTAAGGGCAAGCTTACCGCAAAAGTAAGAAATACAGGAGCAAACAGGAGTGATAATGTGTTGGAGCTTATTCATATTGATATATGTGGACCTATCACACCCATTTCCATGGGCAGATATAGGTATTTTATCATGTTTATAGGCGATTATTCCCGATTTGGATGGATAGATCTCCTACAGGAAAAATCAAGTTCCTTGGATGCTTTTAAGTCTTTAAAAGCTGCTATTGAGTTGAAAACAGGAAAGAAGATCAAATGTGTAAGGTCTGACAGAGGTGGAGAGTATTATGGCAGATATGATGAGACTGAAAGAAATCCTGGACTTTTCGCTAGATTTCTTGATGAATGTGGTATTGAAGCTCAATATACTATGCCTGATACTCCTCAGCAAAATGGAGTTGCAGAAAGGAGAAATCACACTCTTTTAAAGATGGTGAGATGTATGTTGAGTCATTCCTCTTTACTGGATTTCCTTTGGCGAGATGTTTTAAGAACTGTCGTGTATATTCTTAATCAAGTACCTAGCAAGTCTGTTTCAAAGACTCCTTATGAACTCATGTCTGGGAAGAAGCCAAGTTTGAGACATTTCCATGTGTGGGGCTGTAAGGCGGAGGTGAGGCCTTATAATCCTCAGTTAAAAAAACTTGATCTCAAGACTGTCAGTGGGTTCTTTATTGGTTATTGTGTGGGTTCTCGTGGTAGCAGGTTTTATTGTCCTTCTCACTCTATGCGGGTTATTGAGTCTGACCGTGCGGTATTCTTTGAGGATAATTTGGACAGTGGGAGCAATACACCACGACCAGTCACTTTTAGAGAAGACCGTGTTGTTATTCCCGTGCCATCCATTTATCTTCCTGCAGATAATGTCATTCCAGTTGTCCGTGATGAAAATGAATTTGTTCCAGATCTTGTGGATGCCACAACACCTGTAGTAGATGAACAAGTTCATGATGATGTTGTTGAAGAAATTTCTTTGAGGAGATCTCAAAGAGTACGCAGGTCTTCTATATCTGATGATTATCTAGTGTATCTTCAAGAGCATGAATATGATCTAAATAATGTTGATGATCCTACTACTTTTGAAGAGGCTATCTCTAGTTCTCATGGTGATGATTGGTTAAATGCTATGCATGATGAGTTAGCTTCTATGGCCCATAATGATGTTTGGGATCTTGTGGATTTGCCACTAGGTTGTAAACCAGTTGGGTGTAAATGGGTCTTCAAGACTAAGCGTAGTCCAGATGGAAAAGTTGAAAGGTATAAAGCCAGACTTGTAGCAAAAGGCTATAGTCAGAGGGATGGCATTGATTATAAGGAGACTTTCTCACCGGTCTCTACTAAGGATGCTTTTCGTGTTGTTATGGCTTTAGTAGCTCATTTTGATTTGGAGCTTCATCAAATGGATGTCAAAACAGTTTTTCTGAATGGAGATTTATTTGAAGAAGTGTATATGGTTCAACCTGATGGCTTTGCTAAAAAAGGTAAGGAACATTTGGTTTGCATGTTGAAGAAGTCTATTTATAGACTAAGACAAGCTTATAGGCAATGGTATTTGAAATTTAATCAGGTGGTCACTTCTTTTGGCTTCAAGGAAAATGCCTCAGATCAATGCATTTACTTGAAGAAAAATGGGAGCCATTTCATCATTCTTGTCTTATATGTTGATGATATTCTTCTTGCTAGTAGCAGTGTTGAACTTTTGACTGAGACAAAATTTATACTAAATAGCCACTTTGATATGAAGGACTTTGGTGATGCTTCTGTTGTTCTGGGCATTCAAATCTCTTGTGACAGGTCATGTGGCATTCTTGGATTGTCTCAAAGAGGATACATTGATAAAGTCCTCAAGAGGTTTAACATGCATTCTTGCTCCTCATGTGCAGCACCTGTTCAAAAAGGTGACAAACTCTCCAAATCTCAGTGTCCTCAAAATGATAATGACAAAGTTGAAATGAAAAAAGTCCCATATGCTTCCGCTGTTGGTAGTTTAATGTATGCTCAAGTTTGTACTCGTCCCGATATTGCTTTTACTGTTAATGCTTTAGGGAGATACTTGAGTGATCCAGGTTTGGATATCTGGAAAGCTGTTAAAAAGGTCTTTAGATATTTGCAGGGAACTAAGGATCATATGTTGACCTTTAAGAAGTCTGATCAACTTCAGGTCATTGGTTATTCTGATTCTGATTTTGCTGGTTGCCCTGACGACCGAAAGTCTACTTCTGGCTTTATTTTTATGATGGCAGGAGGAGCCATTTCTTGGAAGAGTGTTAAACAAACTCTTACAGCTACTTCCACTATGGAGGCAGAGTATGTTGCTTGTTATGAAGCTACTTGTCAAGCTGTGTGGCTTAAAAATTTGATTTCTGGCTTTCAAATTGTTGAAAGTATTTCTAGGCCACTTGTGATATATTGTGACAACACTGTTGTCGTCCATTTATCTCAAAACAACAGAAGTTCTACTCGCTCAAAGCATTTTGATATAAAATTTCTGTTTGTTAGAGAGAAAGTTTTGGATTATCAAACTCGGATTGAGCATACTGCTACAGAAAATATGTTAGCAGACCCACTAACTAAAGGCTTATCTGTTGGAGTTTTTCAAAATCATGTAACTCATATGGGTGTGGTTAAGTCTTTTGATGTATTGGGTTAGTGGGAGTCTGAGATTTACACTCTATATTATTATGGTTTTCATGAGATGTAAATTTGTCAATGACATCAGTTTCGTTACATCTTTTCTCTTTCTACATAGAGAATTTATGAACCATTTTGGGATCACATATTTATTATGTTTGTTTTTATTCTATATATTATCCATTATTTAAGAAATCTAAGCATATGGTAAGTATCCCTATCAGATATTATCTTTGTGATTCATGTTTATATTTCTTAATTGGTATTTGTACTTATGTTGTAATTGATATAATTAATTAATTTATTAATGTTATCCAAGTGGGAGAATGTTATATTTTATATAATTTTATTATATAAAATTATTATTCTCTATGTTGTTATTATTATGGATTAGCATTAATCAATAAATTAAGTTATTTGTTAATGTTAATTATATTGCAAATAATTAATTATTGTATGGGTAATATATAGTTTTGGGTTTTTGATGAATGATCTGTGATGGGTTGGATTGTTTAGTAAATTGTCTGTGATGAGCTTGAATAATCAGATACATTTTGAGAGGTCCTAGTCTCTGCTGAGAGGTTATAAAGTTGATACCCATTAGTCAGTTTTAAATATAGTAACAACGTAGAACACTCTTACGTTTTAAAATACCTATCAGAAAGAGAACAATAGCATCTCATACTATGTGCTTCCATGGATCATTCATTGATTTCGAATCCAAAATCTTTTCACTCATACTTAAATATATTTTGAATATATTATATTATTGTATCTTATATATATTTTATTCTTATTCCTATCAAGCAGACGATAATATAAGTGTTGCTGAGGCACAAAAGTACAATAGAGGTGACATTGTCTTAATCGTAAAAGTCTTTTGATATATGTATTTTGACGTTTATATTCCTATGAATGACATTTTTGTAATATTGTAAATTTATTTTGAATACCTACATATTAATGAGGAATCAAAACATCTTTATGTGCATGAAAAATCTTCTCTGTGGAACGGTAGGTGATGGCCTAATTAGATGATACACTTTATTTCTACTAATTAGAAGATCTACCGAAGAATGTTTGGTTAATGTTTAACTAAATATGTAATAGAGATAATGAGTATTGGATTTATCAATACATTAAAGTATTATTTTAGTTCCTTCAAAAATAGTTTCTTCTTTGTTTAATTTTTTTTATCCCAATTTCTATCGAAATTATTCAATGCAATCCTTCACTTTTTTATCATCTTAATATAGTCTTTAATTTTATGAAAAAAGAAAAAGAAAACAACTAATGTAATCCTTCAATTAAATTAATACCGACACTGTTTAGAGGGTAACAATTATAAATATTGAATGTAGTTATGTCATTTGCATTGCAATATTAAGTATCATTTATATTGTCACGTTGTTAATCTCTAACAAATTTTATCACTGAAGAAACTATATTAACTCTTTTAACAAAAATGAAGATTACATTGAAACCGGAAAAGATAAAATTAAATACCCAGTTGAATAATTCTAATGCAAAGAAAAATTAGAAACATGTATTAAATAATTGCTAAAAAATAGATTGAGAGAGTGTAGAATATTTCCAACAACAAAAGTAAAGTTAGAACTTAAAAGGCTATTACTTTATAGCAAAATTATACAAATTTCTTATCATTTAATTATTATATTTTGCTTACCACGTTATAAAAATAATTGTTTTTAATGAGATTATATTTGATCGAACATTAAAATTTTTTTGTATTTGATGTTATTTAGCAGAGGTTAATACAAGCAATGGATTTAATTAATTAGAGTTTTCGTAATTTTCGTTAAATTCCAAAGGTTTCTTTTGAAAACCACGGGTAAATTCTCTAGGTTTGTTTCAAACCTCCGTAGACAAACAATTTTAATAAATTTTATTATTTCCTTTTTCATTCTTTTAAATTCTTTTCCCTCTTTCTATTCTTATCTCTGGCGCTCTCCTTTTGTTGTTAACCCTAAGCGCACCATCGATGTTTACTTTACTCTCATCGATATTCACCAGTGCACCTTAGATGCACCGCTGTTCCTTTGTACCACCGCACCACTGTTCCGTTGTGCCATTGCATTGCCGAACCGCCGCAGCGCTGCACCGTCGCACTGTTGCTACTGCACTAGCTATTGTTAGAGCATCAAATTTTTATTTGCTTCAAAGGTTAGATTTCTTCCCCATTTCGTTTGGATTCTATTTTGCTGTAGGTTTTATATTAGAAATAGTTATTCGGATGCCTGATTGACAAGCTGTTGAGCCTATTCCGGTTCGATTAGTGCATTCATCCTGTGTTGACATTCAAATTCTATTTATCCTAATTTTGCTTTGGATTCCTAATTTGTTTTGAGTATTATAAATAGTTATAACAGTGGTAAAACCATAACAGAAGAGTCAGGGTGGTAGAGAAGAGGGAGTGATGTTTGCAGAGAAGAGTGAGTCATATTTGCCAAGTCCAAACCATAAGTGACCTTCACTACTGTGCTGAATCAGCTCCAATGTTATATTTGCATATTGAACATTAATGTTGAAGTGTGGCGATGTGTCTTTTCTAGTGGAATGGATATGGTGGAATGAGGAGATGAGATTGCGTTTCTTTCATAGGTTATTCGGAAAGTTGTTTATTGAAAAATAAAGTTAGGATATATAGTCACAGAGAAGGAGAAATTGTTTAGAAATTGTGAGCTTGACTGTTTAAAAATAGAGAAAAAAATACTAAACAAGAACAAGAACAAATTACATGAATTAGACCCATTGTTGCTTTGTTGCTTCCATTCTCTTCAACAAACCATGAATCTCATCCTGCATTCTTCTTTTCATGTTGAGGTAATCATAGCGTGGATTTTGCAACACATTGAGTTACTCAAATTTCTTCTTCCTCCTTTCTTCTGCCTCATGCAAGAAAAGCTTGCCTAGCCTTTATGCATACTCCTCTTCCGTCTGTGCAACTTTTGTCTTGATCATCTCCTGGAATCTCTCAGCCTCTCTTATTGCCTCATCTGCCTTGCTTTTTCAAACAAACGAAGTAACGTGATCGTATAATGGAATACTTACTTTTTTATCTTCTAATTTGACTGGCTATAAATTTGGCAAAAAATAAATACTAAAGAAGTAAAATGGGTAATGTAAAGGAAAGAAAGAAACCGTAATTTGAATATATTTATTGCAAGAAATAAATACTAAAGAATATATTTATAGAGATTAAGGTAGGTAGCTAAAATAGTTCGTGGAAATATCTTTACTAATGCTTTCAGTTTCTTATAACAATAATTATCAAGATATTATTTTATTTGAAAACATTTGTGTTTAATTTCTACGAAGTCTCGACCCATTAAGAATCATGATATTTCTATTACATTAACTATGCTTGTATGGTTTCTTTGTTTTGTATTTGAGAAAACAACAAATTCTCCATCAAGTTGGAATGGAGTTGTTTTGTGTGTCACCTCTTCAATTATTCGGCTTAGATTGTCGTACATCTCCTGCAAAATACAAAAGAAAAATAACTCTATAGTTTATTGGTTTCAAATTTAATTTAATTTATTGGGGAAGAAAAGGAACACACAATCAATCTTTCGCAGCTAATCAGGTTTAATTTCCTTTAATCTCCCTCTTCTTTCACAATTATCATTCTCCTTCTCATATATATAGTATTATTATTTGCATCAACCATAATTATATGTTCTTCTCACATTGCTTCTATAGTCACATGAAGATGATATTTGAAATCACAATGAATGATTCGATTAGTATGAATCAGTTAGTTTATCAAGTTAAATTCATTTTTAATTTTTTCTGTTAATATTTTTCATTAATTATCTCAAATATATAATGCAGGTATGATTTTTTTTTTCATTAAAATTTATAAAAGTTTAAGAAACCATTTTTTCTAGTATAATATCATCTGTCATATAGATAGTTGCATTAGATTGTATGTGCAGAAAAAACTTTTTTCAAGGAGTTTTTTTGTATTAAATATATAAGCTTTTTATTAAACCACCACCAACAACTTTTTGTAGCCTTAATTTTAGGAAAAGGACAAAGTCCTGGAAACTGCACTAATTGGGCAGGTACCTGAAACAAAATTATCGAACTCGCGTGTTGACTCGTAAACCCATACGAGTCTGCGAGTAATGACACTGTTGACGAGTTAAATCGCATATAAACTCGTTATTCTTCAAACTCAAAGTAAACTCGGAGTTAACAAGCTGACTCGTACCAGACTCGCGAGTTTGAGAACGAGTCACCAAGTTCGAAGAACAGGATGAAATGACAGAAAAACATGTCGTTGGCATTCGGATTTTAAGGCCAAACTAAAACCCCAACAACCCAAATCGAAAATCCAATTGTAAGCAGAGATCGAAGCCCAAATCCCAAATCGAAAACCCTAATCGAACGCAGACCTATTTCGTGATCTCGAGTTTGAGCTTCATCACCTTCGACGCCGTAGCTCCGCTCGTCCACGTCGAAGTTCCGGTCGCCTCGCGTGGCAGCTCCGTCGGGTGTCTGGTTCAGCGGCGTCACTGTTCCCTTCTTCTCTTTCCCTCTTTCGTTGTTCCCTCGTGCGTACGTATTTCCTTCGTCTTCTCTTTCTCCTTTTACTAAACTAATAGTAAATTCGTCCCTGGTGTCAAAGGGATCAAATATTAGAGCCGTATATTGACTGTCGAGGTAGCGGCATGATTATTTTCTCAACCAATAGAATTGTTTAGCAGTGTTGTGCTTCTTTAATTGCCGCGTTGTTGTTTTATTAAAAACTTGGCCATGATACTATCTGTTTAGCTTGGCATCAAAATAGTTAGATATCACATTTCTAATGCCAGTCACTTGGAATTTTTACAGAGATAATAATCATCAATGTTTATACGGAAAGTACAGTAACATTATGTTGGACTCGATGTTGAAACTAAGATTCATGGTTTAAGTGAACAATATAAAGTACTACTACTCACTTGCTTGCAAATTGTTTGAAGTGAACAATATAAAGTATCGTGAATCCGTCGTCCGGAATAGTAATTCCCTAGATGTGAACATATTTTTATGGTGTGTTTGGATAGAGTATATTAGTGAAGCAATTGAGTTTCTTTGTCTATTTGTTGTTCTACGTGGGAAAGGCATGTTCTAGGTGGAGGCTGGCCTCAGTTTTGTTTTGAAAATGCTGTGATCACTTTATGTTCTTCAGTGCATTGTTTCTCATCTAGAATGTGAAAAACTTAGATGTGAGAATAAATCGTTGTTATACTAAATCTACATATTTGGTTATAATTGTTGTTTTCTGGAACATAATCCACAGCTTACCGATGAATTGATATTCTGATATAAATGCTAGGGAATAAAGTAGCAATCGCTTATTTTACCTTCCAATTTTCCTTCTTCAGAAACCCTGACCGTGGTCTTCAGCACACTTTCCCAGTCCCAGAATCTGCATTAGGGTTTGTGAAAGAACCATGTCGAGCGCCTTAAGCTGGAGACACCACGTTGTGATTCAATCTCTGTTTTCGCGGGGCCCACTCTGCGAGAAGGACATGCACGCCATGTTTGAACAGCTCACCAAGAGAAACCCAGGTTTCTAAATGTTTTCTCAACCCAAATGCTGCTTTATTCACTTTTGGTGAAAGTTTGTGTTTTTTTTTACTGTTATAAAATGTTAGTTTACACTTGATTTAGGTTTTGAATTATGATTGGCTGTAGAGTAGAATTGCGGCATCATGAGTACTGAGGGTGAAATTTGTCTTGGTTTGATTATAAATGCTGGTAGCAGACTCTTTTCTTTTAAATTAGTACTTGGAGTTTGTGTTTCATGTGTCCTTGATGGGTATTATATCGACCTTGACATGGGTGAGGTTGTTTTTATTAGGTACTGAGCGGCAACTGTTTGATGGTTTCATTCTGAAAATCAACAAGGCGCTTAGTTGTGCTAATTTTGAGTTGCGTGCCTGCATAAATCAATATGATGGCCAAGTTTATTATGGTGTGGTCAATACCGTTGCTGACGAACATTCCAAGTTAGGGACGAAGTATAGTGTTCCGCAAATTGCCTTTTACAAGGCCATTGTAAGTTTTGCTCAACCTGATTGTGTTTTTCTGTCTGTGTTCATTTGTGTAATGTGTAGTATTTAGTACCTCTTGGGCATTGTGTTTGTGTCATTGGATGCATAGTGTGGTTTCTTTGAAATGGGAACTATTTTTTGGTGCCTGGTATTTGACATCTGAAACAACTAATCTTGTGTCTTTCTTTTGCTAACAACAGATTGAAGCAATTGTACAGGATGCCTCTGCACAAGGTGTTATCTTCAGCATCCATGCTCTCAATCTTAGTTTGGATGGCCAGGTTATAAACTTTTTCACCCGGCTGCATATTTCCAATTGTAAGAAAATTAATGTTGTTTCAGCCTGGCTGCTAGCCAAACGTTGTTAAACGATTGTAAGAGGATTGAAAATGGTAAAGGATTGAAACTCAAGGATCATAGTAAACTACTTGTAAGAGTTATGCAAACATGCAAAATTTCCACAATTTTTTCAGAATCTCCATAGAGATTATGTTAGGACATTAAAAGTGTATGTTAGGAGAAATAAAATAGGCAGTTAGTTAGTTAGGAGGGCAGGTTGTTAGTAGGTGGTTGAAGGGTGTGAGTCTTCTGTTAGGAAGACTATAAATAAGAGAGGGTGCTGTTTGGTTGGGGTTAGCTTTTATTTTTGGAAGAATTGGTGTAAACAGGATTCAATAACTGATCCTATGAGAAGGGATTTGTCTTCCCTGGACGTGTTCAGTTTTCAAAGAGGAATACTACGAGGTTTTTGCTCGTGTTCTGTGCGTTGTTTTTGTGTGTGTGGCTTGTGATCAGGTTTATAGCATCAAGAAACCTATCAGATTATCTACCCTACTTGTTTTTATGGGTGTTCATCTCAAAGTGATCCTAAAACACATGCATAGGTACGTAAGTAACTTAGAGCAACATAGGAATTTTAATTGGGAGCAATCAGTAGAGAAATATTTGTCTAGAAAAACCTATTAAACACATGTTTATACTATCCCAAAACACTACCTCATAAATACAAACAAAAATACATAATTGTCCCCACAGACATTAAACCTTCAATTTTTATTTTAACTAAGTCTTAATATAAGAGCTATTAAAACTGCAGTAATTATTAAAATTAATTCCTATAATTCCTAGAATAGACTTTCCAAATTTTGGTTCTTTGTGGGTGGCTTGACATCTTATCAGACAATTTGATTATAAATACTCTATTTAGTGCATAAGCTTAGAATTTGCTCAAAATTCACATCAATAAGGACTATGACATTTGAAACATGCATGCTTTGAGGAACTACTTCTTGTTCGGTGTTCTGAAGCCAAATAAAATGGTGCAAGCCTACTCTTATAAGAGAATCTTCTGCTCAACTTCATTAATTTGCTTACATGTCTTTAATAGTTCAAATTCACACAATACAAACTCTATTATGGGCTGGAGCTTTCCTCAAGACTTGTGGTGTTGGTTCCATATCGTAGGTTTTCTTTTGAATCATTGAAGGCCATATGGTTAACATTTTAAATTTCTATCAAAGCCTATTATAGAGATATGTAGTCTCCATGGCATAAGACCAAGTTGATTCTGTTAGATGTAAGTCTTCCATCCTAATAAATTATATATATATATATATATATATATATATAGTTATATATATATATATATATATATATATTTATACTTCAGTGTCAAAGTATGACTGATTCTGTTATAAGTTATACCATCTAACCTAAACATGTCCATATTTTGATGTGCTTGTCATCAGTTCTAACTACACTACCACTTCCCACCAACCCTAGCTCTTGTTTTACCTCCATTTTTAGAAATTTGCAATAAATTCTAAACATGATAATATTTTATTGTGGTTAAACTTTCCAAGTCTATTTTTGTTTCTGGCTTTTGGTTAATGTGCAATGAAAGTAATAGTTGTATTACTCCAGTGTATTACTATTTATTTGATATGCAGTCCACCACCACCACAAAAAAAAAATCTGTTTCTATTTATATGCACATTTAGAGAACAAGATACACATTTTGGATTGCAGGGTGATTATATTTTGGTACCAAATCATGTACTCATGGAGAACAAGATACTCTGCACAAAGATTTGCCCCTTCCATTGTGATGGGGATGCTTCAGGATATTTTTTGGGACAGTTGTTACGGATCTCAAAATGCAAATGTTTTTATTCTTCTATCTATTGCAAATTTAAAATAAAATGTACAATTTTCATGGTATATGTTCAGGTTACAATTATGACAGATCCACAATCTCAAGGAAGCCTGTCAAATGTTCCATCTACTTTGAAAAATTTTAGTTTGTCTCAAAAGGAGAAAACCCTGAATGAACTTGTGCAGGACCAGTGGCTTAATTTGACAACAGAGGGTGTTATTAAACTTGGTCTGAAGTCATTTCTTGATCTTCGCAGTTGGTTTCGAAATAATGATGTTCCATCCTGTCATGTTTGCAATGAAGCTGGAATAAAGGTTGTTCTTGTTGCATTGTTACAGCTCTTTTTTGTTATTCTTTTCCCATCAATAGTTGTGATTAATTCGAAACGTTGTCAGGCTTTCCTTACCTTTTTTATTGGGATTTAAATGTTCTGTTTTGTTTATCGTACATAAATTTGTAGTAGATTTTTGAAAAAAGGTTACTTATTGATCTGATTAGAAGATCTTTAACAAATTGGGTGGTTTCTCTTAAATTCTATGCACACCAAGAATCCTTGTTCATATATTAAAATTTCTCTAAATATTATGAGGAATTCCTACTGTCTATTTACCTGGTTTGTGGAGGCAGTGACAACCGAAAACAATAAAGTCACTTGTTTTGTTTCTTTTAGAAGGAACAGAAATGGAAATTGAAATATGCTGATAGTACCAAATATACTTACAACACATTGCTGCTTTGCTTGAGTCTGATAATTCATTCGGCAATGTCTGACAGGCAGAGGTGTGCCAAAATGAAAATTGTACTGTGCGAATTCATCAGTATTGCCTGAAGCAACTTTTCTTGCAGGGAAAGGTATTGATTGGTATTATTAGTCTTATTTCATTTTTACACTAGAAAGGTGAAAAGCTTTTGATCATCTTGCTATAACTAACTCGTGATTAGGTTGCCAAAGTTTGCCCAAGTTGTGGCACTTCCTGGCCATATACAGTACCGCAGGAGGAGGCCTTGCAGACGGGAGATGACAGTGAACCTAGACAAAGTCAACGGGTGACTAGATCTGATCGAAAGAGGCAAAGTGCTAACAGGGTTGTTGTTGATGATGGAGTTGGATGCAGTAATCAGGATGAGCTGAACGAAAACAAAGAAATCCAGAATGGTAATGTATTGGGACGGAAAAGAAGAAGAGGACGCCAAACAGATGATGCAGAAACAGGAGGACCTGGTGCATCACAATCTTCAGCAGCTATTTCGGGTTTGAGAAGAGTGACTCGAAATTCTGCTCGTCTGAAATAAACAATGGTGCTTTATACTGCTTCTTGCTGAAGCACTGTACATTTTGTACATTTTGCTGCTGACTGCTGTAATTTATGCTGAACTTTTGAGGATATTTGAATGGACTTTTGTTGTAAATGCAGTTAGCTAGTTTTAGTGACTATTTCTAAACCAGCAATCTTATGTTATTCCTCTGGCGTGAAACGCCAATTCTCTAGCAAATTCAGTGTAAATTCGTCCCTGGTGTCAAAGGGATCAAATATTAGAGCCGTATGTTGACTGTCGAGGTAGCGGGATGATTATTTTCTCAACCAATAGAATTGTTTAGCAGTGTTGTGCTTCTTTAATTGCCGCGTTGTTGTTTTATTAAAAACTTGTCCATGATACTATCTGTTTAGCTTGGCATCAAAATAGTTAGATATCACATTTCTAATGCCAGTCACTTGGAATTTTTACAGAGATAATAATCATCAATGTTTATACGGAAAGTACAGTAACATTATGTTGGACTCGATGTTGAAACTATGATTCATGGTTTAGGTGAACAATATAAAGTACTACTACTCACTTGCTTGCAAATTGTTTGAAGTGAACAATATCAAGTATCGTGAATCCGTACGTCCGGAATAGTAATTCCCTATATGTGAACATAATTTTTATGATGTGTTTGAATAGAGTATATTAATGAAGCAATTGAGTTTTTTTGTCTATTTGTTGTTCTATGTGGGAAAGGCATGTTCTAGGTGGAGGCTGGCCTCAGTTTTGTTTTAAAATGATGTGATTACTTTATGTTCTTCAGTGCATTGTTTCTCATCTAGAATGTGAAAAACTTAGATGTGAGAATAAATTGTTGCTATACTAAATCTACATATTTGGTTATAAACTAGCCCTCATCTCGTTTCAGCAAACTTATCTGTGAAGTTCAAGATTCCAAAGCTTCTTCACAGAGCAACTTTCTTGGACTGATATTTTGTTGTTTCATTGTCTTACTGATTAGTTCCCCTTTTAAATTATGGTAATTTCTTAAGGTATCTTTCCTGGGGATATAATAAACTTGAACGTGCATTGCACTTAAGATTAATTCTGTGTCAACTTTTTGGTGTCATGTTTTTCTTTTTGTTACTTTTGAATGAAGTTACATACAAACAATGAAATTAATTTAATATTTGTGGAAGGCGAGAAAAATCAATGAATTGAGTGAGCTTAATGTTTTGCATGAAAAGGGCATGAGATTGAAACCGATAAAGCTACAAAATTAAGGCCTAGATTTGCGATGTTTCCGTTGCCTTTAGGTGGGTTTTCAGTATTGAAATTCATAACATTTTCTTAAGGAAAAAAAAAATATGAATGTTAATCCTACAAAAAAAGTAAATAAGTAAATGACTAATAGGCATAATGTCGGTAACGGTGAGGCTTTGAAGTTTTGATTGTCTGTAGAATAAGTGTTTTGTCAGTTTCTATATGGTTTTTTGTATAAAAGGTTTATGACTGCATGGTGTAACTATTGGGATATCATCATTCCTTAACATAGAAAAGTGGTGAAGAATCATTGAAGGTTTACTTCGAAAGTATTTGGGCAAGCTAAATGAGTTTCATTATCAGGCATGGTGTGCTTCTCTAATAGATTAAAATTGATTTTATATCATGTTAGCAAAGGCATTCTGAAAATATGATTTACTTCACTTATGTATTTTATATGAGCAAGACACTACAATTTATAGGACTTACATTTGGCTTTTCATCTGCAAGTGATAATGTCTCCAATTATTACAAAAAAACATAACTCTAATCATCATTAAGATTCGAAACATAACACATAAAACTTTTGACTTTTGTTCTCCTAAAACATCACAAATGTAACCACTCATAAAGTCTGCTCAATAACTCCTAATTTAAGTTTACCTTAACAAAACTCCCCCGTAAACTTAAATACTTCTTCCATCCTTCATTCCGATTAGATTTTTATAGTTATTGAACAACACAACTGGCAATGGTTTTGTAAATAAGTCTGCAATTTGATCTCTGCTTCCCACGTGCACCATCTCTACATTACCTTCCTTCACTTGTTCTCAGATGGAATGAAATTTCACATCAATCTGCTTACTCCTTCCATGGTTGACTAGATTCTTTGCCAACTCAATAGCCGACTTGTTATCTATTCGAATTACAGTCCCTCCTTTTTGTTTCATCTCCAGTTTGCTTAGAAGATTTCTAAGCCATATTGCATGACATACACTCAATGATGCTGCAACGTACTCAACTTTGCATGTAGGCAACGTCACTATAGGTTGCTTCTTTGAGAGCTAGGTAAACGCCGTGCTGCTCATGAAGAATACATACCTAGATGTGCTTTTTCGGTCATCTACATTTCCGCACCAATCACTGTCCGAGTACCCTACTAATCGGTAATCGCCCGACCTAGTGTAGTATAATCCGAGGGATGTTGTTCCCCGCACATACCTCAATATTCTTTTCAGTGCTTTCCAATGTGTGTAGGTCGGCTCCTCCATGTATCGACTTACTATTCCAATGCTTAGTAACAAATTCGGCCTTGTACTCGTTAAGTAATGAAGACTTCCAACCAAGCTTCTGTATTTGTTGGCATCTACGTGATCTCCTCCATCAAACTTTGAAAGTTTTGTACCTGGTTCCATTGGGGTTGAAACCGAGCTGTAGCTCGCCATCTTGAATTTACTCAGAATGTCCTCGGCATACCTTTCTTGGACACGAAGATGCCTGTCTCAAGTTGTTTGACTTCTAGCCCGAGAAAGTATCTCATGTGTCCTAAGACCGTCATTTCAAACTCTTTCTCCATGGTTCTTTTGAACTTCTTGATTAATTATGCATCATTACCCATGAACACAAGGTCATCAACATAAAGAGCTATAAACATTATCCTACCTCCATGCTTCTTTATATATAGTGCGTGTTCAACCGGGCATTGTTCATATTTATTTTCCACGAACTAAGTGTGGATTTGGTCATTCCACGCCCTTGGAGCTTGTTTCAGGACATAAAGAGCCTTCTTCAGCCTCAACACCTTCTTTTATTCACCTCTCCTCATGTAGCCGAGTGGTTGCTCAATGTAGACCTCTTCCTTTAACACACCATTCAGAAAAGCCGACTTTACGTACATTTGGAAAATGGGCCATTTGTTCTGAGCTGCTACAAAAATTAGTAGACGAACAGTCTCCATCCCAGTAACAGTTGCAAACACCTCGGCATAGTCAATTCCTTCCCTATGTCTATAGTCTTTTGCCACCAATCGAGCTTTATATCGCTCTATCTCACCTTGTGCGTTCATTTTCTTCTTGAAAACCCACTTTACTCCAATGGGCCGAGCTCCTTGTGGTAACTCAGATAGTTCCCACGTGTTGTTACGTTCTATAGCAGCAATCTCCTCGTCCATTGCCTTCTTCCATTTCTCATCTACCACGACTTCTTCAAAACTAACATCTTTCGATTATGCCAAAAGACATACAACATGTACCTCGTTAGTTGTATTATATATGTCTTGTAGGCTTTGAGTTCTAGGCTGCAAGGATTCTTCTTCCTCGTCAGAGACCTCCTGTTGTCTTGCTAGTACATTGTCCAAATTTCTTCTTTCACTTGTCGGGCTTCCAAAGGTAGTTTCCGAGCTCCCACTTGTCGTTGCTAAGCTCTTAACTGTCACTACTGAGTTGTTCCGTTCGTTCTCCTCATCTATTACAACATCTCGACTCACAAGAACTTTGTTTGTTACTGGATTAAACAATTTATAGCCCTTTGTTTTTTCATCATATCCAATAAAAACAAGTTTCTTACACTGCCAAAAACCTTTAAGTGAGACACACATGGTTTCTTTTCGCTCTAGGCTTCATGTGGTGTCTGTCCATTGAACTTTGCATGAGGACACCTTTTCTACACATATACTCCACACTGCACTGCTTCAGTCCAAAATTCTTTTGACATATTCTTACCTTTCAACATTGCTTGAACCAGTTGAGAATTGTCTGATTCTTCCTTTCAACAACTCCATTCTGCTGTGGTGAGTATGAAACTGTCAAAAATTTTCTAATGCCAAGCTCCTCACAGTACCTCATGAACTCGGCTAATGTGTATTCACCTCCTCTATCTGACCGAACAACTTTAATTTTTGTGCCCGTTTCATTTTCAATCATTACTTTAAATTTCTTAAACACTCAAAATACTTCAGATTTCTCCTTCCAAAATTAAATCCATGTCTTCCGAGAGAAATCATCAATAAATGTTAAAAAATACCTCTTACCACTGAAAGATACATGAGTAATTGGTCCACAAGCATCTGTATGCACCAGGCCGAGCTGTTCCTTCATTGATACTCAATTGTCTTTGGAAACGAGGCTCTTTGGTGCTTGCCGAGTACACAATCTTCACAAAAATTCTTCTTAAATTCTATGTTTGGCGATCCACGCACCATTTCTTTCTGTACTAGCTCGGTTAACCCTCCAAAGTGCAAATGGCCGAATCTAAAATGTCACTTCATTGCTTCATCCTCGACATCAAGTTTCAAACACCTCAGCTCCAGTTTATACATTCTATTTTGTTTCATTTCTACTCGGGTAATAAGGTGTCCGAGTTTATCCCTCAACTCCAGCACTCGATCTTTCATGATGACTGAGTACCGCTTTTCCATTAACTGCCCCATACTCAATATGTTGGTTTTGAGGTCGGGTACGTAGTACACATCCCGAATTGTCCCAATTCGTCCATTCTTTTGAGAAAAACATATCGTCTTCAAATGACACATGTCCAGCTTTAATTTTGGAAAGATCGTCAAACATACTTTCATCTCCACACATATGGTTACTAGCTCCAGTGTCTAGATACCAGATCGAGTTGTTTTGGACTCTCAAACCAAACTCGGTGTTTGTGCTAGAGTTCGGACCAAGCTCGATATCTGAGCTCCTTGTCAGCAACATCTCATCATCATCAGTTTCCTCCCTTGCCAAATTCTTCATATCATGTGTCGAGCTCTTCACATCATGTGTCGAGCTCGCTTCGCTACTAGCCATCAACAATATTCCAGCTTATTCTTCAACCTCTTCTGTAAGAAGATTGGTTGATTCATTTCTCCTATTTTGAGACATCTTTTGGAAAATGATCGGTTCTATCACAGTTATAACACTTGACCGATCTACACTCATTTGCATAGTGACCGGGCTTGCCGCACTTGTAGCACTCACCATTGTTGCTTGACCGACCTCCTCGGCCTCCACCTCGACCTCGGCCTGCCAATTTTGTAGGCTGGGAGCGCTGTCTTCGTAATCATCTCAACCTTGACCACTACGTCCTCGACCTCTGCCTCCAGGACCTCGATTTTGACTCCCGTGATCTCTTTCTCCTCTGCCCCGAGTATGTTGAGTTCCACACGCCTTTTTCTCATTGAAATTTGTCCTTGCTTGGAGAGCTTGGCCAAAGTAGTCCTCCTTTGTCTTTCTTCTTCTTTGTTCATAGGCTTTTAGGACCCATCAAGCTCCTCCACCGTGAGCTTTGAGAGGTCTTTGGATTCCTCTACAGCACACACAATGTTGTCGAAGTCAATTGTCAATGACCTCAAAATTTTCTCCACAACTTGGTTTGCAGGCAACGACTCCCAATTCTTGCCAAGTTGGTTTGCCATAGTCTCCACCCGAGATATGAACTCGGTTACCCCTTCGTTCTCCTTCATCATCAACCTCTCAAACTCTCCTCTAAGAGCTTAAAGACGAACCTGTTTCACACGGTCATCTCCCTTATATGTTTTTTCCAAGATCTCCCACGCCTCTTTTGAAGTCGTAGCATTTGCTAACTTCTCAAGGCCTGCATCCTCCACAGCTCGGTACAATGCATACATAGCTTTCCTATCTTTGACTCGTGTTTTTTTCAATGCAGCAATCTAGGCAACTGTCTGTTCATCAAAATCCTCTGGCTCTTCGAAGCCCCCTTGAACTACATCCCGCACGTCTTGGGATCCGAGGTAGGCCTTCATCTGCATGCTCCACTTATTGTAGTCGGATTTTTGTGTCAACTGGGGTAAGGACCTATTGTTGGCCATCACTCACACTTTTTCATTCTCAGACACTCAGGCTAACTGGCTCTTGATACCACTTTGTTAGCAAAGACACTCTATTTCTGAAAATATGATTTACTTCACTTGTGTATTTCATATGAGCAAGACACTACAATTTATAGGACTTACATTTGACTTTTCATCTGCAAGCCATAATGTCTCCAATTATTACAAAAACATCCGAAACATAACACATAAAACTTTTGACTTTTGCTCTCCTAAAATATCACAAATGTAACCACTCATGAAGTCTGCTCAATAACTCCTAATTTAAGTTTACCTTAACATATCATTCCTAAATCTTGATACCTGACAGGAGATTTATTCGCTAAGGCAACTTCCTTTTCTTATTTGTGCTGACATGTTTTCATCATCACATTTTAAGCAAAAAAAGAGGTTTGATGGCTCACCCAGATCCTAAAAAATCACTTCATTTTACAGCTTGAAGACCCCTCCTTATGAACTTATAAGTGATTCACTTCATTGTCTGAATCCATTTAGTTTGGAAATAAGTGTACTGTTTTTTCGTATATGCTTGGATTAGTTGAGTCATCTATTTCAGCATCAAGCTCATCAGAGAAATAATTGCATTTGTAGGTTAATTGTTATATTCACTTGTGCTCAAGCTAGGTGCTAGTTATAATTATCATTGAGCTTCAACCATTGGAATGATCAAGAAAAAGAAAAACTAGGAAAG
>Ga0214544_1002934_pt1 | contig 35654 bp, 29 predicted proteins | sample CNSS3metaG_FD_160074 | JGI IMG/M metagenome (GOLD analysis project Ga0214544, IMG submission 160074) | Root nodule microbial communities from cowpea collected in UCLA plant growth center, Los Angeles, California, USA - CNSS3 | ecosystem: Host-associated > Plants > Roots > Nodule | place: USA...
GTTGTTATATATAATATATATATATATATATATAGATATATATATATAGATATATATATATATATATATATATATATTTCTATTTTTTTATTTTATGTTTATCTAAATATGTGAACCTATCTAATAAAAAGTAGAAATTACAAATTAGAAGATTTTATTGTATATTTTCATAATTGTTTGCATAATTGTTTGCTTCAGATAAAAGAAATACAAATGACAATAAGTAGGTTGAGAAGAGATAAATAAGTAAGAAATAATATTAAATATTTTGTTATTTAATAAAGTAGAAATGTATTAGAAATAAAAATCATTTTATTTTTTTTATTTTAATTAATTTGACGATAAGTAAATAAAAATATTACAGTAAACTTATATTTTATAATGAATTGTCTTCAAGTAATTCATTATCTTTCTCTTCTCAGAACAGAAAGCACAGTCTTGAAAACAAAATCTTGATTTATGGTGTTTGTTCCTTTTATCACTTAAATTAATGTATGGAAAGGAAAGAATGAGAGATGATATTTTTCATTCTCAAATCTACTTATTTCCCTCATTGTCCGATTCCTGTGACACAAATTGTTCCTCTAATTTATTCCTTTAATTGAAAATATATGCATGTACTTAATTTTTTTTCATAAAGATTTTTATAATATTAATCAATTAAAATGCATTTTAAATATAGATTTTTAAAATTTATAAAAAGTGAATCATGTTATCACACCTAATACTTTATCGTTATAATCAATGAATAAATTCAAGAATTATTTTAAATATTAAATCATTTTTAGTATAAATTTTGAATATAAAGCAAAACTAAATAATAATATCTAATTAAATAAAAGTAAAAATTCTGTTATACTCTTATAAATAAATTTACTCTGATATATCTTCTCAAACAAAAATTATAATTCCATTAATTCTATTTGAATTTGGTTAATAATTGAAATAATTTGAATATGTATTTAATCTTTAATCATTATCACGTGTTAGGATTTTAAAATAATTTTTTACTTTTTTATTTTATTGTTTTATAAATTTAAAACTTTTAATAATCCTTTTCAAATTCATTGTAAATTGATATTAATTTTTCTTTTAATAAATAAGTATTTAATTATATATTAATTGTTAATTATACGGAAACAAAACTAAAAAAAATCAAAATTATTATATTAACATGATATTTTTTTATTCTACTTAAAATAACATATTACCATTTATTATTATAATCTACTATTTACCCAAGAAGTTATAATTAAAACATATCATAGTTAATTTCTTGTTTGGATAATAAGGAACAAAAAGACCAAACAAAGTTGAAATTGATAACTTGGAGAGTTGTGTGGAACAGCATAGTCTTTGCCTATTGAACTGTGTGAACACTTTTGGTTTTGCTGACTCAAATTTTATCATCTTTCTCTGTTCTCATTGTCCTTACCAAATTCAAGGAAGAAATGAAAGCAGCATGGGCCATAACTATGAGTCTCATAGTGATACTTGTTTTGATATGGGTATGGAAGATTCTTAACTGGTTATGGTTCAAACCAAAAAGACTTGAAAAACTGCTAAGAGAAGAAGGCTTTCAAGGCAATCCATACAAGCTTTTTGTTGGAGACAGCAAGGAGTTTCTCCAAATGAGAAATGAAGCCTTGTCCAAACCCATGAATCTCTCTGATGACATAGTGCCACGTGTGTCTTCCTACATTCATCATAGTGTCAACACACATGGTATTTTTCTATTCTTTTTTTGCAGTTTTCATCTATTCACCTTCTTTAAACATTTGTTTTTTTATTTTGATCATTTACACTCATGCGTCCTTTTTTTTTTTAATGTTGTACATATAGAGACTGTGTTTTATAGTCCATTATTCAGTGTATTGTGTTTGTTGGGTTTATGTTACAAGATCATTGAGGAGTTGTATATGGGGTGTTAATTTTTATTACAGAAATTTAGATAGATTAAAGTGTGGGAATAGGCTCTTTGAAAAATTTATATAGTGAAAGCTCATTTGGAGAAAAATGAGAGAAAATTTACACTGATTTGGGCTCAAGACAAACTAGAGAATTGGCACAAAACAGGGGAAAGTTCAGAAAAGAAGGTAAAACAATTGTGCACACACTTGCTAACGTAGCAGAATAAAAATCCACTAGAAACAAACCCCAGTCAGGACATAATAGATTATCGGTGTGTGCACACTAAGTAATCAATTACATCACTTTGTTTCCTTTCTTTCCAAAAGGTGCTCCTTGCATTTTCCAACATACCAGATTATGATGAATTGGGGACCACAAATGGTGAAATCTTAACTAATATATGGTGAAGGGTATTATGCTGAGATAATATTTCCAATAAACTTCAACAGAATATAGGGGTAAATACATGATATTAAGCTAATTTTTCCATCTTAATACACTTAAGGAGTGCATTCATTGTGTAGCAAAAGGTTCCCATGGTTTCTAATTCATCTCTTATGAGAACAATCCGCTTACAAGGTAGCATGTCCTCTTAATTCCTGATGGTATGCAGGTAAGAAGTCCTTTATCTGGTTTGGTTCAACACCAAGGGTGACGATCTTAGAACCTGAGCAAATCAAAGATGTACTTAACAAGATGTCTGACTTCCCAAAGCCTAAATCAAATCCACTTGTCAAGTTACTAGCAACCGGCCTTATAGACCACGAAGGAGAAAAGTGGAGCAAGCACAGAAGGTTGATCAACCCTGCTTTCAATCTAGAAAAATTAAAGGTCAGTTGCTTGCATTTCATATGTAGATATAGACTTCTGATCTGTTTTAAAACATTTCAGAAAAGAAATAGGGAATTGGGTTTTGTATGTGCATGTGTTTGTTTTCTTCATTAACAAGGAAATGTTTACTCTCTCTAGAAATACACCACAGATTTGGCAAGCAACATATTTTCACCAAACACAGTATAATTTGATATAATAAATACTGATACTAACTCCAAGTGATATCCTTATTGCACCACAGACTATGTTACCATTATTCCTCGAAAGTTGCAACGATCTTGTTAGCAAATGGGAAGGAATGTTGTCTTCAGACGGATCATGTGAAATAGATGCATGGCCTTTCCTTCAGAATCTGGCCAGTGATGTTATCGCTCGCTCAGCATTTGGAAGTAGCTTTGAAGAAGGAAGAAGAATATTTCAACTTCAAAGAGAGCAAGCTAAACTTGCTTTGCAACTTGCATTAAAAATTCAAATCCCTGGATGGAGGTAATTAACTGGTTTGATTTGATGACTAAAGTAAGTTCATGCTTTATTAAACGAGTTTTGTTTCACTGCACTGCCCTTACTAAATATGGCATGCAGCAAACGATGAATAGGAAATAATAAATATAATAGAAATCAGAGAAATGCATTTGAGTTATGAAAAAGCACCCTCTTGATGTAAACAATTAATGGGATGGAAAAATGTATATTTTTTAGGTTTTTACCGACAAAAAGCCATAGGAGAATGAAGGAAATTGACAGACATATAAAAGCTTCGCTGAAGGATATGATTTACAGGAGGGAGAAAGCACTAAAAGCAGGTGAAGCCAGTAATAATGACCTATTGGGTATACTTTTGGAGTCGAATCAAAAGGAAATTCAAGAACATGGAAACGGAGATAATAAGAATGTTGGAATGAGTCTTGAAGATGTAATCCAGGAATGTAAGCTATTCTACTTTGCAGGGCAAGAAACGACTTCAGTTTTGCTGGTTTGGACAATGGTGTTATTGAGCAGGTACCCTAATTGGCAACAACGTGCAAGAGAGGAAGTCTTTCAAATCTTTGGCAATGAGAAGCCAGGTTTTGATGGTTTAAATCGCTTAAAGATTGTAAGTACTGTATTCTATATCTTATATTAAATTGTATGTCCTCTGTACTCACTACAAATCATTTTTGTATCAGGTGACTATGATTTTGAATGAGGTTCTTAGATTATACCCACCCGCACTTGAGTTGGCTCGAGTTGTTAAAAGAGATATGAAACTTGGAAACATAACATTACCTGCTGGAGTGGATGTTTTCCTCCCAACAGTTTTGGTTCACCATGACAATGAATTTTGGGGTGAAGATGCTAATCAGTTCAATCCAGAGAGATTTTCTGAGGGAGTTCTGAAAGCAACAAATGGTAGAGTTTCATTCTTTCCATTTGGATGGGGTCCTAGAATATGCATTGGACAAAACTTCTCTTTATTGGAAGCAAAGATGGCTTTGTCAATGATTTTACAGCATTTCTCATTTGAACTTTCTCCGGCATATGCGCATGCTCCAACTATGTCAATCACTCTTCAACCACAGTATGGTGCTCATATCATTCTCCATAAAGTAAAAATATGAGAATAGAACACATTAAAAGCTAGTAATGTAATAATAACAATATCCCTCTTAGATCCTGTCGTATGTTTAATAGTTACTTCCATTTACTTGTTGGTAACAATAACGCTTATTCTGTAATAACAAAATGACTTCTGGGATATTATCATATGTTTAATGGCTTTCCCTTGTACATGTTTGTGTGTGAGAATACCTTTTATGAATTGTTACTTTGTAATTTAACTGATAAAACACATAAAAAGGATTTCAATCTAAAATACATCCAACTACGATACTTTAAACTTAGTTGTTTTAAAAGATTGATAGTTTAAATGATCGACTCTTTGTTTAATTTTTTTCAGCATTGTTGATGAACGATCCCTTAAAAGTTTCATTCAAGAAATTCCTTTATCTGGTATTTTTAGCTTATGTTTAAATAGACAGTTTCACAAGTTTTTGGAACATTTGAATATATGGAATTTGAAGTGATCTCTTTTCAAATGGTTTCATTTTTCAAATATAAATATTATGTATAGAGAAGTAAATTCAAATGATTGAATTTTAACTTTTTTATCGAGTAAAGTATTTTAATTATCATGGACTTATTTGATTTATTTAAAATATATATATTTGTGGAGGAGATTACATTAATAGAAAAAATATTTCAACAGAAAGAAAAGACAGAAAAAGGTCTACCTCAATTTTTACATAAAAAGACTTAGGAAATTACACCACGAGGGATCTTAGGAACCCTTTTAGAAGACCAATTTCGGTTGGCCCTCCCTCTCTTTTCCATATTCTCCCCTCTATTTTCTTCATTATTATGTTATAGTGTGAAGCCTCTAGGGTCATCGTGTTATAATTTCTTAATGGAGTTGGTGATTAGATGGAATAATTTTTTTTTTTTTGTGATTTATTTTTATTTGTCTTTTATCGTTTGATTACGTAAAATTAATGATTTTTACATTGTAGCATATTAACATGGTATTAAACCTACATAACATAACAATTATATGAGTCAAAATGGATTGTGAGTAAAGCTAAAAACTTTAATTATGTTATGAATTAAGTTACTCTTTATGTAAATTTGGTTAAAATACTCCGTTAATCCTTGTTTTTGTATCAAAATCTCAATTTGGTCCTCATATTTTTATTAGTCTCAATTAGGTCTACATTTTTGTAAATGAGTAATAATTAGGTCCTTTCCGTTAGTATGAAACTAACATTGTTAAGTAGGTGTCACGTGTCAACTCTTCGTTTTTTTTGAATTTTTTTGAATATTTTTTAAATTTTTTTGAATTTTTTTTAAAAAATATTTATGCCACGTGTCAATCTAATATGGTACCACGTGTCAATCTAATATAGTGACACAGGTCAAATTATTGTATGAATCTCAATTTGGTCCACATATATGTTAATTTGATTTGATTTCAGTCCCAAATTTTTTTAAAAATTTTCAATTTTATGTGCTACATATTTAGACCAAATATAATTTCTATATAGATGTTATGATGATACTTTTATTAAGTGATATTTCTATTACATATTTTTAAAAATATTTGTAACATCCCATTTAAATAATAACTTTAATTAAATGAAATGTCACACAGAATAATATAAAGAGTAAAGTCATGGAGTTTAATGTCGCTACTTACAGTTATCCAGAATAAACTAGGAAAGAAACCAAGGCACACCAAGATGCCAATAACAATACGAGAAAGAAGTTTAACAGCACTCAAAATAAATGCTCAAAGAGCGAGATAATACAAGGGCTATCGCCTTAAAAGAAAACTCGAAGATAAGCGGGATCTGACCCAAGACGAACTAAGCAGCGGAATCTCCATCACCCTGATGACCACGGGGAGTTCTCGCATCTGCTCACATCAATAAATTGATGATTATCGCAAAAGGAAAAACCACACATAGAACATATAAATAAGAAGAAAGGGTAAGCTAGAGTAAAAAGGTTTTTATCATGCGATTGAACATACAATTTAAAATTCAAGCGTACATAAATCTACCCAGACATATAATGACCGACAAACAAAACACTAAGACTCAAGACACAATTATCTAGATACATATAATCAGTCAGATTCACTGGATGCTTGTACTTGTGGTGGCCTATACTACTCTACAGAGCCAATTGTCAATGGGTTTCACCCTACCACTCACAAGGTTACCCTTCAAACATCTAAGGCCATTATCCTACCAAAGACTAGGGCCTCCTACTACTCTCACCATTTGGGTCAGTATGCTCTACATGAGACTAACTGACTCTTTAGAGTGTCATGGTGTAGTCCTTACTTGAATCCTTACTAAATTATATAATAAGGCACCACCACGAACCTTCGTGGAATTACGTCCTAATCATGAGGCACCACACTGAGCTCCCAATAACAGGGTCATGGAATTACGTCCTGACCAATGAGGCACCACCATGAGATCTCACTTAGAGATTCATGGAATTACATCCTAAACCACACCAAAATCATGTCTCACCAACCAAGCATAAATTTATCATGCATACTAATTCCATGTCAACATTTATAACCAACCATCCATTCATGTTCCATACCATGAATACCAAACTCATCAATTTCAGCCCATAAACCATTCAATACGTGCAAAATCACTTTATTCATACTTTAACATAGTAATCCAACCAAACATGTGACCATCACTCAAGAACAGAGAAGAAAACAACACTTGAGCACATTCTCGCTCAGGCTAAAAGACCTTGCTTAGTCGAGCTCCTTTCGCCTAAGCAACGACGCCAAATTTAATAATGTTGTCGTTGACGCGATCAAATTAATACTACTGAACTATAGCAATTTCAGTATTGCTAAGATAGTAGTCAAGAAAAAAGAAAGGGTAAAGTAACCCTAAGTCGTCTCCCAACGAACACGGAATTGATTTTTAACAAATTAGTTCTTATAAAACTATACAAATGAGTTAGTCAAATAAAATAAAAAATACAGGGGATTAAGATAAACAAAGATAGAAATAAAATTTAAAAGATAAAAAAAATAAAAAAAATAGTAAAGAAAATAGATTAATTCCATTGCTTTTTCAAAATAGATTCATCATCGGTTATCTAAAGATTATTGCTCAATTAATTATTGTTGTAGATTTAAAAATTATTCAATGTAAAGTCTCAATTAATTTGTTGGCACTCTCACTTTTAACCAAAGTACAGTCTCAATTAAAAGTGAGAACTTTTAGATTATCCACAGTAAATCCAATCAAAGTACAGTCTCAATCAAATTTTATTATGCCTAATCATGTCTATTCTTTTATCTCCTCACCAAATAAAGAGTTTAATTAATCAAAGTAAAATCTCAATTAATTTTCGTTAGAGTAAATACCTTTAATAAAAGTAAAGTCTCAATTATTGGTAAAAACTCATTTAATCACATGAAAGTTTCTAAATAAAATCAAAGTAAAGTCTCAATTAGATTTAAAAACCCTTGAACTCATATGATCAACATGCATATAGATTTAAAATCATTACTTTTTACGTGATTCAAAGATAAAAGACATAGATGAATTAAAACCTCAACAATAATAAAAAGAACAAAGAAATTAATTGATCTAACCTCAGAATCCAATTAAGAAATTACAATGGAATCAACCCAAGAAGTTTAGCAATCCATTGAATACAAAATAAAAAGAAGAATAGAGAGAAGAAAAGAGAGAAAAAGGAAACGAAATTAGGCACCCCTAAGAGTTCCAAAACTCCAAAGTCCCGTGTTTGTTTTTCTACTTCTCCCTTGGTCTCTTTATATAGGAATTGGACTGGGCTTTTCTGTTGCTAAAACCTCTCAAATATCTTTTAAAATAAAGATAAAGATAAATATTCAAAGATATTTGGAGAGATATAGACTATTTAACAAATATAGTTGGTCAATAATTTATGATATAATTAAATAAATTAATTATTTAAAGATATATGATAAATTATCACCAAATAATATTTGTATTAATTTTCTAAATAGCCCATTTTTAATTTTGTAGTCCAATTTTGCAGAACATAAAATATATCAATATTTGCAGTTAAACCCCTTTCCTTTGACCAGTCTGTGACTTTATGACCAACTTTGACTAGATTTGACAAACTTTGACCATTCAGTGTCCATTGAGAGGATGACATGTGGCAGCTCCTTCTCTCTCCCAAATTAGGGTTTCACAAATGCTTGTAGTTGCTCCAACAGCGTACGGCGCGGTGGTCGTCTTCTCCAACGAAGGCGCGGTGGTAGAGGGCTGCTTGCACCGTGGAGATGAGGATGGTGCAGGTTCTGGCTCGGATTCAACGCTGCAGTGGTTCTGGCTCGCATTTTCCATGGTGGTGGCTGCGTCTACTACGACGACGGTGGTGCTGCCATGGGTGCTTCCCGTTTTGCATGGAGCTCGATATCTACAGCGTTTTTCATCAATGCTTGCGTAGATCTGGTGCAAATTTAACGTGCAAGTGATTGTCGCAGTGGCTGCCAGCGAGTTGACGGCGAGAGTGGCGGCTGAGTGCTGCTGGCCATGGCTGCTAGGGTTTCTAGGAGAAGAGGCTAGGGTTGAAGATAATGACGTGGCAACCTTCCATGGACAGCTTGTTAGTGCAAGGATTGTTGCCACGTGTTAGCATATGGTTGGCCTGATTTGAAAGGTGAGGATTACCACATGGCATGATCTGAGTGAGTTGGGTTTAAGTGGTAGGAGGGGTGTAAATAGACATATTAGGGAGTGCAAAATAGGTTTTTGGTGAGACCTATTTAAAAAGAGGGAGTGTATAAGTAATGTATGGGGTACAAAAGTGATTTTTCCAGAACTTGTTGATTTTAGCCTTATTAAAAGGTGGTTTGTAACTTCAATCAATTTATTTTCCCACCTTGAATGAGCTTAATCTTAACTTCAGCTGCATTAACAAATGTTAAAATCTCCAAAAATATTTATGCAGCTAAAAATCACTTTCTAAGACATTTTTATCACACATGCTCAAATAGCCTAATTATCATAATTATCAATTAAATCACTCTTTAAGCACATAAATTCAATTAAATACCCAAAATTAAACACTGAATGAGGGCAAAAATATGCACTCATCACTCGCCCAATTCTCATTTAGCTAAAAGGCCTCGCTTAGGCGAGAGGGTTCTCTCGCTCAGGCGAGCTCCTTTCGCCTAGGCGAGAACTCGAAAAGAGGAACAGTGGTGCTCTCGCATTTTCTCGCTTAGGCGAGATTTCCTCGCCTGAGCGATATGGCCTCTCGCTCAATACTGGAGCTCGTTGCTTGAGCGACTGCTCGCACAAGCACTTGGGAGAGTTTCTGATACTCTCGCTTAGGCGAGACTCACTCGTTTGGGCGAGAATATCAGATTTCCTCCATTGTTCACGTAGGCAAACACACAGATTCATCTAGAGCAAAGCACAATACAAATTCATATCATGCTAAACATCATAAAATCACCAAAAACATGGAACAAAGTTGAAAAACATACAATATACATTAAAAGTGTGAAACCCTAGCTTCCCTTACCTTTTTGGTAGAGCTGAACTTGAGGGGATTTTAGACACGATAGTAGAGGCACCTCAACTCCAAGAATGAACTCAAGCACGAACATAGGAGCAAGAATGAGCCTATAAGAATGGCTCGAAACTGAAACCGAAAACCAGGAATGGAAAAGAAGAGAAGAGTGGAGTCTAACTTACCCAAAGGAAGTGTTCAATGAAGAGGACAAGGGAGAGCTCACTCAAACCCTAGCAAAGCTTTTGTTGAGAGAAAGGAAGAGAGTAAGGTGGTTGTTTTTTCAAGTGATTGTAGAATGAGAGTGTTGGGTTGCTTTAGAGGCTTTGGGCACCCTATAGGCCAACCTTAGGCCCATCTGGTTAGGATAGGCCCTTAAAAATTAGGGCAAAAAAATAAAGTAGGCCTTATATTCTCCCCAACAACAAAAATTTTTGACCTCAAAAATGAAGACTTACCAAGAGAACAGATGCGAATGTGACTTCCTCATATTCTCCTCTAACTCCCAAGTAGAGTCACCTGTCCTCCGATCCCAAATGACTTTGACAAGACTGACTGATTTTCCCCTACGTTCCTCAACTCGGCTATCCTCCAAAGCAACATGTCCATCGTGAGATCCTCCCTGATTTGTACATCTTCGGCTTCCAACACTTGAGACGGATCAAATACATACTTCCTCAACTATGACACATGGAATACTAGATGAAGATTTTCCAACTAAGGAGGCAAAGCAATCTCATAAGCCACAGGCCCAATCATCCTCGAGATTTGATAATGGCCAAGGAACTTAGGCGAGAGCTTCCTCGAGCGAAGAGCCCTTCCCACACCAATGGTTCGGGTCACCCTCAAGAACACATGATCTCCAACTGCAAATTCCAAGGGTTTTCTTCTTCGGTCTGCATAAGCCTTCTGTCTACTCTGAGAAGCCTGCATCCTATCTCTCACCATTCTCACTTTCTTTGTAGTTTGTTCCAGTAACTCTGGTCCAACTAGCATTGCTTCTCCATCTTGATACCAACACAGAGGAGTCCTACACTTCTTGCCATAAAGAGCTTCATATGGCGCCATGCCGATGCTTGCATGAAAACTATTGTTGTAGGTAAATTCTTCAAGGGCAAAATTTCATCCCAACCATCCAAATGATCCAGCACGCATGTCCTGAATAGATCCTCAAGCGACTAAATCGTTCTCTCTGACTGGCCATCAGTCTAGGGATGATAAGCTGAACTCATAGTCAACTTGCTACCCAAAGCACTTTGTAGCGTCAGCCAAAATCATGAAGTGAACCGCGGATCTCTATCTGAGACTATGATCGACGGTACTCCATGTAACCTCACAATCTCCTTAATGTATAATTGAGCCAACTTGGCCATGGACATCCTTAAATTCATTGCCAAGAGATGAGCACGCTTGGTCAATCGGTCCACTACAACCCAAATCGCATCATGGCCTCTAAAGGTTTGTGGCAAATGGGTCACAAAGTCCATAGCTATGCTATCCTATTTCCATACTGGTATGTCCAAGGGCTGCAGAATTCCACCAGATCTCTGATGCTCAACTTTTGCCTTTTGACAAGTCAAACAAGTAGATACAAATTGTGCCATATCCTTCTTCATACCTTGTCACCAGAAGGTCTCCTTGAGATTTTGGTACATCTTAGTCATACCAGGATGCAAGCTAGGACGACTCTTATGCCCTCCCTCAAGGATTAACCTTTTCACCTCAGTATCATCGGGTACACAAACCCTACCCTAGAATCTCAGTACACCATCACTACCCAAGGCAAAATCCTTCACTTCATCTGATCCAAGTTGTTCTCTCACTCTTGCCAGACTAGCATCTACTAACTGCCTTTCTATGACTAAGTTCAAGAAGTCACTAGATATAGTCAGAGTACTACATCTAACGAACTCATATTCTAATTCAACTTGCAGCTTCATGTCTCTGAATTTCTCTAGTAGCTCTACCTCCTTGATCATAAGGTGTGCAGTATGCACTATCTTCCTACTCAAAGCATTTGCGACCACATTCCCCTTCCCCGAGTGGTATAAGAGTTCAAAATCATAGTTCTTCAAGAATTCCATCCACCTCCTTTGTCTCATGTTCAGCTCCTTGTGATCAAACAAGTATTTGAGGCTCTTTTGATCACTGAATACACGAAACTGAGCACCATACAGATAGTGCCTCCAAATCTTTAAGGCAAACATTATAGCTGCCAACTCTAGGTTATGAGTAGGGTAGTTTCTCTCATGCACCTTAAGTTGCCTTGAAGCATACGCCACCACCTTCTTCTCTTGCATCAACACACAACCCAGCCCTAGATGAGAGGCATCATAGTAAACCTCAAAGGGTTTACCAACATCAGGGGTCACAAGTATTTAAGCACTCGTCAACCTTCGCTTAAGCTCTTGAAAGCTTTCCTCACACTTATCCGTCCAAATAAAAGGTTGGTCCTTCCGGGTAAGCTGTGTTAGAGGCGCCACTATCTTGAAGCATCCGTCTATGAATCTCCTATAGTAGCTCATCAAACCCACAAAGCTTCTGATCTTTATTGCCGACTTGGGACTCTCCCATTTTACCATTGCCTTAACCTTTGGTGGATCCACTACTATACCCTGTTCACATATCACATGTCCCAAGAATTGCACTTCATCCATCCAGAATTCACACTTGGACAATTTAGCATACAATTGCTTCTCTCTCAAAATACCAAGCACCAGTCTCAGGTGCTCGACGTGTTCCTCATGAGTCCTGGAATATATGAGTATGTCGTCTATGAAAACTACAAAAAATTTATCTAAGAATGGCCTAAAGATCCTGTTCATGTAGTCTATAAACACAACTGAAACATTGGTCACACCAAAAGGCATAACCACATACTCGTAATGTCCATATCGGGATCTAAAGGCTGTCTTTTGTACATCATTCGCCTTCACCAAGATCTGGTGGTACCTCGACCGTAAATCAATCTTTGAGAACATCGACGCCTCATGCAACTGATCCATCAAGTCGTTTATTCTCGGGAAGGGATACTTATTCTTGATTGTCATCTTATTTAACTGTCTATAGTCCACACACAGACGTGAACTCCCATCCTTCTTCTTCACCAACAACATTGGTGCTCCTCAAGGCGGAAGTACTGGGTCATATGAATTGTTTTCCCAATAGCTCCTCTATCTGATTCTGGAGTTCTACCAACTCTGTCGGAGCCACACGATATGGAGTCATCGACACTAGATCGGTTACTGGTACCAGATCAATAGAGAACTCAACTTCTCTACTGGGAGACAATCCTGGTACTTCCTCCAGGAACACATCCTCAAACTCGTACACTAGCAGTATAACAAACTTCCCTTCCTTTTTCTCCACCTCTAGATGAGTGAAAATTATGAAGCACTGCGCGCCATCTTGTATCTCCTTCATGACCCCTTGAGACGATACCAACTCAAGCTCCTTTGAGTTGGGAAAAAATAGCCTTTTCTCTCGGTAATCTATAAGAATGTAATTGGCAAAGAGCAAATCCATCCCGAAGATCACCTCCAACTCTTGTAGAGGTAGACATATTAGATTTACTTTGTATACGCATCCCTCTACCTCCACTGGACATCTAGCACACAAGGACAATGTCCTGACCATACTCGACGCCCGTGTAGATACCACAAGATCACATTGCAGCTCAAACACCGACAGACCTAACTTCTTCACACAAGCTTCTGACACAAATGAGTGTGTCGCTCCAAAGTCATACAACACACAATAATTCACTCCAGCTATCACACAAAGACCCATAACAAGGTTACCTGAACTAGCTGCCTCAACTCCAATCATGGCGTATACTCGGCCTACTGCCTGAGCCCTGTTGCCTCTATTCCTCTGTTGGTTCTGAGCCGAAGTTTAAACTAAGGCATGTGTCATCGCCCTAGCAAGAGTGGGGCAGTCCTTGCCAAAGTGGCCTTCCTTGCCATAATTATTACACCTCCCGAAGCCTTCTAGTTGAGGGCAAACACTCCTCAGATGAGGACCTCCACACTAGAAGCATTGTACTCTGTTCTACTGTGAAGGAAAACCCCTAGGCCCCTAAGATTGAGGCTAAGGCCTATCATACGGTTTCCTCCTCTCTTCATGCATTGGTTTGGACCTTGACGGTCCAGCGATCCTCTAGTGCTGTAGGCATTGAACTTCCACCTCAACTTTCATCTTCTCTACAACTCTGACCTTCTCCACCAAGGCTGCGAAATCCTTGATGGACAGTGTGGCAACCATCAAACAGATGTCTTCCTTTAGACCATTCTCAAACTTTCTGCAATGCCACTCCTCGTCAAGTGGCATGGTATAGAAACGACTGAGGTGTTTAAACCTCGTTGCATACTTTACTACTGACTTGCTTTCCTGAGTCAACTGGAGGAACTCCACCTCCTTAGCGTATCAGACGCTGTCTGGAAAATATTTAGAGAGGAACTTTCCTCTAAAGGCCTTCCACGTGACTGGCTCCTCCCTCTCTTCCATGATGGATTTCATGTTGATCCATCAATACTCTGTGTCACTGGTGAGCATGTACACCGCAAATGCCAGCTTGTTCTCTAGTGACACATCTTCGCATCGAAGATTCTCTCCATATCCTTCAGCCATTAATTTGTGACATCAGGACTGGTCTTGCTGTTAAACTTCACCGGGTGGTGCTTCAGAAAGTCCTCCAAACTCCACTCCCGGACTGGAGGTCTAGGCTTAGGGCCGTAGACAGGGGCAACTGTCCTGTTCTCTTCTAGCTATCGGAGGGCCTCTATGTGCTGCCTATAGGCATCCTCTGCAGCCACTCTTGTAGCCTACATCTACTGCATCACCAATTGTTGCTGCTCCAATGATGTTGCATGGCACTGCATCGACGCCTCATGTTGTTGCATCATCGCATTACTCTAATGAGTCATGGCTGCCACCATAGCTTATATCGCCCTTGCGATATATGGTATATCACCCTAAGAAGATTGAGGATTTCTACGAGGAGGTGCCATATCACTAGGCACACAAGAAAACCATTAGTTAGACTTCATCAAACAAGAAACTCAGCTAATGACAGTAGGAAGACACAACAAAAGCTAAGCAGACACACAAGTCCACAAACTCTAAGGAATGACCGCTTTGATACCATAAATGTAACATCCCATTTAAATAATAACCTTAATTAAATGAAACGTCACATATAATAATATAAAGAGAAAAGTCATGGAGTTTAATGTCATTCCTTACAATTATCCAGAATAAACTAGGAAAGAAATCAAGGCACACCACGATGGCAATAACAATATAAGAAAGAAGTTTAATACCATTCAAAATAAATGCTCAAAGAGAAAGATAATAAAAGGGCTACCGCCCTAAAAGAAAACTTGAAGATAAGCGGGATTTGACCCTAGACGAACTAAGCAGCGAAATCTCCATCACCTTGATGACCATGAGAGGTTCTCGCATCTGCTCACATCAATAAATTGATGATCATCGCAAAACGAGAAAACCACACATATAACATATAAACAAGAAGAAAGGGTAAGCTAGAGTAAAAAGGTTTTTATCATGCGATTGAATATACAATTAAAAAGTCAAGCGTACATAAATCCACCCAGGCATATAATGACTGACAAGCAAAACACTAAGACTCAAGACACAATTATCCGGATACATGTAATCAGTTGGATTCACTAGATGTTTGGACTTGTGGTGGCCTCTACTGCTCTACAGAGCCAATTGCCAATGGGTTTCACCCTACCACTCACAAGGTTAGCCTTCAAACTTCTAAGGCCATTATCCTGCCAAAGTCTAGGGCCTCCTGCTACTCTCACCACTTGAGTCAGTACGCTCTACGTGAGACTAACTGACTCTTTAAAGTGTCATGATGCAGTCCTTACTTGAATCCTTTCTAAATTATATAATGAGGCATCACCACGAACTTTTATGGAATTACGTCTTAATCATGAGGCACCACCATGAGCTCCCACTAACAAGGGCCATGGAATTACGTCCTGGCCAATGAGGCACCACCACGAAACCATCGTGTAATTACGTTCTGACCAATGAGGCACCACCATGAGATCTCACCTAGAGATTCATGGAATTACGTCATAAACCACACAAAAATCATGTCTCACCAACCAAGCATAAATTTATCATGCATACCAATTCCATGTCAACATTTATAATCAACCATCCATTCATGTTCCATACCATTATCATACCAAACTCATCAATTTCAGCCCAACAACCATTCAATACATGCAAAATCACTCTATTCATACTTTAACATAGTAATCCAACCAAACATGTGACCATCACTCAAGAACAGAGAAGAAAACAGCACCTGATCACATTCTCGCCTAATTCTCGCTCAGGCTAAAAGGCCTCGCGTAGGCGAGAGGGTTCTCTCGCTCAAGTGAGCTCCTTTCGCCTAGGAGAGAGCTCGAAAAGAGGAATAGTGGTCCTCTCGCATTTTCTTGCTCAGGCAAGACCTCCTCGCCTGAGCGAGATGGCTTCTCGCTCAAAACTGGAGCTCGTCGCCTGAGCGACAGCTTGCGCAAGCACTTGGGAGAGCTTCTGATACTCTCGCTTAGGCGAGACTCACTCGCTTAGGCGTGAATATCAGATTTCCTCCACTGTTGACGCATGTCAACATACAGATTCATCCAGAGGAAAGCACAGTACCGATTCATATCATGCTAAACATCAGAAAATTACCAAAAATACAAAACAGAGTTGAAAAACATACAATATACATTAAAAATGTGAAACCCTAGCTTCCCTTACCTTTTTGGAAGAGCTGAACTTGAGGGGGGACTTAGACACGATAGTAGAGGCACCTCAGCTCCGAGAACAAACTCAACTACTGTAGAGCACGAACATAGGAGCAAGAATGGCCCGAAACTAAAACTGAACAACAGGAACGGAAAAGAAGAAAAGAGTGTAGTCTAACTTACCCAAAGGAAGCATTCAACGAAGAGGATAAGGGAGAAATCACTCAAACCCTAGCAGAGCTTTTGTTAAGAGAAAAGAAGAGAGTAAGGTGAATGTTTTTGCAAGTGATTGCAGAATGAGAGTGATAGGCTTCTTTAGGGGCTTTGGACACCCTATGGGCCAGCGTTAGGCCCATTTAAAAATAAATCAGGCCTTACAATATTAATTTTATTTAAATTTATATTTTACATTAAACTTAATTTAAATTTTATTTTAAAATTATAAATATATAGATTGATAAATTTATATTCGAAATATTTGTATAACATTATATATCAACAGTTTCTATACAAATCTTAGAGTTGACTTAAAAATAACAATTTTATAAATTCAAATGTCAAATTTTGAAACAGTTTTAAAAAAATTAATAAATATATTTAAAATTTTAATATTAAATAAACTTAATTTTATTAAAATTTGGTCTAAAATTGGAGTGCATGAAATTAAAAATTTTTAAAAAAATTTGGGACTAAGATCAAATGAAATTAACAAATATGAGGACCAAATTAAGATTCATATAATAACTTGACACGTGTCACCATATTAGATTGACATGTCGCACATTATAGACGTGACACATGTCATAAATATTTTTTAAACAAAATTTTTAAAAAAAATTAAAAATTAAAAAAAAATTAAAAAATCAAATAAACGAGCAGACACGTGGCACCTACTTAATGGTGTTAGTTCCCTACTAACGAAAAGGACCTACTTGTTACTCATTTATAAAAATGTGGACCTAATTGAGACTAATAAAAATATGAAGACCAAATTGAGATTTTAGTACAAAAACGAAGACCACAGAGTATTTTAACCTAAATATTTGTATTAACTATTTGATTTGTATCCTTTATGGGTTATATGTTACATCTATAAATAGGACTTTTCCTATTAGTAATAAGTAGGGGATGTCAAAAAAATTTGTACCCGTGAGTATCCGTGGATAAAACCCAAAACATGTAGGAAATAAATATTGAAAATGAATACCTGCGGGTAACGGGTACAAATATTTTTAATACTCGCATGTTAACGGGGCTGATACGGGTATCATAGTATCCGTACTTGTGGATACTTGTAACCACTATACTCTAATTTAAATTAAAAAAATAAAAAACATGATTAAAATATTAACATATTAATTTTGAATGAGTTATTTTTTTTATCAATTAGTTTTAAAAAATTTTCATTTCTTTGTAAATTGTTATTCAACACTATTTAAATGGGTTATTTGGACTTTGTTTAAAATTTATGATTGTTATGTATTGTATTTTATTTGAATTTATGATTAAAATATGTTGCTAAATATTTATTTTTATTTTTTTGTAAATACTCATGGGTCCTCATGGATATTCGTGGATATTAAAAAATTATGCGAGTACCCGCATAACAGATGCCAGGCAGATATGAGTACGGGTACGAGGCAAATATTTATCTAGCGGTAGCATACGGGAGATCTACTACCCATACCCTACCCGCCCCGTTGACATCCCTAATAATAAGACACATAGAAAATTTGTTCGCCATTCTCTCATTCTCTATTTTTCCTTCTATTTTTCTCTATATTATTAGCTTTATTTTATAACACATTATCAACATGATGCTCCAACCAACTAAACGCTTGTGGAAGCATTTTTTCTCTCTAACGACAATGCTCTACGTGTCTCAATCTAGGCTCTTTCTAATCATTTCCTCATTTATAATTTTATCTTATATTCTTATTCTTGTGATAAGAATTATTTGACTTTATCAATTTTTATCTTCGTCTTATTATTATTATTATTATTTTATTAAGATGGTGATTACTATTAATATTATTATTATTATTTTATGTGTTAATTCCAAACACGTCAAACGTTGCAAAATTTGAATTTGTGATCCTTGATATTTGTTCTTGCGGAAACAATAACAAAATGTTAAGGAGCACAAATCACATCTAACCTCAATCACTGACTTCTCGGACTGGTTGTTCCTTGGCTTGGATGTGCCTTCTCCTAATGTTGGCGGTCTGGACCCTTAAGGGGTTACCTGCGAAAAGGGCTCTGACGATCAAGTCAGCAAAGGCTCACAATAATCAAATCTCATATTAGTGAATTAATGAAAGCGTACCTCTTAATTGTTGGGGTTCACGTGTATTTATAGAGTCATTAATTATGTCTGTCCCTTCTTAGGGGTTGGGCCCCTTCGTTGCGTTGGGACAATATTCAGGTTCTGGATGGGCCTGAGCCAAGCCCAAGTCCTATGTTAGCGAGTTGACACTGGAGGCCTTGCTGCAATTTTTCTAAGTTTGGGATTAACGGTTCTTTCTTATGCGCTATTCTTTGGTGTAGGCGGCCCGAGCTGCCATGTGTGTTGTCTTGTTTAGTTGACCGTCTTTTTATAATTGAGCTAGACATAGGCGGTTTAGGCCAAGTAGTTACCCAGGATCGCCTAGGTCTAGTACAATATTCTAAGGAAGAATTACTTATATTGGATATTATATGTTGAAACACATTTAGATGCAATGGATCTTGGTGATACCATTAAAGAAAGAAACAAAGCATTAGAGCAACTAATTTGCTTTTGCAACAACAATATTGTGAAAAGAGATTTCACAAATATTCTAAATTTATTTCATGGCTTTGAATGACTGCGAAAAATCATGAGATCCGCCCAATTGGTTATGCTTCATTCTCAAGTGAATGGAACAATATTTCTGATTAATATTTTCATGGTCATAATCGTGGCCTTGGTTGTGGTTGTGGTCAAGGGATCATGATTGTGGACATGGTCATAAAGAAAATTTCAAAAAGACATTTTATCAGTAGAAATTGAACAATAGTGTGAAAATAATGGCAAATAAGATGAGAATATAAGTTATTATTACAGTGGTAAAGATCATTTGAGTTGTACTTGTTGTACACCAAAGCATCTTAAAAAATAATGAGAAGAACATAGAAACACACTTTGCTTATGAAGATGGTGATTTTGATTATGGCCATATGGATGCTACTCCTCTTGATATTGTTATTTTCTTTGCTAAACCAAATGGAAGCATTGATCACCTCATTAGTGATAAGAGTGTTAAAAAATAAGATTTTCTCATATTGATATTTATGTTTATATGAAGAATGAATGTTAGCACTAACACCAATGATGAGGGTATGTATCTTATTGATAGTGCACCAACTCGTACAATTCTCAAGAGTAATAAATTTGTCTCTTGTTTGGTAATGTGAGACATCAATGTTAGTATTATTTATAGTACTACAAATACATTTGAAGGCTCCGGAAGAGCTATTATACTTCTACCACGAAGTTTCAAGGATATTTGTCTAAATGGATATCACATCAAGACAAACAATGAAAAAATATAAAATATCTTTATATCTCTATGATTGAGTTGAAAAAAAAGTGTATTGGAGAAATTACCAACCTTCTCTTATGGTTTGTACTACACATATATTAGTACAATTGAAATGCATAGAAGTTTACGAATCAAAATGAATGTCTTGTTTGGCATGATTAGTTGGATGATTTGTACTACCCATATATTAGTACAATTAAAATGCATATCATGGTAAACTAGAAGTTTACGAATCAAAATGAATTCCTTGTTTGACATGATCAATTGGGTCATCCTGGATCTATTATGATGCGAAAAAAAGGTTGAAAAATTCATGTGGACACCCACTTAAGATTAAAAAAACATCTTCAAACCAATGAGTTCTCATGTACTATATGTTAACAAAGGAAAATTAATAATAAGACCAACACCAGAAAAATTAGAAATGAGTCAATCTCATTTTCAGAATGGATACAAGGTGATATTTGTGGTCCAATAAACCCACCATGTTGATCATTTAGATATTTCAGGGTTTTAATTGATGCATCAACTAGATGGTCACATATTTGTTTATTATCAACTCACAATCAGGCATTTGCAAAGTTATTAGCACAGTTAAAAACTCACTTCCTAGATTATCTGATTAAGAAAATATGTTTTGATAATATTGGTGAAATTACATCTCATGCTTTTCATGAGTATTGTATATCAATTGAAATTGAAGTTGAACATCCAATGACACATGTTCATACTCAAAATATACTTGCGCAATCATTACTAAAACGTCTAAAATTGGTTGCAAGGTCATTACTTATGTGAGCTAATCTTCCAATGGATACTTGGTGATATGAAATTTTGCAAGTTACATTATTGATTCGCATCAAGCCAACAAGTTATCACACATACGCTATTATGCAATTGGTTTTTGGTCAGTAACCTAATATTTATAGTTCGACTTTTCGATTGTCACTTTGATGAATAAGTTTTTCCAACATTAGGGGAAGAAAGAAAACAATTGAAAAAGGATATTGGTTGGAATGAATTATAATTATCTTATCTTGATCCTCGTATAAAAGAATGTGAATTGGAAGTTCAAAAGATAATTCATTTACAAAATTAGTCAATCAATTATTAGATGTTCTTATTGACAAAAAAGGGTAATCAAATCATATATACCAGTTGTTAATGCTGCGAATATATTTGACATTAATTTATAACACGCTTGAGGCGTGGTAGATCTATTGGTTCCAAAGATACGCTTGAAGTGTGGTAAGCCTATTGGCTCCAAAGATAAAAACTCTCGAATGAGAAAATAAGCTAAAATGAAAGATGACCTAATCGGAAAGGTGAAAATCTCAAAAGATTCATTTGACATAATTAATGATTCAATTCCAGAAGAACCTCAAGTACCTCAAATTTTAGTAAAAGATGAGATCTCAATAAATTATGTCATGAATCATATAATATGGAACCAAAATGAAGTCAACATTGACGAAACTTTTACATATAATATAGCGATGAATGTTATGAATGACAATGAGGATCAATAACCAATGATCATTGAAGATTGTCAACAAAGAAATGATTGACCAAAATAAAAATATGCAAAGAAGCATAATTATATTTGCTTGCTAAACAAAAGGTTTTTGGACCTATAGTTCGCACACCTAAAGGAGTGAAACCGGTTGTGTACATATGAATTTTTGCGCAAAAAAAAAAGAATGATGAAATTGTTAGATATAAAGCATAGTTGATTGCTCAAGGTTTTTCACAAAACCAAGTATTTATTTATGAAAAGACATATTCACTAGTATTGGATGCAACGACATTAAAATATTTGATTATCCTAGTTGCACAACAAGGTATGCATTTACATCTAATGGATGATGTTACAACCTACATGAAAATCCCTAAAGGATTTAATTTGCCCAATAAGGAAAAATCTAAAGAGGGTTATTGTTAGTGAAAAGATACTTAACACTCACAAGAACACAAAAGATACTCAAACAAACTGGTTAGTCCACATTTTTATAAAAGTCAATATTTGAGAATTGATAATTGAAAAACATAAAGACAAGGAGACATAAAAATCACAAGAAGAAAAGAAAAATGCAAAACATAAACATAAGCACACTAACCAAACAACAATTCCAATATGCAGAATGATTAAAAAATATTTTCCAAGTAACCTTACTCAGATCCCTCTTGTTGTAAGATCACCTAATACTCTCAAAAGGTGATGAATACTACTTTCCCCGTTCTTTAAGGTAAAAACACTCAAATTCCTCTTGTTGTGCCTATCTAAGCCTGACACATCTTAACCAATCCCTTGGCCTAAGCATGCATCAAGACTTGCATTAAGAACTAGAACAATGTGGGCTAAACACACAATCCCATCCCTGGCGACTTGCCATATTTGATTTAATTTGGTTAGTTCGGTTGTTGAAATCACATTCCTAGGACCTTCCAACAACTACATCATGCAATAAGGCGTACCCTGAGAAAAGCATTAACCACAAACCAAATTAATGGAAAGCATAAATATCAACAAATAAACTGCATAAAAGAAAGCACAAGAAAAAGAAATAAACAACAATAATGCTAAAATCACCTTGTGTTGTAACACAAGTCCCCGGCAATGGTGCCAAAAACTTGTTAGTGAAAAATGAACACGGCAAGTGCATTGGTCGCACATAGCAAGTAATAAGTATTTTATCGTTTTCTCCCAAGGGACTTGTGCAATGCATGACAACTCTCCCAATTCACGACTCAATTAGACACAAAGTTCACACAAACACAATGGAAACTCTTTTTTGTATTTTTATCAAACAGTTGGTGTGCAATAAGAAATTAACATAGTGTATTTACAATTTGTTAAGATTAGACTTCAACCATTTCATTCTCATGCATTCTAAATTATCCCAATTCCATATTCATGTTAAAATCAATTCACAAGAATACTCAAATCTTATTCCTAGAGCCTTTGAGCGTATGATCACTCATCAAATTTCAATTCCTTGAATCCTCAACAAGTGAAATCATGCATTAGTTTCAAGAATCTAAGATTATTAATGAACTAAGTTCTATTCCTATATACAAGAATCCATTAGGTATTTAATTTCAAATCTAGATTCTAAAGATGTTTCCCAACACCTTAAGAATCACAAATCAAGCATGGGAACAATTCACATCAAGCATTAAGCATGGAAATCAAATACTAACATGAATTGGAAAAGCATATAAATTAAAAACACAATTTTACACAAGAATTTAATGATTTACATCTAATCTCAACAAATAGAAATTGCTCTCCATGGTGGAGAACTTAGGGTTTTAAAAAATTGAAGAATAGGGAAGAAATTAAAACCATATAGTAGAAAGAATCCCTCTCCCAAGGTTCTTGAATACTGCTCCATGCTCCAATTGCGCTTCCCATGTGCATCTCCACCTCCAATTTTGTAGCCCATCATCTTCTCCAACCCAAAAGGGATAAAACCTCCATGGATGAAGAAGGAAACCCAAGGTGTTTCTCTTCGTGCAAAATGAGAAATCCTTTAATACTCTCGTAGAAACATGATTAAATAATCCTATTCACGTATTGGGATTGATATTCTCGCCCAACGAGGCCTAAAATCGATGTTCTCAGACATGTAACTTGCTGGGCGAGCCATATTTTGCCCAGCGACTCAAATACTGTAGATCTAGACTGTCATTTTTGCCCAGCGAGTCAGCCTGCGCCCAAAGGTCATTTTTTGGCCTTCCCGCGGTAGTCCAAGGCAGTATATACCTATAGGTGAGTCATTTCTCCATCTTTGCAGTGTTGGGCTTGATTTCGCCCCAACATGGATATTTGTCCAAAAATCAATCTTTTTTGTCCAATCATGCTTCCTTGAGTTCCAACTTGTTTTCCTCCACCATAATTGCTCCCTATTGACTTATTTCACACACTCATAATAGAGATTAAAAGTTAAAACAAAAATAAAACAACTAAAATACAAAACAATACAAAAACAACATGAACTTGAGGATTAAACAAGATAAAAACTATGAAGAAGTTGATTTTATTCACGAAACTTAGCACCATTAAAAGGTAGAAAATAATGTAATCAGTTATTCAATAAAATTGAACAAGTCTTTTTATTGATTAAAGCAATCAGGACGTGTGTGGTATAATTGTCTTATTGAGTACTTGTTAAAGGAATGGTATAAAAATGACCATATTTGTCCTTGTATTAATATGAAAAGATCCGAAAATGAATGTCATAATTGTTGTTTATGTAGATGAAATAAATTCGTTGGAACGCATAATGAGCTCATAAATGTAATTGATTATTTAAAGAAAGAATTTGAGATGAATGATCTTGGAAGGACAAAGTTTTGTTTGAGATTATAAATTAAGTATTTAAACAAAGGTGTTTGTATACATCAAGAAGCTTATATCATGAAAGTGCTTAAAAGGTTCTATATGGACAAATCATATTCATTATGCACTCCAATGGTGGTGAGGTCGTTAGATTTTAATAAAGTCCCTTTTTAGACCTCAAGAAAAAGATGAAGAACTTCTTAGTCATGAAATACCATATCTTAGTACTATAGGATCACTAATGTATCTTGCTAGTTATACTCGACCTGATACAACATTTGTTGTAAATTTATGAGCAATATATAGTTATTCACTTACGAGAAGACATTGGATTGGAGTAAAACATATACTTTGTTACCTTAAGGGTACAATTAGTGAATATGAACTTATTTTATCCGAATGATTCAAAATAAGATCTAATGGATTATGCAGATGTATGGTATTTATCATATCCTCACAATGTCGCAATGGTTGATCATAAACAGGATATTTGTTCACATGTGGTAGCACAATGATTTTATGGCGGTCTATGAAACAAACCATAACAACAACATTGTCTTATCATATAAAAATTATATTATTACATGAGGTAAGTTGTGTACGTATTTGGTTAAGGTCTATAATTTAACATGTGAAAGAAACTTGTGACTATCCCCAACAAAGATGGAATCATCAACCATATATGAAGACAATAGTGTATTGTTCAATTGCCAAGAAGAAATTTTGAGCAAATGATTCTCAACTTTGGACTTTCTCATCTTAATGATGTAAGTTTACATGAGGGGGAGAAATAGAATATGTGATGAACAATATTGTATTAAAGAATACAAAATGTTGTACTCTTTTTTCTTCACTAGGTTTTTATCCCAAAGGGTTTTCCCTAGTAAAGTTTTAACGAGACACATTCTCTTATCAATGGACACCCAAGGAGGAGGGTTATGAATTAATGGTCGTGCATTGATTTGATACAGCTACTCATATGATTGATACTGATATGATTCATTACTCTTTATGTAAATATTTGGATTAACTATTTCATTTGTACCCTTTATAGGTTACATGTTGTATCTATAAGTAGGACTCTTCCTATTAGTAATAAGACACACAAAAAATTTATTCCCTATTCTCTCATTCTCTATTCTTCCTTTTCTTCTTTTCTATATTATTAGCTTTATTTTATTAAAAAAAAGAATTAATCAAGAAATTACTTTGATTAATTATCATTTTAGTTGATACAAGAGGTAAAAAAGTAAACATGATTAGGTATTGTAATATTTGATTGAGAAGTTATTTTTGTTAAATTTGTTATAATTAATCTAAAAATTTCTTGTTTTTAATTGATAAGTTACTTTGTTTAATAGTAAGGATGCATACAAATTATTCAAGAAGTTACATGGATTAATTTGAAATATAAGACAATAATTAATTGAATAATAACTAATTATGAATTTTGTGTTGAAAAAGTCAGTTGCTTTCTGTTCCGACCTGACCCTGTTTCGATACACCCAATAAGTTGCACATTGTTTAGGAGTCGAGGTCAAGCACATTTTAAATACTCCTTCCTCCCTCCACCCTCTGATGCGCCTTTTAAGGACAAAACCGTAATGGAGCTCCACACTCCAAAGTGGACAATACCTCGGGAATGTGGTCATTGTTCGTAACGATGCTGTCGGACGAACTTGGGTCAGGTCAGCACATTTGTGCCATCTGTGGGGACGATAACTCCATTTTCCCTCGACTAGGGGGTTTGTTCCGGTACACCCAATAAGTCCCACATCGTTTAGGAGTCAAGGCCAAACGCAATTTAAATACTCCTTCCTCCATCCACCCTCATAGTTGCCTTTTAAGGACAAAACCATGATGGAGTTCCATGCTCCAAAAAAGACAATACCTCAGGAAACAATAGACTTAGTCGAGTTGACACTTTCTCTCATTCATTATTTTTTATTTAACCTTTTTTTTTATTTACCATTCTTCTTTTGTTATTTTTATTTTATTTGTTCAACCTTTTGTGTAGATTTTATATAAGAAATAATTTGTTAAAAATTAATTCAAGTTTATTGGGATATGACTTTGGATTATATTCATTGTACTAATATTTCGGTTACTATTAGGGATGGCAACGGGGCGGGGCAGGGACGAGTTTCACTATCCCATACCCATTCCCGTAAAAAAAATTCATCCCCATCCCCATACCCAAACCCAACGGGTATCAAACTTTTATCCCATCTCCATCCCCACCGGGTAACGGGTATAATCTCGTACCCATACCCGTACCCGTTTCCTTACTACTTCAATATAAATTTTAATTAATTTTTATAAAATAATAAAAAATTACGGTAAAGGAAACATAATATTATCAAATATTCAATATTAGGAGGATGATTATTTCTTCGATATCAAATACTTTAAAATAAATTATAATTGTTTACATTTTAGATTGGAATACCAAATAAAATTTCATGAGAACTAAAACATTTATTAAATTTGCAAACTGCAAACATTAATGAAACCTAGTTGATAAAATTAAAAAAAATTAAAAATTTAAAGGAAAACAAATATTGAAATTAAAATATATTTTAAATGTTTGTTTACTTCAATTTTTTAAATTCTAATGAATCTCTTTTTTTATACACTAATAAAAATGATAATACATCACTTAATCAAAATGACACAAATAATAAATAATAAACATGATAAAATAAATTTAAGATGATTATTGTATCTTTTGAACTCCGATATATGTTGGATGGTGATAAAAAATATTCATGGCAATTACATTAAATTTTGATATTATAGTAAATAAAAATTATTTATATAATTATAGTGAAAAATTACAGTATGATTGATATAATGAGTTAGAAAATAAAACATAATTAGATAAAATATACTGAAATAGTATTCTACATGATGAAAAAAAAAACAAATAAAAATATTAAAAAATTAACAAATGTATGTCTTAGAAACAATTTGAGAAACTATTGAAAAAAATCACACAAAGGAAAAAAGAATGTATAATTAAGGGTAGACATCTAAGAACACTTTTCAAATATCAACATATATACTCAATGGTTGAAAAATAATTGTTTTAGCGAAACAAAAGAGTTCTTCAAATGAAACAAAATTAATAAAAATAAGTAAAGAGTTTTTTTTCATATTACCTAGTAAATGAAATGTTTATGCTATTAAACACTTAAATTGAGAGTATTAAACATACTCATGTGAAAGGAGAATATACAATAAATAAAAATATTAAAAAATAATAGAAATATTCAAGTATGAGACATAAAAAAATTTTAATTGACATACATCATTTTAACATAATTACATAAATGTTATGATAAGATGAAAAATACATTGGAGATGCGAATGAGTTTCATGACAAACCAAATAGTTAGAGGAAATAAAAAATTGAAAAATAAATAAATAAATAAATATATATATATATATATAGGATTACTTAATTAATTGTGAATATTTTAATAATTTAAATGATGACGGAGATATGACGGGAACGGGTATTATGGCGGGGATATGTACCTACCCATAACCATCTCCATACCTAATTGAAAAAGTCGGGGATTCCCCATACCCATACCCATACCCAGTCAATGCGGGGATTCCCCGTCAAAACGGGGACGGGTTCGGGCAATACCCATATGAACGGGTTTATTTGCCATCTCTAGTTACTATCAATATTGAAGTAATATTAATTTGATTACAACATTATGAGTTAGTATCTTGTTGTAATCATTTATTTGACTAGTGAAACATTTTAAAATATGCGCTTAAAGGAGAATCTAACGAAATGCAAGATCGGGTGAATCAATATATAATTTATATAATTTATGTAAGTGTTTTATTTTTTGTGAATTTAATGATCTAGTATAGTAGTAGTATAATGTTGTACAAAAAAAAGACTGCAGACTCGGTCCAACCCATTCTAAAGCTCTGCAATTCTGTCACTACCTTTCCACGAAGATAATTTCTTCTATTTTTGTTCACAACATGCTACCAAAAGTTTTGTTTCCTAGGACTTTTTCCCACAAGCCTTTTTAAGTAGGTGAATGAGACTTTCATTAAGCCACAATTTAACGTCTTGAAATACCTTTTCAGTTCTTCGTTCTATATACTCCAAACCCATATCCTTATGAAAACAAGCTAACAAGTGTACTAAAGAAAGAATAAAATATAACACTTTATATAATTTTTTGTGAGCTTGAGTTTTTATAGAAATTGCATCAATTGTTTCACTATGGAGCACTTAAACAATGAAATAAATTAAATTGTATAAGTTTAGAAAGTTAACTGCTCAACACCAAGAGGAAGAGTTGCAACATCTATACGATGATCCATGGTGAAGAGAAGTGGATGACATCAAAGATGAGTCTAGGTAATGAGAACTATATTTATCTACCATTATTAAATAAATAGACATGCATGGACAAAATATAAAATGAAATTAAAGACACGAGCTAAATTATTAGCTAAATATTGTTTCAAACATGTATATACTCTATAAATGAGATATCAGGTATAGAGATGGAAAATAAATTCGTCGTCTTCGTGGGTATTGCCCGAACCCGTCCCCGTTTTGACGGGGAATCTCCGCATTGACTGGGTGTAAGGATCACTTTATTACTTACCTTTAATTTAAGGGCTTCCCCAAACGGTTGGGCCTAAGGGCCGACCCAATAAGGAAAAAGGAGACTCTAAGTCTGCCCTCACACTTCTTTCCCACTTCACTCTTCAGATTTTACGCAGCCGTCAAACCCTCCTTTCGCAACCAGGAGCTCTGCTAGGGTTTAACCACGATCCCGATCTTGTGAGCTCAGCCTCGTCTCCTTGATTCGTGTAAGTATCCTACGCTTCCTCATTCCTTTTCCATTCGTATGCTAGGGTTTCTAGTTGGAATTTCATGGTGAACCACTCTAAAAGCTCACTCCGCTATTCTGTTCCAGTCTGTTCATCTGTCCTGAGAGCTTTCGCGTCCTCGCTGTTGGAGTCGAAACCTTCCTCTAGCTACTTCCAGGTAAGGGAAGCTAGGTTTTGTGTGTCTAAGTCGTTTTTGGCTGGCTTTAATATTATTGTATGATTTGTGGACTGCAAGCTACTGTGTTTTGTTTAAAAATGTCGTTGTGATCTTTGGGTGTGATGTTTGTTGTGTGAATGAACAGTGGCGAACACTGGTTTTCTTGCCCAAGCGAGCATGCCTCGCCTAGGCGAGACTAACAGGGGCTCGCCCAAGCATTTTTGTGTGTACGGTCGCTCAGGCGACCTGGTTCCTTTTTTAGCGAGGTGAAGTCTCGCTTAGGCGAGATGGGACTCGCCTGGGCGAGACATCGCAGAACCATGGTTTTCCCTGTCGCGCTCTCGCCCAGGCGAGAAGGGTCTCCCTCGCCTAAGCGAGACCTGTTAGCTTGAGCGAGGCTGCGGGCAGTTTTGGGTGCAATTGTTGAATGATCCACCGCGTGTGACTTGCTTGTCTGATCTACATACTTTACTAGGAGGGTACGGGATGATGCCATGATTTATATGTGAGTTCGAGATGGAAAATGGTATGTTGCTTTATTGGGTATGAATTGAAAAGCATGAGTTGTATGACTTGTCGATTATACATGATATTAATGTTATGGGAAAATTCTTGATTTGGTGGGTGAAACATGTACAAGGTATGGGTAGGGTATAATTCCATGACTCTTGTAGTGAGAGATCTTGGTGGCGCCTCATTTGTTGGACGTAATTCCATGGACCCTCTTAAGAGGAGTTCCTGGTGGTACCTCAACAAAAGGACGTAATTCCACGGGGGGTCGTGGTGGTGCCTCAGGGCCAGGACGTAATTCCACGTAGGCCACATGGTGGTGCCTCTTGTAAGGGTATAATTCCGCGAAGACCTCGCGGTGATGCCTCACTGCTAGGATGTAATTCCACTGCCACGTGGTGGTGCCTCATTATGCACATCCAGATAGTCAGATCTTGGGGGTTTTAATTGATTTTGGTAATCTACGTGTGAATGTCTACTATCCATGTTTGACTCTAAGATTTGCATGTTGACTATTGTGATATAAGGTTTCTTTGCACTAGCTTACCCTGTTGCTTGTTTGGGTTGTCTTGTATGTGGCTCTTCTTTTATTGCGATGATCATCAATCCTATTGATGTGAGCAGATAGGAGAACATCTGGCAGTGGTAATGGTGAGAGAGACGGTACCGCTTGATGGACTGGACAGGCATGGGGCCCACCGCTGAAGATTGTATTATTGCTATGTTTGCTTACTTGTATAAGACTCGTACTATTAGTTCTCTAGTGTATTGTTTTAGGTCGTGTGGGGCCTCTTTTATGTTTTATGGATATGTTGGGGTACGGGGTACTTCATTATTCCAAACCTTCGTACTCTCTGGATGTTATGTATGTGGCGTTTTAGTTAATGGGCTTTAGCTATTTAATTGGGACGTTACATTGGGCATGGGTATGGGTATGGGGAATCCCCGACTTTTTCAATTGGGTATGAGGATGGGTATGGAGCCATAATACCCGTACCCATTTAAATTATTAAAATATTCTCAATTAATTAAGTAACCATATATATATATGTATATATATATATATATATATATATATATTATTTTTTATTTCTTCTAATTATTTCGTTTGTCATGAAACTCATTCGCATCTCAATTATATTTTTCATCTTATCATAATCTTTATGTAATTATGTTAAAAAGATGTATGTCAATTAAAAAATTTTATGTCTCACATTTGAATGTTTCTATTATTTTTTAATATTTTTATTTATTGTATATTTTCCTTTCACATGAGAATGTTTAATACTCTCAATTTAAGTATTTAATAGAACAAACCTTCCGTTTACTAGGTAATATAACAATAAATCCTTTACTTATTATTATTATTATTAGTTTTTGTTTCATTTGAAGAACTCTTTTATTTCACTAAAACAATTTTTGTTATTTCTCAACCACTGAGTATATATGTTGATATTTGAAAAGTTTTCTTAGATCTTTAAGATATTTTTTAACTTATCCTACCCTTAATTATACATTTATTTTCCTTTTGTGCGATTTCTTTCATTAGTCTCTCAAATTGTTTGTAAACATTTGTTAATTTTTTAATATTTTTATTTCTTGTTTACTTTCATTATGTAGAATACTATTTCAATATATTTTATCTAATTATTTTTTATTTTCTAACCCATTATCAATCATACTGTAATTTTTTCACTATAATTGTATAAATAACTTTTACTTACTAGAAAATAAAAATTTAATGTAATTGTCATGAATATTTTTTTATCACCATTCAATATAATTGAAGTTCAAAAGATAGAATATCTATGTTAAAATTTTATTATTATTATTATGATTATCAACTAGGTTTCATTAATGTTTGTAATTTAATAAATGTGTTAGTTCTCATGAAATTTTATTTGGTATTATAATCTAAAATGTAAGCAATTATAATTTATTTTAAACTTTTATTATGATTATTATTTGTTCTTTATATCATTTTGATCAAATGATGTATTATAACTTTTATTAGTGTATAAAAAAGATATTTATTACAATTTAAAAGATTGAAGTAAACAAACATTTAAAATATATTTTAATTTGAATATTTGTTTTTCTTTTATATTTTTTAAAAAATATTTTTAAATTTTATCAACTATGTTTCATTAATATTTGCAAATTTAATAATTGTTTCGGTTTTCATGAAATTTTATTTGGTATTATAATTTAAAATGTAAACAATTATAATTTATTTTAAAGTATTTGATATCGAAGAACCAACCATCCTTCTAATATTAAATATTTGATAATATTATGTTTCCTTTATCATAATTTTTTATTATTTTATAAAAATTAATTAAAATTAATATTGAAGTTGTAAGAAGATGGGTATGGGTATGGGTACAAGATACCCATTGAGTTTGGGTATGGGAATGAGGATAAATATTTTTTACGAAAATAGATATGGAATACCGAAACCTGTGCCCACCTCACCCGTTGCCCTCCTTCATGTAAGATAATAATATTTGAATCATTAATTTTTTTATTTGAGCGAATTATAAAGTTCAATCAAATTGAATCATTTGGATTTGAAAATAAAAACTAACTTTCTTATTTAATTTAGTTGTCATTTTGTTTGTTAAATTTATTTACTATTTTTGAATCGGTGGGGGTTTGAATACTCATATATATATATATATATATATATGATTTTATTTTGTTTTTTGATGGTTACCTAAATCAATTCTCAAATATGAATAAGAAATTACAAATTCGAAGGATTTACGGTATATTTTATGAATTGTTTGTTTATAATAAAAGAAATAAAAATGATAGAAGAGATAAATAAGTAAGAAATAAAATTAAAAATTCAATTATTGAATAAAGTAGAAGGATATGAGAAATAAAGGAGTACTTTAAAAGTTTTCAATTTAATTAATTTGACAAAAATTTAAATAAACATAATAAAGTAAATTGTAGTAATTTTTAAAAATTGATTCTCATCCAGTAATTCATTATCTCCCTCCTTCTCAGCACCGAAAACCCACTCTTAAGAAAAAAAATATTTATTTACGTCGTCTGTCCTTATCATCAAATAAATGGACGGACTGCAACCAATAAATATTTTCATTTTCACATGTACCGATTTCAGTCAAATAAACATGTAATTTTTTTTTCAATTAATAATAATAATACCTTTTTTCATGTTGAAGTATTTTTCTTTTTAATTCAAACGAGGTTTGGAAAAGAGTTCAGGTTGCTCAAATTATTTAGAAGATGGCTGATGTAAAACGTGTTTAAATTAATATTAATGGAATCGCAAGGTTGACTCGGACAATTTTATTATTTTTAGTTTACGGAACTATTTTGGCTATTAAGATTTTGTGGAATAATAGTTTTAATCATGTCATTAGAATGTGATACTTTTTAGTTTATCATGTTTTTTTATTTTCCTCAATTTATTTGAGATTGATAATAGACTTTCATTTTAAGAAGTTTAGTATTTTACCTCTTCCAATTAATTTAAATATTTTTAAATAGGTATCAATTCTTTAATTTTTGTTTTATTAAATCTATTTTGAAAGAGTTTATTTTTGTATGTTTCGTAGCTTTTGTTTTTGTTTTCTGTTTTTATACGTGGTTTTTCTGTGATAACATATTATTAATGGTGATGCAAAGCACATTCTCTCTTGCATCAAAAGTACAAGATTTTTAAAAATTTTCAAGTTTCAAAAGAAGCTCGCTTGCCATTTACAAAAAATGTTCCTTAGAAAAGAATTAGTAGCTGTTGAATGTTCCTATGTACAATCTTAAAGAACACAAGACCAACATTTGCTAAATCAATTATCATTCACAAATATAACTAATCAAAACTAAACAAAAAGTTAAATATTTATTTGATCAGGTTCTTCTGAGATTTTTTTTAAGTCTTAATTAAGTTCACATTTTTTAAAATATTTAACAAGTATGCCATTTCTGTTAGTAGGGTATTAACGGTGGCGGAGGATGCAAGGGGCAGGCGGGTGCCACGGTCCCCCCTCTCCCAATTTTTTTTTTATTTTTTTCATTATTTTACATTTATTTTTTTTAAATCTTTTAAATTTTTAAATTTTTAATATTTTTTTAAATTAAATAATATTATATTCAAAATTAATAAAAATTAAATTAAGTATTTTTTATTTATTTCATAAAGTACAATAATAAATATAAAATATAAAATTAAATATATAAGAAAATAAAATTATTAAGATATTTTTTATTTTCTCTCTTATTATTTTTTGAATTTTTCATATGTTGTATTCTTCTTTTATTTTTATTTATTTTCTTTTATTACTAAAAAAAAGCTAGGTATAAACTCAGTATTTCTATCCTCATCTTTTTATATTTTCTCTTCCATTGTTAAATAAATAAATAAATAAGATAACGTTCTCTTGTCTCACTTGATAGTGAACTATTTGTTTAACATTTAACATTCTTTTTATCTCACGACCTTTTTGTATACTAATTTTTTTATTAATATAAAAGAAGAAACAATGTACTATGTGATTTTTCATAGTTAATTTTTAGTTGTAACTTGATTATCATAGTTTTTTTAGTAATTATGTCTCTCAACTTTTGATTAGATTATGATAAATTATTTTTTAATCTTAAACTTATTTTTTAAATAGGTATATTAATGAAAAACAAAAGAATAAATTTATTTTTTAAAATTGATAGAGAAACTACTGGTGAAGATGAAAACATGTTAATATGGTTATTTATCGCATAACAATGAAATGAAAGCTTGTGAATATTTTTTGAATCAAATGTATGTTAATAAAACGGAAGATGAATATTTTGCAGATAATATGATTATTTACATCGAAAAAAGTTAACTGAAAAATCTAATTATAATTCAATTACCATGAGTTCAAAAATATGAAAAAACGATAGACATTTCTTTAGATTGTGTAATTTCTTTGATAATATATATGTACTAGATCATGTATTCATTTTTATTGAATTAGTCACAATAATATTAAATATATAAATTTTGAGTATATTATTTTGGCTTCTCCAAAAATTTTGGTGAAGATCCGCCATTGGGTGTTAACAACATTAAGTATGTGTTGTAACGTCCCATTTAATTTATAAACGCAATTAAAGGAAACGCCACACATAAGATAGTATAACAACGCAGTTCTGGGGTTCTCAACATCACCCCTACGACACTAGGCACACCACGATGCCAACAAAAGCAGAATAACTATTTAACTAAAAGTTTACAATCTAATAACCACGAATACAGGGGCCATAGCCCTAAAGAAAACATGAAGGAAAGAAGTATAAGGTCCAGCCCGGATGGCTAGGTAGCGGAATCACCATTCCCTTGTTGATCACGAGAACCTCGCCCATCTGCTCCTATCAACCAAGTTGATGATCATCGCAAGGAAGAACAGCCACAAACAACACAATCACGCAACAAAACGTGTAAGCTAGAGCCAACACATATTCATCATACAGTCAAATATATTTTCATCATCTCATATCCATATAACAACCAAACATGTTATGACTCTTCATTCAATACACTACGACTCGACTCGACTCATCCGGATACGTATAACTTGGTC
>Ga0214544_1002935_pt1 | contig 35642 bp, 23 predicted proteins | sample CNSS3metaG_FD_160074 | JGI IMG/M metagenome (GOLD analysis project Ga0214544, IMG submission 160074) | Root nodule microbial communities from cowpea collected in UCLA plant growth center, Los Angeles, California, USA - CNSS3 | ecosystem: Host-associated > Plants > Roots > Nodule | place: USA...
GATTAATCTATATATATATATATATATATATATATATATATATATATATATATATATATATATATATATATATATATATATATATATATATATATTAATAAATACTATAGTTATAATTATTATAATAATTAGTATTATGTAATAGAATATGTATAATAATTATATATTAATGACTTTTTTTTAAATATTAATAATAATAATTATTATAATAATATAATAATTATTATAATAATAAAAATAATTAGTATTATATAGTAATAATATTATTATCATTCAAATAAATATCTTTTTTAAATGAATTAATTATATAAAATAAAATAAATTTAAATGGAGATATAAATTGAATAGTTTATATTATAAATTATTTCAAGTTATCATTGAGAATAATAATTTATTTTAATTTATTAATGATAATATCAATAAATTATATTTTTCTAATTTTAAATAATATTTAACATTTTATTTTAATATATTTCTTCTATTTATTTACATTGAATGGTAAAATGGTAATCATACAATTTATATTAAAAAAATATAATTTATTAATCAAATCATACACAAATTTTCATAAAATTTCCATTTATATCCACTGAAATCACATTATCTTTCCCTTAATCCAAACAAACCCATTTTTACTTGCAAATCAACTCAAATCAACACAAATTCACTCTCTCAAATCTATAACTCAATCCAAACACAATATTAGGAAACATGGATAGATCTTCATGTAATTTTTTTTCTATAATATAAGGCAAATTATTTATAGAAATTATTATCTACTTTGAATTATGAAATTTGTTATATATTTTTCATAGCATTAGTTTTTATGTACACCCAATTGAAAATAGGAATTACTAATTAATTAAAAGAATCTTAAAAAGTACTCCAACTTAACTTTGTTCCCAATTAATTAGTACACCTAATTAATTATGTGAATTTATTATTTCCAAACTAAAATATAATCTTCAATTAATTACCAGAATTTTCATTCAATACTCGTGTATTGAAGATACTTTAATCATAGTACCGAAATTTTATTCTGTTTTTTGAAAATCCAATATTAGGAATTATGATTTAACTCTTGGAAGATAATTTTACCAAAAATAATTTTTGGAGAGAATTTTTTTGTTATGATTTTCACAAAATTATTTTCATGGAGATAAAATTGAAACTTTTCCAATCCAAATTAAATAGAAGCTATTCACACAAATGATTGAATTCCATCCACTTGAATTCGCATTAAAGAGTACCTACCATTCGTAGTTTGTGTGCAATTTTGGTTATAGGATATGGTTTTGAGGCACCTATAAAATGTATATTCTAGCGACCAAATTCAAACACGCACTTCCATTGCATTTCACATCTTTTACCTCTTTTATATATATTTTCAATACATGATTTTCCCTTAATTGTAGTAGCATGAGAGGTCAGGTAATCATATTCCTCAAACTTTTTTCTTTTGTTTTGTTGTTTTCCACTCTGACGTTGATTTGAATCTAGCGTTTCCACTTTTTTCTTTTGTTTTTTTCCCTTTTGTCGTGATTTGCATCTCTATTGTTTCATTCACGCCGAAGCAAGTGGCATCTATGCATGAGAAGAGGACCACATATTTCAAGATCGTAGGACCTTCAAATGTTGCCGCAACAAATGAGGCATTTACTTTCACTCTTAATCTGTTTTTCTTTTTCTGTCACCAGTTTTTTCAGCTTATTACTGCATAATATATGTTAGTCTCACTTCTAATTCTGGTTCAATGAGTTCTTATATATAACAGGGTGAGCATAGAACATGAGATTCTTCTTTAAATAGAAAATGGAGACATCATTATATACAATATACATGTTTGGTCACTACTTCAATAATCGAATTTTGAGGTTGGGAGTTTAAGTGGTGATTGGCATGTACACATTTTTGTCGTAAATAGCACACATTTCACTATTCACTCTTTTAAGAAAAAAAGAAGAAAAGAGAGAAAAAGAGTGGAAGACGGGGGAACACCACTCCTCTTATCCCTTTAAAGATGAGGTAGGATTTCTCGAGCTATTTTGGCCCTTCACTCAAGATATGTGTGGATAAGACAATGTTACACTAATTTGAATGTTCTCCACTATATAAAACCACCCCTCAAAATATCTTAACTCTTGTGTACTTTTGCCCTTTGTTTTCTTTCTTCTATTCCTTTCTTTATTCTCTTTGTTTTTTCCACAACTAGCTACAATGCATCACAGTCACCGATACCCGCTTCCTTGTTTGTATTGCCACCCACATAGCTATATTAGGATGGTAATATATTCATACCTGCTTCCCTTTTGCGATATAATATTATATATAGAACTGACAAAGTTTACTTTAAAGACTATTATTGCCTTGATTGCTTATTTATATTATTATAAGCTACATGTAATAACCTTCGTGCATGAAAAATAATGCAGGTTCAGAATCTCATCGAGAGGTGCATGCTGTTTCACATGAGTCAAGAACAGTGCATAAGGGCTCTGGCAGAACATGCAGGGATTAAACCACTTGTTACTGTTACAGGTCATTCATTATCTTCACTTGAGTTTGTTTGAGGATCGGTGGCTCTCAATACAGAAGAAAGTAGCACTTGTGTATTGAAGTCTGTGTTACACTTGGTGTTTCTTCTACAACTTGATCATGTGGATTAAACTGTGTTATTTTGTGCAGTGTGGAAAGAGTTGCAAAAGGAGAACAGGGAATTCTTTAGAGCATATTTGCAGGTTGTCACTCCCAGACCATTCATAAGTAAGATCCTTTGAACTAAGATGTGTTTGATCTTTTGAACTGAGACGTGTAAGAACATATGATTAGGCTGCAATAGTTATCACCAGTATAATGATATCAGTTCTGGTTTTTTTCCTTTCAGATAGATATTTTCAAAGGGCATCAAGATTGGCTAGAAGAAAACACTGGAAACGATAAAGTGAATTGAGGCTCATGAGTAATCCTACAAGGGAAAAGTGTGCTGGATTTCTCTGTTACCATTTAGTGAAAGATGGATCATGGAAATATTAGCAATGACTAATCATTGCAATAAAGTTACTACTTAGCCTAATTTTGTGGGCTTCCTTCTCTAATGGTTTGTGGGTGCAGACTCTCCTTCCTGCCACATATAGCGTGTAGTTCTTTAATACAAGATGCTTTTCTGGGAAGCATTAAAGAATAAAAATTGTACCATAGTCGCATTAGCTTTAAATTTTGGTGTGTAAGAATGCAATATGTGATTAAAGTCTTTTAGATTTATTTTTGTGTAATTTTCCAATTTCAGGTTAGATTTCTTTGTTTTATTGTTTCTTTTTTTGGTGTCTGTGTTATCCTTATTTCTAGCATTTTGATTACCAGAAAGCTGTTATTGCTACTTGTATAAATTTGACAGTTAATTCAGATGTACCAAACTTAAGGATAAGACCTTTATAGCTGACTTGGTAAAAGTTGGAAGTAATATTTTTCGTGCTTTTCTGCCAGTTTTGCACTCAAACAAACCAGCTGATTGTGTTACTGCAGATTTGGTAACACTGTTGACATCACAGTGATTTTCTAAAGCAACAAATACTTGTTTTTATGGTAATCTCACCTTAATTTTATTCTCAGACAGATTCAAACCACCAATCCAAATACTATTAGAATGGAGAAATTTTCAATTGACCAATAAATAAACATTGTATGATCCTGAAAAATAATGAAGCCGATATGTTGGATCACAAAAGGGTGTCAGTCAAAACTATCAATCAGTACTCCAAGACACTTTGTAAAGGTTAAAGTCTCAAAGATAATGAATGTTTTATATTCACACTCTTTTGGGAACTATACTCCATCATTTACACCCATGTAAATGAGTTAAATGTAAAGTCACAATAAGATACGCAATGGGAAAGAAAGAGAGATAGGCAAAGGTGTAAAGTGAGTTTGAAATTTAGAGTGAAAAGAAAAATAATTGAAGTTTCAGGTTTCAAATTGTTAGCTATGTAGATTACTCAACTCGTTTTCATTGGCAAGAGCTGTCTTTTTTGAGAAGGCAAACGATGCAGTGGAAACTTCAGAGTTAAGACAGAAAACAGATTGTTGTGATGTGTGCTGAGCCTTCACTTGAAAGGTGTCCTTGATCAGACAGAATTCCTTGGAACCTTTCTTCCACGGAAACCTTGGCCTTCTTTGTGTACCTTAAAGTTTCATAAATGAAGTTAAGTCATATACACTCTGCCAAAGTACTGTATTATAAACAGGGTAGGCTTACATTACCTTAGAAATTCACTACATTTCATATACAACACAGTGTGGGGACAGTGTCTAGTCACAGTACGAAAATGGCAGTTTTTTTATTTACAATATTGCTATTCTTTTTTAGCTAGCAAAAGTTATTATTTCTTGGTTGAAGATTTTCTTTCAGTACTAAGATAAGCATTGTAAATCAATTGCGTGCATAAATCTTTTTAATAATAATATTGGTAAAAACATGTTTTTGTTGCCTGTACTTTCACTTAAATTGGTCTTAAATATTAAATATTGAGTAAGAAAGTAATACTTAAAGAACTCAACTAAAATAAAAAGATGAAGAGAGAGAAGAAAATGCAATAGACTATAATATAGACTATAATGTAATTTTATTAAAAGAAAGAAAATTATTATATATTTCTCTCTAACTCCAAAAAGAAAACATTAACCTTTTCTCTTGAAATTAGAAAAAACAATTATAAGAAAACATTTAATGGGAAAACTTATTTTGGTAAAATTAGTCTATCTTGATACCATGTTTTATTTTTGTCATTATGCTGTTTATTTTTTCGATACACCATGATAGGATCGAACTTATAAAGTTGTTGATGTTAATTACTTTGTCATAACATCTGGTAGGTTTTTATTAGTGTGAATCTTTTGCATATCCACACTTCACTCGTCTACTACTTTTCAAATAAAGTAGTAATGTATACATGTGTTTTATTCTAGAATACAAGTATTCCGGAATACAAGCTAGGATTTCTTGTAATGTGCAAGACACTCCAACTATCACAATATACACCAAGTTTTTGTTGCTAGTGCTTGAGTTCCTCCTTTAACATTTGAATCCATATAACTTTCTTGCATTCTTGAGTAGTTGCCATGTACCAAACTTCTGTAATAGACAAAGCTACCACATCCTATAAAGTGGATAGTCAACTTATTGTCCCTTCTATAAGTGTAAACACATAGCCAATAGTAGATCTCCTTTTATCAAGGTCACTTGCAAAATCTAAATCAACATAGCATTTGACAACTAATTTTGACCATTCGAAACATAATGCAACACTTGAGGTTCCTTTGACGTATATAAGGACTCTCTTAATAGCACTCCAATGCTCTCTAGTAAGATTTGCAATGAACTTACCAACCACTCTCACTATAGCACTCCAACATCGTTCCACTTGATCATTGTTATCTTGTTCGATCTTATATGCCCATTTGCAACTAATAACTTTTCAACCTTTTGGAAGCTTAATAAGCTTCCCTGTCTTGTTTCCATAAAGAGACTCTATGAAGAGCCTAAATTTTTTTCTTGCATCATTGTCAATAATAAATAAGCACATGAACCACTTACACCTCTTTAAAAGTTAAAGACTCTCATTCATTTAGAAGACAATACAAATCATAGCTTGTTATAACATATTGTGAGTGCTAAGATAGTTTAACCTTTCCTCTGGTTGATCATCAAAATCCTCCATTACTAACCTCATCTGAGTCTTTTTCTTCATGCTCTTGTTCCGATAAGAAGAATCATCCAAAGGCTTATTCCTTGTATATGCTATGGTGGGGTCCTTTTTAAAGATGTAATTTATTTGCTTATTTTGCAATTTATTTTATCAAAAACTACATCTTTAACAACCACCTTAAGGGTAGTGGATCCTATAGGTGATACTCCTTTGTATTGTCATCATAGTCCAAAAATATACGTTTTCTAGATTTTGGGTCCAACTTTGCTCTTTCTTGCGAGTTATACATCACATACACAAGAAAACCTAATACATGTAAGGAGGAACAATTAGTTGGTTTGCCATTTGAGCTTTCCATCAGTGATTTCAAAATTATGGATAGTTATCAATTTATTACGTAATAAATAGTTTTAACTACCTATAAAGAATTAGCCACTAATGTTGTTGTCAATATAATTCTTATTCTAGCATTAAAAGTTTTGTTCATATGCTCTACCACACCGTTTCTTTGAGGTGTATATGAAATAAAAAATGGTCTTGTAATACCTTTTTGTTTCTAGAATGCTAAAAAATCTCCATCTACGTATTTTCCTCCATTATTTTTCCTCAAGCACTTAATTATTTTCTCAATTTCAAGCTTTACTCATGCTTTGAATTCCTTAAATATTATAGACACATCGAACTTCCTCTTGATAGGGTACATCCAAAATCTCATAGAGTAATAATCAATAAATGATACAAAATATTTTTCTCCTTCAAGGGATTTTGCACCAATGATTTCCAAATATCAATGAATTAAGTATGATATGTATTTGCTTTTGGTATCCATGCTAGCAAGCTTTAATCTACGTTGCTTGCTTATCACACAATGCTCGCAAGAGGGTAAAACAACCTTTTTTTGCCTAGTTAAGACATTATGTTCTACAAGTATTTTCATACCTCGCTCTAACATATGACAAAGTCTATAATGTCACATCATCACCACTTCCTTTTGACTTGTTGATATAATTGGTTGTATTTGCTTCTTAAAATGGTTCTCTCAAAAGCACATGCAAATTTGTTATGATCTTCTCTTCTTTCAACACTATCAATTAAGATCTCACCTTTAGTATGGATCTTACGCTTGAGGTTATCTAATTGCCAATAAATAATATATTCTTCTTAAAGTTCATCACATGGCATACCCCTTAAACTGTGTGTACAATATCATCTTACCATTTTTATTTTGACAGCATTGACTTAGTGGGTTCTAAGGCATGATCATCTTCCATGGACACCGATCCACCTGAGATTGGTTTATAAGTGTAAAACCAATATCAATGTGAAGTCATATGCCAAGTTGCACCTAAATCCATATCCATCTATCATGTAATTGTTTTCCACTATTAGAACTAATTACTACATCACTCACTAAAATATCTCCATCTTCTGAGGTACTTACAACACAACCTTGTGAACTTGATGCTTCAGAGTTCTTTTCTCCATTCTTCATATGGCAACAATCTTCCTCTACAAGTTCTCTTTTGCCATAATTCTAGCATTTGGTATACTTCTTACTTAGAGACTTTGATTTATCATAAGTAAGACTCCCACTAATCACATTTTGTTGATCTACCTTGAATCATCGTCAAAGCCTTTGCTTGCTTTGAACTCTCTTTCCCTTCTTCCTTACTTTTTCACTTGGATTCTTTTTCAAGAATAGTTCTGGCAACATCTTCAAAGTGTAGTGAGTTAATCATATGACTATGGTAAATTTTGAAGTAGAAGTTATGCATGTTCATTTAAATAACGTATTCAAATTGTTGATGTGATAGAGTTTCATGAGAGTATATAGCATAAAGTTTTTTCTTCTAGAATATTCTTATGTGAAGTAACTTAACCTCATAGAAATTGATGAGAGTGTCCATAATCTCCTTTGTATTAGTCTTCTTCACAATACTAGATAAAATTGTAACCCATAAGAGATCACTATGTCACTGACCTCATTCTTCCTCTCCCATTTCCCCTCCAATCACGAAGAATACGAGATGTGGCGAATCTTTCAGAGGTGGGGGAAGGTTCAAGAGGTATTCATATCAAAGAGACTAAATCAGAAAGGCCAGAGATTTGGGTTTGTAAGATTTTTCGGAATTTCTAATCCGGAGGCTCTTGAAAAGCAGCTGGATAACATTTGGATTGGCAATATGAAGATTCATGTAAACATGCAAAAGTATCGAAGAAACACAAATCTATCAAAACCAGTAGGAAACACAACCAGAGAAGCTGACCAACCTAAAAGAAGGGAGCAACTGAGATATAAGAAAATGTGAGTAAAGAAAATTGATAAAACATATGCTCAAGTGGTAAAAGGGAGAGCAGTTAGCGAGCATTGTAAGCAAATATGGAAGGGTATGGAAATCCAAGTGAAGGAAGAGGCAAAGGAATGGCTTCAACGAAGTTATGTTGGGAGGCTCAACAAATTTTGTAACATAGAGGATATAAAAGAAAGCTTCATTCTTAATGATTTGAATTTCATTAGGTTGAGGTATTTGGGTGACAATGTTATGCTCTTAACTGCCAAAGGGGAACAAAGTATTGAAAAGGCTATTATTGATAATCAGGAGCGACTCTCAAATACATTCGAATCACTTTTAGCCTGGACCAATCAAACCAGTATTGGGTATAGAAGAGCATGGGTTAGATGCAGGGGAATCCCAATATATCTTTGGGGTTGGGAATGCTTTGAAAAAGTTTCCGCTGCCATTGACACATTGATATCAATCGATAAAGCAACTGAGGAATGGGACGAAATAGAGTATGCCAGACTAAACGTACGCCTGCCAATTGAAACAATAGCAACAAAGGGATTTCAGATGAAAATCAATGGTAAAATCTATCAGATTTCATTTGAAGAAGAATCAACTTTATTCACGATCCCGAAGTGCAGTTGTGAGTCCTGGGAGAAGCTGGAAGAGGATCACTCCTACTCACAATCATGCATAGGAGATGACCCACAACAATCTTCTGATTCAGAGTGTGGGAGCATTAATGAGTATATCCGTTCACAATCAAATATGGTTGGCCGAGCGATTTTCTCTTCAGAGGTGGTGCCGGTGGGGGAGGATTTGCCGGAGGGGCTGGATTGTACACATCATCAATCGTCGGATTGGCTTGGAGCAGCTACACATCACAAAATCGGTAAGCAATCATGAGAGAAATTGGAGATCAATGACGTTCACCATGATGTTACACGAGAACGGGAAGCCTGTCAGTACGACATCAATGAAGGCAGAAAAGGGGTTCAGATTAATAAAACTATGGTTTTGGAAGTGTCAGGGAAGGTACAGTGTTCAACGTTGGAACCAAATGGTCAAGGGGTAACGGCTATATCACACGTCAGTGATTCACTTGAGACATGTCAATCAATCACTAACAGTGTGGACCAACACTTGGGCTCATTCCCCATCACAGAACATTTGGGCCTAGCCCAATTTTACAATTTGGATTATAATCCATACCCCCCGATTGTGACCAATTCCTTAGCTCTGAATGGTATAACCCATTCTGATGTTCACCAACAGGGGCTAGGGATTCAGCATGCAATGGAAGTAGCTTTTGTGGCCTTGCATAGTGACAACACAAATTGCAACCTTCATAATGGTTTGGAAGAATATCTCGAAAGCAACACACACCATGCCGGAAAAGGAACCATTCAAAACAAAAATATGGCAAAGGAAAAACAACAACTTCTTGAACGACCAAATATGACTCTGGTTAAATCAACGTGAATCAACCCCAACATTATGCTGAGACGTTTTAATCTGTTAATTGGGGAATCCAGCCTCAATAGGAAGAAGAAACAAAGCGAATACCCTTTAACCAATTTATCCATGAATTCTAATAAAAGGCTACAGTTCAGGTTAGTATCTCATTCTTCTAGCAGTTCTGTATCTGATTCTGATATTATTAACTGCAATAGACTGTTTTGGCTTAGAAATAACTCTACTGAGGCTATTAATATGTGGAATATATGTAAAAGCGTAGGATTCTCTTATTCTGGTGAAGAACAAGATATAATACAACGTATAAATGATTTGGAAGAAAGGGATAATAATAGGAGAGGAAACAAAGAAGGGAATAACAATAATGATAAATGAGGATCTTATCTTTTAATAGTAGAGGATTGGGAGGCCCGGAGAAAGGAAGATATCTAAGGGATATAATCGCAAAGGAATCGATAGATATGGCATGTATTCAAGAGACAAAAATGGTAAACATAACTAATGAGAAATGTATATCTATATGGGGCGATAATAATATAGAATGGGTGCATTACGGGGCAGAGAATGGAGCGGGAGGTATTCTTAGTGTTTGGAGTAAAAGTAAATTCTCAATGTTGAAATCAAAAACAGGTAGAGGCTTTATTTTATTGGATGGGATATGGGGGGACAAGAAACAACAAGTAACAATGGTGAATTTATATTCTTCATGTGCGCATAATGATAAGAAGGAAATGTGGGAAGAATTAACTAAGTGTAGGAGGGACTGTGTTAATAAGGTCTGGTGCATGGTTGGAGATTTTAATGCTATCAGGAACAAAGAGGAAAGGAGAGGTGTGTCTCTAAGAGGATGTCAAACAAATGATATAAGAGAATTTAATGCTTTCATACAGAATGTAGACCTCTTAAACATACCTATGGTAGGTAGAAAGTTCACTTGGTATAAAGCTAATGGGACTGCTAAAAGTAGATTGGACAGAATTCTTGTTTCACAAGAGTGGCTAGATTTATGACCAGAAAGCAAATTATACATCCTAGATAGAACTGTTTCTGATCATTGTGCTATGATTGTTAAACATTCTTCTTTAGATTGGGGACCCAAACCATTTAGGTATATGGATGTGTGGCACACAGAAAATAGTTTTAAGGAATTTGTGAAGAATTGTTGGGAAAAGTATAATGTGCACGGAAACGAAATTTGGATTATGAAAGAAAAGTTAAAAGCTTTAAAACATGATCTAAAGGTCTGGAACATGGATGTTTTTGGTCAACTGTATAGATGCAAAGAAGGGTTAGTTTCTAAAATATCTGATTTGGACAAAAAGGATGAAGTGTATAGGTTGAATGATGAAGGTAGGATAGAGAGAAAACAAATTTTTGCAGATTTGAAAAAGGTTAACTTTAGGATATAGGCATTAGAAAGTCAAAAGTCCAGATGTAGATGGTTGAAGGCTGGTGATCTGAACTTTAAATTTTTTCACAGGACAATCAGATGGAGAAGAATGAAAAATACATTTAATGGTGTTAAAGTTGGAAACGAATGGTGTGAAGAACCAAGTAAGGTCAAAGAGGTGGTTAAGGATTTTTTCGAAAACAGATTTACTGGAGGCACAAATGTGAATCTTAGATTGGATAATGTTGTCTTTCCAACTATTAATAGGGAGGATAATGATTTACTTATCAATCATTTTTCTGATGAGGAGATTAAGGCTGCAGTATGGGACTGTGAAAATAGTAAAAGTCCGGGCCCAAATGGTTTCAATTTTAATTTCTTTAAACAATTCTGGGATATTATCAAAACAGATTTAATAAAGGTTGTTAAATGCTTTCATAGTTGTGGGAGGTGGCCTAAAGGTTGTAATGCTTCTTTTATTAGCCTAATTCCTAAGGTTGACAATCCACAAGGTTTAGAAGAATATAGGCCAATATCTCTAGTGGAGAGTTTGTACAAGATAATATCCAAAATCTTATCAAAAAGAATGCAGAAAGTTCTTCATAAAATTATAGATAAAAAGCAATCTGCATTTATCAAGGATAGGAGTATTTTGGATAGTGTGGTAGTGATTAATGAAGTCATTGAGGAAGTAAGGAGGAAAAAAGGAAAATGTATTATCATAAAGGCAGATTTTGAGAAAGCTTATGATTCAGTTAATTGGGAATTTTTGCTGTATATGTTGGAAAGGATGGGATTTTGTCCTAAATGGGTTAAATGGATTAGGAGTTGTTTAGAATCGTTTGACATTTCTATCCTCATAAATGGTAGTCCAACAGGGCAATTTACACCAACCAAGGGGCTAAGGCAAGGTGATCCCTTAGTCCCGTTTTTGTTTCTTATTGTAGCACAAGGGTTAGCAGGAGTGGTTACACAGGCTGAGTCTATGGGGCTGATCAAAGGCATTAGGGTGGGTCATAAACAAATTCCGATTAGTATGTTGCAATTTGTAGATGATACTATTTTTGTATGCAATGAGGAAATTCAAAACATAATGGTCATAAAGAGCATTCTTAGATGTTTTGAAATTGCATCTGGTTTAAAAGTTAATTTTCATAAAAGCAAGATAGGAAGCATAGGAATCCACCTTAGGAAGGTTGAAAGGTTCTCAGCCATTCTGAATTGCAGCATCATGAAGGTACCTTTCAAATACTTGGGTATTCCGGTGGGGGCAAATCATAGAAGAATAGAATTTTGGCAAGATATGATCCAAAAAATACAGAAAAGTCTTGCACTGTGGAAAGGAAAGTATCTATCTTTTGCAGGTAGGGTAACCTTAATAAAATCTGTCTTATCCACAATCCCACTATATTATTTATCATTGTTTAAATTGCCTATATGTGTGGAGAAAATGATAAGGAAAATTCAAAGTGACTTTTTATGGGGTTGGGGTCATGATGGAAGAAAAATTGCATGGATAAAATGGGATCATATTGTAAAACTAAGGAAGATGGTGGTTTAGGCGTTAAGGACTTGAATCTTTTTAACATGGCCCTTTTAGGCAAGTGGAAGTGGAGACTTGGAAAGGAGGATCCTAGATTATGGAAAGAGATTCTTGATTCAAAGTATGGATCATGGAGAGCTTTAGATGAGGCAAAAGGCTCAAAACTTGAGTCTTGGTGGTGGAGGGATATCAAGAAACTTTGTGGGAAAGGACAAAAAATAACTGGTTTAATAAGAACTTAAGATGGAACAAGGGCAAAGGAAATAAAATAAAGTTTTGGGATGATATCTGGCTTGGCGAAATGTCATTAAAGGAAAGATTCCCGAGGTTGTATACAAATGCAATTCTTAAGGAATGAACTTTAGGGGAATATGGTTTTTGGAACGGTGATCAGTGGCAATGATGTCTACCTTGGAGAAGAAGTTGGTTTGAGTGGGAAAAAACAATGGTAAATGTTCTGATGAACGAGATAGAGGGTATATCTTTAAGTAGAGAAATGGAGGATGAGTGGCAATGGAGGGATGATAAAACACAAGTTTATACTGTCAACTCTGCTTATACAAAGCTTAAAAACGATAACTTTGTTCAAGATGGCTTTAGCTATAGTGAATTTTGGAAAATCAAAGCACTTCCTTCTGCTCAATTTTTTGCATGGCAAGTTATTATAAATGAAGTAGCCACACGAGACAATTTGGAAAGGAGGGGAATAGATGTTGGTAGCATAGAAATGGTGTTATATTTAAAAATACATTAATAGACATGGAGGAAGTTTTTATGTTGGCTCAAACTAAAGCATGGACTTGGATCACCAATAAGTATCCATCAGCAACATTCTCTTATTCTGACTGGTGTTTGAGTCCAATTACATGTCTCCTCGCGATCTAAAAGTTTCATTTTTTTTTTGTGGTTTATCATCTTTTGGCTCATCATGATATACCTTCTGTGATTGTTGCATGTAGTTTCCATTCACTGTTATTTGTAGTCTTGGTTTGGTTTACATCAAAAGTCTTGTGAAATTAGCTCTTTGCATTGTCTCTGTGTGTATTTGTGGCTTCATATTTTGCAGGATAATTGATGTTATTGGGGGAGGACGTTTAAACTTTCTATTCAAGGCAAAGTCATGAAGGATATGCTTTTTACTTGTAATCTTTGTGTCTTTTCTTTTGTGATGATTGTGAGATACTATGCTATGTGAAGAATGATGAAGGAAAGTCATAGTTTTTTATTTTTTTTATTTTTTTATTTTTATTGTTTATGGGTTGAGGTAACCCAATTACCTCCTATTAATATATGTGTTCTTGCTGATAAAAAAAAAAATTAGATAAAATTGTATATGCAATGTTTAAGTGAAAATTTGCTATAACATTATCATTAATTTTTTTTTTTACCTTTGATCTATGATATTCAAAAAATTTTCTTTAATTGCATACGCACAATTGTCCTTTCTCAAATTTGTCTTTATGTTTAGTTTCCATAACAAATAAATTATCCCCGGTTAAACTTTTCTATCTCATATTTTACTATCATGGCTTTAAAACTAACTTATGTCCTTCTCATTATGAATTATATTGTCTACTGGAACAATGACAATACATAATGAACCGATTCATCATTAAATTTCCAACAAAGATAAATGAGTCACTAATTAGATACCAAAATCTTTATTTAGACAAAACCTTCCTAGAAATATGCATGGTTACACTGTCACACTAGGAATGTCAAAAAAATCTGTACCCGCGGGTATCTGCAGACAAAACCCGCAACGAGTAAGAAATGGATATTGTAAATGGATATCCACGGGTAACGGGTACAAGTATTTTTTATATCTATACCGCATGTTAATAGGACATATACGGGTATCATAATATCCGTACCTGTGGATACCCGTATCCGCTATACTCTAATTTAAATTAAAAAAAGGTAAAAAAATGATTAAAATATTAACATTATTGATTTTAAATGAGTTATTTTTTATCAATTTCTTCAAAAATAAAATCATTTCTTTATAAACTGTCATTCAATACTATTTAAATGAGTTATTTGTACTTTGTTTGAGATTTATGAAAGTTATGTATTATATTTTATTTGAATTTATCATTAAAATATGTTGTTAAATATTTATTTTTACTTTTTTTGTAAATACCTGCGGGTACCCGTGGATATTCGTGGATATTAAAAAATTATACGGGTACCCGCATGATGGATACCTGACAGATATAAGTACATGTATGAGGCGAATATTTATCCAGCATGTAAGGTATAGAAGAACTACTATCCGTATTCTATCCGCCACATTGACATCCATATGTAACACTCTGTATCTAGTAAAAAAATCATTATATTTTTTTATTGTAAAAATCAAATTGTAAAAATAAAAAAATCACATAATATATTCATATTTTTCTACAACACTTTTTTTTTTCTGTAATGTAATAACCATGTAGAATGCTTTTGTAATAAATAAACGGTTCCATGTGACGTTGATACATGAGTTTGAGGAGGATAAGTCTTTTCTACTGAAATAATTAAGAAGTCTTGTTGAGTAATTGTACTATTTCACTGTTGGATAAATTGACACTACGATACCACCTAAACAAATCAGTTCCTACTCAAACACACTCAGCATGCATTTGGACCGAATGAAAAAAAGAAGTCATTTGAATAAGAAAAAAATAAAGAAAATTAGAAAAATGCATTTTTATTTACATATTATATTTTACTTAATAATTATAGACATATATACACCTTTATTTTACCTACATTTATTAAATACTTACATTCTTTTATCTCTCTTTTCCTATCGCATATATATCTTATAAATTTATAACTTCTCTTCCTTTTATATATATATATATATATAGAGGATGTCAAAAAAATTCGTACCCGCAGGTATTCACGAATAAAATTCGCAACAGGTAGGAAATGGATATTGTAAATTGATACCCACGGATAACGGGTACGGGTATTTGTAATACCTGCATGTTAACGGAGCGGATATGGATATTATAGTATTCGTACCCGTGGATACCGTATCCGCTGTACTCTAATTTAAATTAAAAAAACATGATTAAAATATTAACATATTGATTTTGAATGAGTTATTTCTTTATCAATTAGTTTAAAAAAAATTATTTGTAAATTGTCATTCAACACTATTTAAACGAGTTATTTGGACTTTATTTAAAATTTATGAATGTTATGTCTTGTATTTTATTTGAATTTACGATTAAAATATGTTGATAAATATTTATTTTTATTATTTTTTTATTCTTTTTGTAAATACCTGCAAGTATCCATAGATATTAAAAAATTATGTGGGTACCTACATAACGAATACTCAACGGATATGGGTACGGATACGGAATGAATGTTTATCCAGCAAGTATGATACGAGGAAATTACTACCTGTAACCTATCCACCCTGTTAACATCCCTATATATATATATATATATATATATATATATATATATATATATATATATATATATGATTTTCATGAATATTTTTCCTTTTTATTATCACTAAACTGCATGTTAACAAACAAAACAAAAAAATCACTTAGTTTTTATTACCTGGGAAGCATCGGGAGACTCTACATGGCAATCCAGATCCACAATTTTACAGCTGGTTGCTTCTCCTTTGCAGTGAGAAGGGGGGAAATTGGCCCACTAAAAATCACCAAAAACAAACATAAAAAAAAAGAAGTACCTTTCTTCACCACAAGTTACTATGCACTTCAAAAGCCTTACATTTTTTGCAGCAGTGCTGAAAGCTTCTCTGTGGGCCATTTTAGGGTTTTCAGCTTTTAGCCTTTTAATCTCTTCTCTGCATTTAACTAATATTAGCGTTAGAATTATCCAAAGTTTTAAATTTATGGTTTCTTTTGTAGTCTATGCACACAACTTTGTGCTGTTAAAACATTACTTGATGAAGCGGTTATAAGCAGATGGTGTCCTCTGTCTCTTCTCTGGGGCTGAAAACATTCAACCATGAAAAATCAATAAATTTAAGAGGGAACACAACAAAACTTGCTTCAAGTTTAGTGATATTATAAAACTTTTTACTCTACGTTTATTCACAACACTGGAAATTTGAGTCATGTTCTCTTCCTCACAATCAGAACTGGTTACTATGGATGCACTATAGCTCTTCAAAGTCTTGTCTGCACCATCTTCTGAACTAACTTCGTTTGGCTGCAGAATGAGGATATTCACATGTCATGGCATTATTTGACAACGTTTTTTGAAGTTAAAAAAGTAAATATGTGGGTCAATGGAGTCACCAAAAGTGGTAGTAGTAGAAATAAAGAATTGAGAGAGAGTTGAAAGGGAACGAAGATGACCTCAAGATGAGAAAGAGAAGCAAGAAGGTGAAAAGGGAGAAATGAAGCTTTGTTCATATTAACAGAGAGAAGGCTTGTGCAGTGGCCGCATCTGACTGTCACCACCATTGATAAACTGCTGCATGGGACGCTTACCTGCACCTCACAACATTGAATTGGAAACAGAAATATGATAAAGAAGAATTAAAAGCAACACATGAATCATGCAGCAAGTTCTTTAGAGAACTCGTTACCATTAATATTGTGGTACAGAATCCACATTCTACATAACATATCTGTTCTGGAAGATCCAAAAGATGGTTCAGTGTTGACATGGCTTTCAAGTTTATGACAGAGAGAGAGAGAGAGAGATTGAAGATGTAGCTCATTGTACACAAGAATTTATAGCTGAAAGTGATAATTTCTCTCTCCCTTTAATGATTGGAGGTAGGGGTGCTTAACGGTGATTTTTATTGCCGGAATGCACTCCAACATTGATGCTAAGAACCACGTTTACGTTTTTCAACCCTTTCGTGATATTTAGATCCCTTAAGATGGTTAATGAATTTACCTTTTGCCAATTTTAATTTAAAGCTGATATTTAAATTTGAAAATTATATATTTATTGAAAGGTGGATTGAATAATCAATTCAAAACAAGGTTAACCAACTCTAAAACCCATTAAAGAACGATGATAATTTGTACCTCGTCTTTTAGACATGAATATGAAATTTGTCTCCCTTTTAAATTTTGACATTTTAATCTTCAAACTTTAAAAATTAATACATACAGTCTTTTTATGCTAACTAGGTTAACTTGTTTGAATTTGTCAAACATCATCTTAAAACACAATTTACATTTCAAATACAAATGGATTAGGAACACTATATTTGTTCATTTTTAAAATTTAAAAACCAAACTATCAAAATTTGAAATAAAAATGAATTTTAATTTTGTATCAAAATTTATGGAATAAAAATATATTTAATTTTAAAATATATGTACGATAAAAAGAGTAGTCACTTGAATAAACTCGTACAAATAAGAATTAATACAATAATTTTATACTCTCAAGATATTCAAGAAAATCTATATATAAATAATATTTCTTTCTTTCGGATGTACCTTACGAGAGAGACATGATCATCCTTTTAAAGACTGGTTTGAGCAAAGGTAGATTAAAAATGAGATTCAGACAATATGAATACAGGAAAATATATTCTAAGTGTGAATACAAAGTAATAAAGACACCTAGTATGAACACATTCCAAATAATGTCTCACTAATTCTATGGTACAATACAAAGTTGTCTCCTTAATTTTGGTTTAGCACATGAATGACCTTTAAAAGGTAGAAAGGCACATGGGCATCAGGGAAAGACACATGAAGGAATTTCAACCTTCACATACACTTAAAAGTGACATCTACGTCTCATGTAATCTTTTAAAGTTTGTATTGTATTCTTTGATTTTCTCAGGATATTATATAACTTTTAAACAACTTACATTTTATTTTGTCACTTATTTCTTTCTGCATTTCGTTAAGTTTTTTTTTTTTCATGTAAATCTTTTTTGAAACTTTTTTTTTTATCATTCTTCTCTTTGAAACTTTGATTATTCTTTAACTTTATTTTTACTTCTTCATTTGATTCTTCTCTTCTTCTAATTACCCAAAGTGAAAAGTGAGTATTTCACTGAAAAGAGAAATATTTCCAACATCACTCATATTTGGCTGCGTGAATGTGATCATTTGTAGCCAATCTCTCTTATGTTTAGTTTTTTACATTGGTGCTTGATTTGCATTCCTTCCAAGCAATAAAAAGTAACTAATTTTGTATATCTTTCGTCAGATAAAGTTTTTAACGTTATTATTTTTGTTATATAGTTGTTTTGTAAGTATGTAGAGTCATGTTTATCATTGGGTAAAAAGTATATAAATACTCTCATTTATTCAAGAGGTAATAATGTTGGTAAAAGAAAATGCAGAGAAATAAAGAGTAAATTATAGGTATTCTATCAGAAATAACTTCTTAGTTTCATTAAATGGTTTGATTTGTTGTAATAGCTACTAAAATATATTCAATTTTAGTTGTAGGTTGAGAAATTACATATTGCACTTTTAGTACTCATAGAAAATTCCTCTCTCAAGTGAAAGGACAGTGGTAGTTTGACACCAATACTAACATTTGACACTCATATAAATTAATATTTTATTCAAATAATAATATTTTATTAAGAAAAGTGAGTGTCAAATGGTAGTTATTTGGGAATGGTAGTGTCAAAGTAACTTTTTCCCAAAATAAAAATATATACCTTGTTGTACTTTCTCATTTGAGTTTCCTATCCTATCACTGTTAGAGTAGTCTTGAAAATTGTTTGTTTCACTTTCCGTGAACTTGACTTGGAAAATACATGAATCTTGATATCAAGATCACAAGCACAGTATTTGGTCTATTACAAATAGATACAACAAACTTTCTAGTGTTGCATTCTTTTGACTTTATTCCCTTTTTATCATGAACATACTGCTTTGCATTGTTCAATTTTTACCTTATGCACACCACCCATACTCTTCTTCATCCTTCAATATTTTGTGGAGCATTCATCATCTTTATCATGGTTTCAAGAAATTATTTTTCACTTATACTAGGATGTTTTTCCACCACGCATTGCTTAACAAAACAATTTGACATAACAACCAATGAAAGTTGATTAGTAAACTCTTCGATTAATTCATTGTCCTTTATTATGCATTCTCTACATTTTATCACTTCCTTGGTAGTTTCTAAGGTAACAATGTTGATGAAATATCATACAAATTTACTTGTACAATAATAAGTGTTTTTTCCTTTGTCGTAATTTCATTATTGTAACTTTTTATAGTTGTGCTACTCTATAGTATTTAAACCGAGTTTGAATACTACAATTTTCCACATCACACATTTTGAGCTCTTAAATAATTTCCCATCTTTGCAATGCAAAAATGAATTATCACCGGAAAAAAAAATGAGAGTTTTTTGTGTGATTTTTTTTTCACTGCTCTTCTCTCTTATTTTTCTCTTACAATCCACAAAGGAATACTTAAACTTTTGGTACCCAGTCAAAGTGTTAACAACGAAGGAAATTATAAATGTAGGTTGTCGGAACACATATATGGTAAAAATGGGAAAGAAATATCTAAGAAAAATCTAAGACGGTAACTTCATCTTCATGGTAGTGAAGAAATATTTTACGTATAAAAGTAATGACTATGGTTGATTTTCCCATCATTTGCTCCTTAAAATGTGAGTCAAATGCACGGATTATTACCACTGGTAAATTACTCCTTATTGCATTTGGCCCAAAGTTCTACGTTGCTGAGTGACTTAAAATAACTTGTTTGTTTCATGTGTTGTTTTCTCTTTTATTCATCCTCGTACCTCGAGCCCTCTCCCTGTCCTAGATCAAATTCAAAGTGTAGAAAGATCTCCCCAAGGAGGAAAGGAAAGGTTTCAGAAGGGTACATGTCAAACAGTACAAGGTAAATAGACATCTTAGGATTTGTCTTTCGTGAAACACAGATAAAATAATTGACCATTCGAAAAGGTATCTCCTCGCTTTCGGTGCTCTCAACCATTTATCTGTTCTTTCTTTCTTATGTTTTTGCTTCACAGTGGTGGAGTTTATTACCAACTTGTCACTATTTCTTAACAAAATGAAAAACTGGTGCAAACACAGTACGTAGGTATGAAAACAGCAACGTGTATTATGGGAAAGCTTGATATCAGGGATTTGATGAAGATCTTAGTGACAACATATTTGAAATGCTTAGCTTTCGTTTCATGAACTTGATACACATTACAGAGAAAATTCAATACGAAAGTTGGCCTTGTTTTCTTTACTGCAGACAAGGCTCATGGACATAACCCTGTTGAAGGAAGCGCATTCCCATGATCCAGAATGCATGGGACCATGTTGTTATCAGAAAAGAGAAAATTATGTAAAAGGAATCTTTATGAGTCGTGTTAATGGCCACTTCCAACAAATAAAATGAATGAAAGGTGCATGGTTGGTGGGAATCAAGAGCCGCTATTTGCTTCTCTTGTTGATTTGTTTGGTAAGTGTATCTTATCTGACTAACACACATGTATCTTATCTTTGTTATTTCTAAGTACTGCATGCCTTCAAAAGTTTCTTCGTTTCACTTTTTTCCAATTTGACGATTTTGGCTTTACACTGAAGGCTGGTCCCTCTATTTACCTGTTCATTTATTGCATGTGCTTGTATCGATTCCAATCTTGTAAAACCCGCGTGTCCCAGAGAAAAAGAAAGAAAAGAACAACCTTGTAAGCGCCAAAAGACAGGTCTCTTTTTCTACTTTCGTGGTCATTCAGAACTCACGCAGTGTGAAATCACCTATTTTATGGAAATGAAAAGAATCCACGTTGAAATTAAAAACAAAATTTATGAACGTGTCTGATACACTGATTTTAAACAATATACACTACAATATTATATATATATATATATATATATATATATATATATATATTCATGGCAATTGTTTAATGTTTCAGCAGTTCGAAGAAACAATTCTCGACAAAAATTGTGTCCTTTCAACACTTCTGATAGAATTTCACTAAAAAAATACTTTTTGGAAGCTACTTTATTTTTAGAGGTTATAATAAATCGTTAAAAATGTTATAGTTTCTGATTTTTTTAATTATCATAATTTTTTATATTTTTAATAATTTTAAATTTAGTTGAGATTTAAATGTTTTATAGCTCATCAGACTTCTACTTGAAAGAAAAAGGTGATTTAGGTTATGTATTAATTGATGAACTTGATGAATGAGATTGGTGTGTAAGGAATATAGATACATTGAATAGAAAGAGAAAATGAACTTATATATAAGAAAGTAATATCCATAAAATCTTAAGATTTTATGTTGAAATTGGTATCAAATTTTTATACAAGAGTTCATATTTTAGAGGTGATGATCAATATCCACTAGTGTAAAATAGGCTTTTTATACCGGTTAAAAAAGGCCTTTTATACCAGTTCTAGCATCGGTATAAATGCAGGTGGTATAGAAGGTTTGATCTTTCTACATCGGTTCCATGACAGGTATAAAAAGTTATTTTTTTATACCATTTCTAAAACCGGTATAGAAAGTCCTCTTGAAAATGAAAAGTCATGTAAGAAAAAATGACTTACTATGCCGATTATAGTTCCAACCGGTATAAAAAATTACACATTTTACACGAAGTATGACCTCAACCGGTATAAAAAGTGATTTCTTATTTTTTATGAAAAATTCGTTTATGCTTCTTACCACATACCAAACCTGTATATAATTACCCAAAACATCCAGAAAACAAATCTCATTCAATTTAATATTTACATGAAATAGAATCTAATGTTTATATAAAATATAATACTACTCCAAAGCGAATTACTATATAAGTCATAAAACACCTAACATCATCTTACATATTGTATATAATTACCCAAAACATCCAGAAAACAAATCTCATTCAATCTAATATTTACATGAAATAGAATCTAATGTTTATATGAAATATAATACTACTCCAAAACGAATTACTATATAAGTCATAAAACACCTAACATCATCTTATATAAACACTTAAAAGAAACGAAGCCCACTGCTCACGAACTTCCTTCAAGACTCCTTGATCCATCGGAGATGTGTCATTGAAAATCTACACAATGAATAGTTGAGTCAACAATCTTTTAGTGATAAACTGCTAAGAGAGAACCAGCTGCTCTCCTAACCCCAAAACTACCTTGAAACTTTTCAAGAATCTGTTCATGCCCTCTCCATTCTTTGATTTTCCCCCCAAATAAACCTTTCTTTATCTCTTCTTAGCATGACTACCACATCCTCCTCTTCCATTCTCAAACTGCCAGCAGTCAATTGTCATTTCGATCCCACTACTCTTTCCTCCTTCTTTACACTTGTTTCTTTCACCTCGTACACCTATAGGTCTATTTAGGCCCATCAATACTAACCCTCTATAGATTCCACCTTGTCCTCAAGGTGAAAATCTGGGAAAACCTTATCCAGAACACTGCTGCCTCACATATATCCAGAACCACTTATCCAGAACTCCAACTCAAATTCTTTGGATAAGCACTTGTAGAAAAGAACTCCAACTCCACCTGAATTGGGAATTTATTGTGATGTCTCACTAAGGCAAAGTTCTATAAAGAAAGACTCAGATGCTACCATGAGAAAAAAAAAATAGCATTTACTATGAGAAAATTTTTGTTTAAATATGCTTTTAGTTATAGTTTTAATTTAACTAAAACAATTGAAAGTTTGTTTGGATAAACAAACTTTATTTTCAAGTAGAATCTTAATCCTGAAAGCCTTAGTTACCTTTTATCCACAAGAGATATTCAGTATTTCTTAGTTATGATAATGTATTAAATTAAACTCATAATGAAATGAATACCTCAAAAATGTGTTCACTGCTCTTGAGACAGTTTCTACCAATTACACAAACTGTTCCGCCTGAACCACCACCAGTTATCTTGGCTCCATATAAAGTTCCACCTTCATATTTAGATTCAACACTGTGCTGCAACTCTTGCACTAAATGTACAAGCCTATCTGTTTCATCAGAGCCAAGTCCACAAGCACTGTAGCTGTAGTTGCACTGCATAAGATAGTTAAAACTCAATCACTTTCCCCGATTTGTGGTTTGGTGTTCTTCTTCAATTCCAATGCCAAAGTTAATATTCAAAAAGAGGACAGGAAAATAATTTTCTATCAAACAAGTAATAAGTCTGTTAATTGCATTTTAATTCAATTAACAATAAATAATATAGACATTCAACTAACTATTCAGATCTTCCTGTTATACAAAAAATGTTAAAAGGAAGTGAATGATTTATTATGGACAGACATTATTCATAAGATGTAAAAAATTGAATTTAAAATACTAAAAATAGGAACCAAAGCCAATATTATCATGTGTTCATCCAAAATTATTATCATGGTAAGTTGATCAACTGAAGCTGTAGATGTACCTGATATAGCAGTTCTCCTAAGGATGCAAGCTGATAGGTTGAAGATGCAGATGATAGAAGTGCTTTGAAGGTCTGCAAAAAATATGATGGATAATTAATTAAAATTCAAATAATTATTATAGGAAAAAGACATATACTTGCTTCATGATACCAGGTAAAAGTTACGAATATGAAAAAATGTGTTTAAGAGTCAACATCTCTTGTAGAATGTGAATTTGGTGTGACAAAGTATTCAAATATACCATCCTATGATCTACATAATATAACAGTTATTTGCCAAATATAAAGACCGAGTTATAGAATCTCACACACTGGCATGACTACATAATTAACTTTCCAAAAAAAAGAAATACAAAGAAATTTTCTGAAGTATAAAATTACGACATGAGAGTTTTGCTGAGACTTGTACATAATAATTGGGCAAAAGAATGCAAAAACTAGAACTAATCATCAGTTACTTGTAACCAATTTAATTATTTAATGAAGTCCTAACCTTGACTCGAAAGTTTTCATAGATTGGATGCGTTGTGGGAGCTTTAACTACGTAAGTACGCTTGTAATCAATAATAGTGACAACATCATTATGATTTTCATGTTGCTCAAAAATGTCTCACCAACAATGGACTCTGGAAGAGACTTAGCATAAAGAGCATCAAATCTGCAAACAAAAGTGAATAATACTTAACTTCCAAAATAGTAAGGATTAGTACTGATATCTAAAAGAGAAAGTAGAAGAGATTGAAAAGGGTCAATACAATGTTTAAGCATAATAATGATCCAATTAACAAGATAATGAGACCATTTTATAATACTCCTCGAAGTCATTGCATAAACAATCATAGGGTGATTATTGGTAAGTATCCTAGTAGTTCTATATGCAGAATTAATTTATCTGACATAATAATCCACTCATGATAACCTTTTTTATGGAAAAGAGAAAAAAGGATTTACCTATGATAAGTGATCTAAACATTAATTTTTATATAACTTACAATCATGCTTTTTAATTTATTAAAAAAATAATACTTAATTATACTTAACAATCACCCACTAATAAAAATTTGAAATTTAGAACTATCACACACAAAAAGTTTACAAACACAGAGAGGGAACTAGAATAAGCAACTAGAAAGCAAGATCAAATGACGTACTTTCAGATGCATTTCTATGTAACTCCATTGGGGAAATTCTGACTGAGTTTTTAGCTATGCAGAAGCACATGCATGGAAAGTTGGTTGAACAAAAGAATGAAAGCCCATTTCCACCGCCCTCATTAACGAGATTCATAAATGCTTCTGTAAAAATCACTTGTTAATTTGCATTTGTAGAGAAAAAAAAGATTACCAAGGAATCTCTATTCCTTCCTCGCCATATCCTACCTCCCATATTGGTAATTGAACCCTGGCATATATTTCATTTGGTTATCGGATTACTCTGCAAAAATAAACATATTCTCCAGAACTACAACATGTAGAGTTCATATAAACCAAAAACTAATTATGCCTTGGATGTATTAGTAGTATTGCCAATGAAGTATTTAGTGTGAAAGCTGCGAAGTTCCACAAGAACTAAGCAATCATTATACTAACAAGTGATATAGGCTGAATTTACTACAGAAAAATTAAAATATATAGATAGTTAGATGAAAAGGGTTAAAAAAGATTTATATTAGTAAATTATTTAGAAATCAAAAAGTCATTAAACTCAATACCTCACTGTAACGTGCATGGCAACGGAAAATTGAGTTTAATCTTTTACAACTAGAAAAGAAGAATCACCAGCACCATCTTTGTTCTGAAATGGGAAAGAAAAGCTACATGTCTTATTCACTTACTATAAGAAATATCACATTCTAAGTGAACCATGAAACAAGATTCTCTACTGATAATTGATACTTACCTTCTCATACACACTACAAATTACCACCAGAATGAGAAACAACGACAAGACCATCACCTCCAGGGACACAAGCAATGCATGTACAACTACTGTTCAATTCAAAATACACCAATTAAGAGTTTCAATCGGCATCTTTGGCATAACGTTCCAACACATTAAATTAAAGCTCTAGAAGTTAGCCATATACTTATAAAAACACACAATTCATATATCTAACTTCTCTGCCACTCAATGTAAAGCATTACAACCACTGATAACAACATTCACATAATTTACCGAGTTAATGAATAGATTTAACACAAATCTCAAGCAACAGAATTCCAATTTCGATCGACCAGCAGCATTCAGTACCCTAACCATCACATTAACAACCATCCATTAAAATTCTACCGTGGTTTCCTAGGGTTTTGAGGCAGAGAGAATTGTGAACTGAAAACCTAAACTTAAACCTAATGACAAATCTTGATAGAGGTACTAATCCGTTGTGACTGGGCTGTTTTTCTGCACGGTAATCGGTGAATCTCAAAAAGGGCGTTGAAGTAAATGATAGATTGGTCGGGCTCAAGCGCATCAATGACAACGAAGCTCGTGACGACGAAGTCGCAAGGCGCGATTATGGAGAACAGGGGAGTCGTCATCATCATCCTTGAGAAGAAAAGGAAATGTCATCGTCGTCCTTGAGAAAAAAGAGACGAAGCGCCAGGCATCATTGTCGTTGAGAGAAGGGAAGCATCATCATCGTAATAGAATTGAATTTGGGTCGATGTTATCTTAAAATCAACTTAACCTTTCTAGCGGTTAAGAAAATTAACACAAAGTAGAATTATTTCTAGCGGCTTACTTTAACCGCTAAAAAGTCATAATCACTAAAAAATATTTTTTTTAGTGTATAATATTTCTTTTAAAAATTAAAAAAAAAATATATATATATATATATATATATATATATATATATATACGAAATTTATACCAATTCTAGCTATAATTGGTATAAAAAGTTGTTTTCAATATTGTAAAAAATGTTATCGCATTAATTTTTATACCTATTGAAAGTATAATTGGGATAAAAGATCTCACATTATTTACAAAATTGTCATCCGTCTCTTATTTTATACCTGGTGGATTTGAACAGGTATAATAATGTAGGTATAAAAAGCTTATTTTGCACTAGTGATCACAAGTTTATCCCAAAAAAAAAAAAATTCTAATTGCCTAATAAAAGTTGATGGTTTGGTAAGACATCTTTACTGAAAAAGTTTTACCAACGAAAATAAAATCATCGGTATAACAATAATCACCGAGTTATTTTATCGATGAAAATAAATTTATTTTCAAAATCTATGGATAAATTAGTTTTTGAAATACTGATAGAAATATTTGTCGATAAACATTTTTCAATAAATTTTGTTAATAAAATTTGCAGAAAATCTAGAATTTTTATTGCTGGCGGATTTATCCGTTAATAAAATATACCAGTAAAATGGTGCTATATTTTTACTTTTAGCTTTAACTATTTTGCTATAAAATTCGTTGATAAAATAGAATTTTGACTATTGATGAAAATAAATTGAAAATTTGAATGTTAAATTTCTCATTCAATCTAACGAAATACGTTTATAAATTAATTACATATGTGTGAAAAAAAAAAAGGAATAGAAAGAATAGAAGTAGAAAAATCTTAAGGATTTTGGAAGAAAAATACCCACCACTTTTTACTTTTAAAAATTATTTAAATATTTAAAACATATTTAATTATATAAATATTTTTTAAATTTTTAATTGATTAATAAAAGTTGTAGTTAAATAAATTAAAATAATTATTACATTTACATATTAAATTACTTTATAGTTAATAATTATAGTTTAATTTGTAAGTGTTAATAATTTAAATTATAATAATATTATATATTATCATATTTATAAAAATTTAGTATAAAAGATTTAATCTTTTAATTATTTTAATTTTGATTTTTGAATTTAAAAATAAAAACAAAAAAATAAAAAACAAAATGTCTAGACAGATTAAAAATTACACGATAAATTGTTATTGTTATTATAAAACAATATAATATAACCTCTATATGTGTAATTGTCTATTTGGTCACTTAACATAAAAACCTATTCAATCAATTTTGTATGAGTAAAACACTATCAATTTATTTAATTTTACCGTTACTTTCTTATGATTTTTAATCTGATCGAAACATGTGACATCCTTAATTTGATTTTTATAAATGAAACCTTTTGAATTTAGGTGTGATGGCTCATCATGCGAAAAAGGTGGGTGGGGAAGTGGATTTGTTCGCCAAGATCAGAGACAAGATGGGGAACGCTGCGAAGGGTGAGGGATAATCGCAGGCTCCGAATCTTGCAGGCCCCGTTGTGAATACTTACCGGCCTCCGGTTGCGAAGAGGCCGACACCCTCGAAAATGAAGGGTGTCGGGAAGGACCGCAAAAGGTTAAGGGCCCTTGCGAAAACTGGTGGGGTTGGGTCCAGCGGGTCGAGTAATCTTGACCTTGGTGGTTTCGAAAAGTCGAAAATCCAGATGAGGAAAGGCTTGGAGCTTAAACTGAGCGATGAGGAGGTGGTTGTTGTGGAGGCTGCGGATCCGGGGCTGACTATGTGGGCCATGAGTGAGTACTTGGCTCGTGGCATGGTATTGAGCAGGCGAGTTGCTACGATGTTGCAGGAGGAGTTGGCTGCAGGTGATAAGAAGAAGTTATCCGAGGAGATTGCTGCGTTAAAGGGCTAGAGGGACCGTGAACAGGCCGCTTAGGCGGATGAGAAGAAGAAATTGGAGGCCGAGGTGAAGAGGTTAAAAGGGAGTGTTGTGGGATAGAAAGAAATTGAAGGCGAAGCAAGCGGAGTTGGATGGGGTGAATGTTGCCAAAGATGTTGCGGCTGAAGAGGCTGCCAGTGAAGTTTTTGGTCTTCAACAGGCCGTGTACAACGAGCATGTTAACGACTTTCAGAAGGCTCTTAGGCAAGCCGAGTTTCTGTACAGGGAAGTTTCCGTGACCGATTGTCATTTTAATATTAACTTGGATGTGTATGACAATCACATGTTGGACGTCGCGGAGATTAGCCGACTCAAGGCCGAGCAGGAGACGGCTGCCGTAGTGAATGAAGATACCGTGGTGGCGACTCCACCGGCCACTATTAATGGGGTGGCGGGGGAGGGTGAGGATGTCGATGAGGAGGCTGACGGGGCAGAGGAAGTCGTGGTTGGTGAGGAGGCGAATGACGCTGAAGAGTAATTTAGTGTAGGTATTAGGGGCGAGGATGCCGAAACTTTTCCTTTTCTATGTAAATGGGGGACTGGAATTTTTTTTGTTTGGGTATGCCTGTCTGTTTCCGGCTTCTTTTGGGGGCGAGTGTGCCTTTAGTTTTTTGGTGCTGGGGTGTCGTTGTATTGTGAAAAATTTGTACCGAGTAACTTTAAGAATTTATGAAAGATGAAAGTAATTGCTTGCTTGTTACTTTGATTCGTTTAGTTGGTGTTTGCAGGCTCGGTCCTTATTCGCGTTATTGGCTAAGTAAGGCGTGATTCATTTGGTTGCTTGTCGTTTGTGATGGGTTTAAGTTATCAATTTAAAATCGACATTGCTGTATGCTTATTTAGCTCGTTGGAGGGTTATTTGCTCGACCAACCGGCACCTAGATCGGTGGTTGGGAGTGATATTTGTTATTCGACCAGCGGCACTTAGTAGTGGCTGGGAGCGTTTATTTTGTTCGACCAGCGGCACTTAGATTAGTGGCTGGGAATGTTTATTATTGTTTGACCAGCGGCACTTAGAGTAGTGGCTGGGGGTTAAGATTGTTCGACCAACGGCACTTAGATTAGTGGTTGGGAGTTAGCTTGTTCGACCAGCGACACTTAGAGTAGTGGTTGGGAGTGAATGTAGACAAGATGTTAGTGATGAATTTGCAATTTATTGATGGGTGGATGCCTTGTTAAAACCTTCCTGGCCAAAACCCTCCTTAGGGAAAAAATTCCAGGGTAGGAAAGAGTACATTCGATTACAAGTGACGGTTAACTGAAATAAAATTTAAAGTGGGAGATGTTCCAAGTGTTGGGTAAGGGTTCCCCGGATAATTTCTCTAGGCGATACGCGCCATTGCCGACTTCTTTAAGTACACGGAACGGGCCCTCCCAATTTGGCGAGAACTTTCCTTCGTGTTTGCGAGCTTTACTGGCCATCCTCCAGACGAGGTCTCCCTTGTGAAAAGAACGCGGCTTCAGCTTAGAGTTGTATCGTCTAGCTGCTCTCAACTTGGTCGCCAGATCCTGAATACGTGCTTTCTCTCTTGTTTCGTACAGGAGGTCGAGATGAGTACTCATGCAGTTGCCATTTAATTGTGTGTCGTGGTGTCGTTGTCGCATGGAAGGTTCCCCGATTTCTACTGGAATGACGACATTTGTTCCATAGACTAGTGTGTATGGCGCCTCATGGGTTGAAGATTGGGGGGTGCACCTGTATGCCCACAGTACCTCGAGTAGCTCGTCTGGCCATTTTCCTTTTGCCTCATCTAATTGTTTCTTGAGTTGGCCGAGGAGGACTTTGTTGGCGGCCTCGACTTGCCCATTCGTCTGCGGGTGTTCGACGGAGCTCGTGATATGTGTAATTTTCAAATTGTGGTAGAAGTCGGCGAGACCTTTGTCTATGAATTGGCGACCGTTGTCGGTTATGATTGTGTAGGGAATACCGTAGCGGTAGATGATGTTCTTCCAAACGAATTGCAACATCCCGACCGGATATTACGAATTTAAATAATAAAATAAAGAAGTAAATAATAAAACTTCATTTATTATAACTGATATTCCCAAAACGCGGGAAAATTAAAATAAACTTTTATTACTTTATTTGAAAGCATAAAGAAACTTTATAAAAGTTCTCATAAAACCTTCTCCCAAAACTAGCCCTGCTCCGTCTCTAGGCCTCACCAGATCCACCTACAATAACATCTGCTCTCGTGTACCACGTACACGATCATCGCCAAACACAAGCAGATAGGGTGAGTTAACATATTACACATACATATAAATATTGCATAGTTATATATATATCACACTATCACACCAATACTGCTGCAGTAAAATCGCTTGGCGGGGGACACGTACCGCCAAGCGCTGCCCGCTTCCAAACTGCGTGGAAGTTATTATGAGTCGAACCTTGACTCACATTCAATAATTAAATTTTGGGAATTTAGTATTATTTTTGCGCTTAAAAATCGTATTTAGCTGCATGCTAAATTTATTATTAGATATTCTTGAGTTTAATAATGCAACTGTAATTTAATTTAGGTCCTCAAGGGTGTAAATAATGAATATTTTAATTCATAAATTAAGTCCCAAAATAGGAATTTTGGAGAGAAATAGTTCAGATACTAAATGTACCCCCAATTCTCATGTTTACACCCCCTTTTTTCCAATTGGAATATCTATTTTTTAAATAAAACATTTCTGGAGCTAGTTGCACTCACTGTTTTCAAGTTTACACCCCCTTTTGTAATAGTAATTCACTTATGTTCTGCACCCCTCCTTTTTACTAAGCTGCACCCCTAATGTCACTTAAACTCTAGTCCACCAGATTTTGTCACGTGGCAATCCTCCACTTACTAAATTAACCAATGACAGTTTGCCACATCATCAATCCTCCACTAACTCATATCACTAATCAATGTTTGCCACGTCATCATCTCCTTACCAACACAAACCCTAACCCTAATCTCTCTTTCTCTCTCTTCCGCACCAACCCACTCCGCAGCCGCCACATTCCGCAGCCGCCACGACCATGTCCGATCACCACTGCCCACGCCGGAAAGCCACCGCCCGTCGTGCCCTCGTCAGAAACCTCGCCCGTCGCTGCAACTCGTCGGAGTTCGTGAGCGTCATCTTCTTCGTGCATCCCGCTGCCTGAACCACCATTCTCGAACCAGCCTCGCCGCCATTCACTACGTCGACCACGCTCACTCCTGCGCCATCGTCGACATACATGTGAGATCCAGGAAATTCATAAAAATTAATAATTAATAGAATATAAGAGATGAGGGGTTGAGACTACCTTAGGAGAGTTCTTTGATAAATCCTAGACAAGAAACAATGTGAACCTAAGTGGTTTAAAGCACTTAATTATGTTGAAGGAACTTGGGTTCAAGTCCCGAGCATGTCATTAGTATTTAATTTTGTTTTATTTTGCTACTATATTGTGAATATGAAAGCATGATTTAAGTTCATACGAATGGGTAAATTGACATGATTTAAGAGGTTTTGACCAAGAGTAATGACCATTAAACTTAAAAATATAAATTAATTTCGTTTTCCCTTTTATTTTTATTTAATTCGGGTTGAATTGGTGAGAGGGAAGGGAGTGTGTGAGAAAACAAAGGGTTAGAGAGTGTGACAGCCAGAAGAAACAGAGAGGGGACTGGAAATTTACGTGGTTTAGAGGGAGAGAGTGAGGGTGAAGGGAGTTGAAGAAGATACTCTTAGAGGAGGCTTTGGATAGCAAACACAAATCATTTAGTTGCAATTGGAACAAGAAAATCAGGTAAGGGGAGCTAACCTTATATTATGGTTTTGTTTGATTTTTTTTTTATTCGTTGGCATTGAAAAATAATTGGATGGAGAAGAATTGTGAAAAAAATCAATTTTCGTGACGTCTTGAAATTGAGGTTCAAGGTCTTGTATTTCATGATGGATTTGATGTGCTGTTTGGATAATTACTTAGTTGGGTGGGGGATTTTGTTGAGACGGGTTCCAATTTGTGCTATTGAGTTTTGGGTTTCCTTTCCAATTACATATTGCTCATAATAAAAGAAAATTGGTTGGACTATTAAGCATAAATAACATATTTTGTTTATGATGCATTTTTTTAGCCAGTTGAAATTTTGATTGAAATTATAAAGATAATCATGGTTAGGTATGACCATGATAAAATAATTATCAAAGATCTTTGAGTTTAATTTTGCATCAGTAGGTACAATTTCTGTTTTTAAATTATTGTATTATAATCTGGAATTAGAAAGAGATTGCAGTAGTAATCGATGGAAATCATAAGAATATGTATAAATATAGAAAAACTTGATAGTTTTGGAAATTGGTTTGGTCTCTCCTCAATTTATGCATAATTGGCATTGGTGGATATGGAAATATTTGATTTCATGTATATGTTGCCTGGTGAGTTAGTATTGATTTGTGATGTTGGTATCAATTAACATATAGTATATAATATGAATATTCTATAAGATATTATTATTATTTTTAACTCACAGGTCTAATGTAGTATTGTGCCATATTGGTTTCTTATTATTATATAAAGTTCATGGATGTTAAAAAGCATGGGTTGAATTCTTATAAAGTGGCAAAAGCATTACGTTGGGAATATTTTTTAGTGTTTTTTTATTTATTATGAGTTTGGCTAAAAAGGGTTTTCATAGATTTAGTCTTTGTTTTTACTATGATTCATGAATTGGTAGTTGAATTTTATATAAAAATTAATTATAATAAAATAAATGTGCTTATAGGTGGTTGACGTATGCAGGGGTGATGATGTAAATTGGGGCTTGATAAATTATATGGATATCCAATTAGTTATATTATGTTAGTATTTTAGGAAAAGAAAAAAAAAAGGGAAAAATGGATTGTTGTGAATAAAGTTTTACTGACGAGGATGAGATCCTTTTATGGGTTAGTTGTAGTTTTGATTTTTTTTATAGACTTTTAACATTAAGTAAATAAGGATCGGGTGGGAAATAAAATGTTGGGGTTGTGGATTGTTAAACTGTTTTTTGAAGTATTAGTATTAAAATAGTATATTAGAAAAATGGAGGCAAGATTTTGTTTCAATGGTTCACTTCAGTATACCAAAGTGGGGTCTTGGAATTCTACCATGGAAGTTGCAGTGCGTATGTGTTCTTTGAGTGGCCATATATACAAATTCTTCCTTTTATTTTAGCCACGGGTCCCAGTGGTGGTTAATATGCATTAAGTGTTAATATGATATCCTTGATATATGTGTTGTTTATAACCTTTGAAATGCCTAATAAACAATAGCATATATTGTTTTACGTGATGAGTTACGGGAATTCAAGTTTGAATTCATGGTCCGCTTTAATTAACATTTATATTATAGGTATTAATATAATGGTAAGAAAATCATGATTGGTTGTTTTGTTTTAACTTATATGTGCAATGTATATTATTAACCAAAATTCAAGTGATGTAATGGGTTTAAATTTATGAATGTATAAGTGTTTGTTCATGTTATGAATATGATCTATGAGGTGCGATAGGAATTTAATGGAAGTGCTTGTATTTTCCGTTGGGTGTTTTACGGTTGCACATGATGATTGGAGTATGCTAGAATCTGGTACAACCAGTCAATTTATGCTACTAGAGTAGTGTTTAGTGGTGTGGGTTGGACCGCCAGGTGGTCTACAGGCATCGCCAGGCGATAGTGCATGGGCATGGGTCCATTGCAGATGGATTTGCATGGATGGGTTTGATAGCTTGGTCAGGGATATGCCGGATTAGTTACGAGCGGAGAGGTTCGTAACGGAGATTTGAGATGCGTGATTGATGCGGGCGGGGAGGTCCGTATCTATTGTACTCTTGTGTGGGGATACGAGCGGGGAGGTTCGTATGTTCCATGCTCACACTTGAGGCTACTATGAGCGGGGAGGTTCATAGTAGGTGTTAACACATGTTGGACTACGAGCGGGCAGGTTCGTAGAGTTGGACTACGGGCGGGGAGGTCCGTAGAGTTGGACCACGAGCGGGTAGGTTCGTGGGAGCATGATAATCCCTAAGGACCAAAGCTGTGAATGGATCTTTCTCATATAGGTTATGAGATTGGGGATATAATGTTATAAAAGATCACTAAACTAAAATTAACTAAGTTAGATTGGGTGAGGGTCAATTCTTATTATCTTATTGTTTATATTATTTTTATTTTTCAGCTCACCCTTTCTTGTTTGTGTGTTTGTGTTTGGCGATGATCACGTGACTTGTTACGTGGGAGCAGATGTGACTTCAGGTGAGAATGCTGAAGCATAGCGACGGAGCGAGGGCTTACGATGGGAGATTTTTCCTATATTTTCATTTCATGCATTTTGTAATAGATTTTATGACGTTTTTCACTATTATGAACTTGTAATAAAGATAAAGTACTATGATTGGATTATCGCGATAAAAGTTTTTTTTTTTTTAATTTTCCCGCGCTTGGGAACTTTATATAATGTTTGGATTTCCAAAAGAAAATTCATGATTTATGCTGTATCTAGTAATATCCATCTGGGGTGTTACATACATCGTAACAAGAATAAACGAGACGCCGAACGAGTCCTCTATCAGAGAACTAGTGGCCCCAAATGGAATCTGTGAAACGCCCCTTGCGGCAACCCTCACGGCAGCCAAACCCTAATTGCGGGAAGAGAACTCTGGCTTGTGAGGGAGACTGCTCTGACATGTGGCAGTCTCTCACTGGTCAGTCAACGAGTCAACACTGGTCAACTCTGGCAAAGATTTGGTCAACAGTGGTCCAACAGGCTATTTTACCCTATTTCTGGCAGGTGGTTCCTCTATAGGAACCCTAAATTACCTACAAGAGGAAGAATCGTTTGGCGGCAGTTCATCGCTGACCAGACAATTTCTGGAAATTTCCCAGAACAATAAATTAAAAGGGAAATAAAATATCAAGCATGATATCACCAAATTCATACCTCATCATACCATTCTTAGCATGCCAATCAGACTTAAGTTAATCAACACTTGAAATTATCCTATTTAGCATATCATTCCAATTTAAATTAAAGGTAACACATAAGGTTACTCTTTTTAGCATGTGAATCAACTAAAATAAGATTAGCACGTAAAAGCTCCCCTAACCTGGTCTCCTTTGCTTAGAACTTTGAAAATTCTCCCTTGATCACCAATGGCCCTCTTTGGTTCTTCTCAACACTCTCAATCCTCACAAACACTAAA